>Ga0306920_100008003_pt1 | contig 13989 bp, 19 predicted proteins | sample flu12Cox44000170_FD_204666 | JGI IMG/M metagenome (GOLD analysis project Ga0306920, IMG submission 204666) | Lab enrichment of tropical soil microbial communities from Luquillo Experimental Forest, Puerto Rico - flux4day.12C.oxic.44.000.170 (v2)... | ecosystem: Environmental > Terrestrial >...
GAGAAAGTGCCCATTTTGCGGGCTCTCGACGCACCGGACTTCCAAAACGACTTACTCGAAGACCGCAATCAGCTGATTCTGTTCAACTTTTAACCGGACACCCTTGATTGGGATATTGAGGCAGTGTCCGGAATAATCCTGGCCGGAATAATCCACGTTCCCTGGAGGGCGGTTCAAGCAGGCGCCGTTCGAAGGGGGACTGGGCTTTCGCGGATCCTATTTTTCCAATCTGGCTTTACGACAGCCGGATTGAAGAGCTATTATCTGCGTGCCGACTGCTTCGTTAGCGGCCCCCTGTCGCTACTGACCTCTCGTTAATTACCGGTTCGTCACCTACCACTTCGTTAACTACCGCTTCGCTCCTGCCGCTTCGTTACCGACCATCGACTAGAAGTAAACGGAGGGCTGAATCTTATGGGGAAAAAACTGGTGGGTTTCACAACGCGATATGGGCTCGTGGCCGCAGTAATGCTTGGCGTGTGCAATATGTGGTCTTATGCTGCTGCGGCGGATGTAGACCAACTTCTCCAACAAGCAAGCGCGCAGGCTTTTCAACGGCGGCGTGACAGCGCCACGCTGGAAAGCTTTACTCGTTCTAACGTGAGTTGGCGGAGTCACGCAGCTCAGGTCAACACCATTCAGACACACGTTAACCACTGGGTCAAACCTTGTCCCAGCTCGAAGCGGCTCGCGATAGTACAGGGAAATCACAACAGGAAGCCATAGACCGCATCCGACCCGTGCTGGAGGAACTGGCGTCCAACACTACAGCGGTGATTGACCACCTAAACCAAAACCCCAAGCGTCTCACTGATCCAACTTATAGAGAGTACTTAACGGCCAATGACGACCTTGCCGCCAACCTTAATCAGCAGACTTCGGACATTGTTGGTTTCTCCAAGGCCGAAAGAAGGTTTCAGGAGGCGAAGGCCAGAGTGGGATCATGAGTCGATCAATCCGAAAAGATGGGTGCCAAGCCAGGGCGAATCCCACTTTGATGAACTCGCCGATGTCAAGGCCGTAGAATCCGCTGTTGTTGCGAGGTTTCGTCCAAATGGGTTGTGGGTACCGACCCTCGAGTAGACAAAGTCAAGTTTCTGAGCGAGGTGAACGCCATGAAGATTACGCGCATTAGCTGGTTTGCCATATTGTGCTTGCTAACGATGGTGGGTTTCGCTTTAGTCTCGGCCGGCTCGGCCCTCTCGCACATATTTCGAATTCTCCCGGCTCAGGCGACGGCGGCCAGCGCCGGCCCGAGCGAGACGCAGAAGGCCAATGTTGAAGCCTATACGCCCTGTTGCACGAGAACGTGGCCGACCAGAAGGAACAAGTGGTAGCGCTAGTGCTGTTCCTCAACCAAGCCGATGCCGACAAATTCTGGCCGATCTACAGCCAATATGAAGCGGAGCTGGACAAGCTGAATGCGACCGCGGCCGCATCGATCGACGTTTACGTCAAAAATGCCGGCCACCTGAGCGAACCACAAGCCGATCAGATCGTGCACGACCAGGCGCAATTTCAGAGCCAGCGCGCGGCCCTGTTGGACAAGTACTACGGCCAGGTGAAAGACGCCCTGGGACCAGAGACGGCAGCGCGCTTCTACGAGGCCGAAAGCCAGCTGCTATCGCTGACTGACCTCGAGCGTAGCTCCATGTTGCCCGTCAAGTAGCGAAGATGGGTTTGACGAATTTCCTGGGAAGGAGACATTGTATGAAAACAGCCCTCGTTGAGATTTCGACCTGCGTCGTGGTCTTCGTATTCACTTTCGGTGTGTTGCTGAACTGGGTTGGCAATGCCTCCACCGCTCCTGCCGAAGCGCCTGCGCAAGGCAACTTTGTTTCGGTTCCAGCGGGCACGCGGATTCTCATTCGGCTCTCAGAGACCCTCAGCTCGGCGAATCAACGTGCCGGCGCTCGCTTTACCGGCCCCCTGGAGACCAACTTGATGGCTCAGGGTGTGGTTGTTGCCCCGCGGGGAACCACGGTCCATGGCCAGTTAGTTTCGGCGCATTCGGCGGGAAGAATGTCGGGCGGTTCCGAACTGGCTTTGGAGTTGACCGATATTGTGATCAGCGACACCGCACATCCGATCATGACGGACACGTATCAACTGCAAGGGCAAGGACAAGCCGGACAAACCGCGCGCAGCGTGGCCACCGGTGCAGGACTAGGCTCAGTCATCGGCGCGATCGCCGGTGGAGGAAGAGGGGCGGCCATCGGTGCTGCGGCCGGCGGCGGTCTCGGCACCGCACGGGCCGCTGGCAGCGGAGGCGGCCAACAGGTAAATCTCACTCAAGGAACGTTGCTCGAATTCCGGCTGCAACAGCCAGCTCCGCTGCCGAGGCCGCGATGAGCAGAATCCGTCGAATTTGACGAGCATCAACGATTGGAAACCTAAGGGCTAAATCCCGGGTAAACGCTCCACAACTTCTGCTAGGAGGAGCTAATGAACTCGATGTCCCGAGGGATTTTCGTCGCAGGCACTTTCGCTTATGCCCATCGGGCTTGTGGCCGCCGCCCGCGCGCAAGGCAATCCGCCGGCGAATGCTAGCGCGACGTTGTTCCAGAATGTGCGCATCTTCGATGGCAAAGGCGCTTCACTGTCCGCACCGTCCAATGTGCTGATCCAAGGCAATATCATCGAGCGCATCTCGACCGAGCCGATTGCCCCAGAGCCAGGCATGACCGTAATCGCCGGGAACGGGCGAACGCTGATGCCCGGCCTGATCGACGCACACTGGCATGCGATGCTGATAAGGGGCACCCCTGCTGAGATGATCGTCGGTGACGCCGGATACAACAATATCGCGGCGGGAGTCGAGGCGACAGACACGCTAATGCGCGGCTTCACCACGGTCCGTGATCTGGGTGGCCCAGTATTCGGACTGAAGAGCGCCATTGACTCAGGGATCATCGCGGGGCCGCGTATTTTTCCTTCAGGGGCTGTGATCACGGTGACCGGCGGGCACGGGGATTTCCGCCAGTTGTCGGAACTGCCGCGGACGATCGGCACGCTCAGCCGCATGGAACAGCTTGGTGGCAGCATGGGTCGCCGACAGCCCCGACGAGGTACGCCTCCGCGTCCGCGAGCAACTCATGCAGGGTGCCTCCCAGATCAAACTCACGGCTGGCGGCGGTGTTGCCTCGCCGTTCCGCCCGATCGACGTGTCGACTTTCACCGAGGCGGAACTGCGGGCGGCGGTTGAAGCAGCCGAGAATTGGGGCACTTACGTCACCGTGCACGCCTTTACGCCCGCGGCGATTCAGCGATCGATTGCCGCCGGTGTGAAGTGTATCGAACACGGCTTCCTGATGGACGAGGCCACCGCCAAGCTGATTGCCGAGAAGGGCGTGTGGTTGACTACCCAGCCTCTCCCCGAGGGGTTGAGGGAAGGCTTTCCGGTAGGCTCAGTCCAACGAGCCAAGGCTGATGAAGTCTGGCCTGGCATAGCCCGGACCTACGAACTGGCGAAGAAATACAAGCTCAAGACCGCCTGGGGCACCGATGTCCTGTTCTCCCAAGCGCTGGCGCAGCAACAGGGGGCAATTCTGGCCTCGCTTGTCCGCTGGTACAGTCCCGCCGAAGCGCTCGCAATGGCAACCGGAACCAACGCCGAACTGCTGGCACTGTCCGGCAAACGCAATCCGTATCCGGGCAAGCTCGGCGTCGTGGAACAGGGAGCACTCGCCGATCTGCTGCTGGTCGACGGCAATCCACTGGAGAATATCAACCTGATCGCCGACCCCGCCAAGAACTTCAAGGTCATCATGAAGGATGGGCGGGTATACAAGAATGTCCCGTGACTATAGCCACTCCGGTACGGTTCATATCCCTTGTCGGCCCGTCTGCGGGATTGATCGAAAAGGCCCGCTATCGAAGGTAACTGGACCACCGTGCTCGATGTACAGATATGTACGTCCGTACTCCGACTCCAAACACCGCTGCTTTCTCTCCAAGTGTTTCCCTGCCATCTAAGAAAGCATCTGATTACCGAAGGGGAATTTTCCATGACAAATTCTAGCCGTGTTACAAATATTGGTTTTCTGGTTTTTGGTGTAGTGTTTCTGGCTTCAGCCGCTTGTGCTCAGAATTGTCCGCCAGCCGCGGAAAAAATTGCAAAGGCCTATGGCCTCGATTCGTGGGGGCAAATTGATGCGATCCGCTATATCTTCAACCTAGAACGTCCTGGAGTCAAACTCTCTCGGAGCTGGGTCTGGGAGCCCAAAGCCGACCGTGTCACTTACGAAGGAAAAGATAAGGCAGGCAATCCGGTGAAGGCTACGTATGTACGTTCGCAGCTCAGCAGCCAGCCTGAAAACGTGCAGAAAGAAATCGATCCGGCTTTCGTGAACGATCAGTATTGGCTGATCTTCCCCCTCCATACCTGCTGGGATACGGCCGCCGACGTGCAAGACAAAGGCATGCAGAAACTGCCGCTGGGAAAGGGTTCCGCCAGGCTGGTATCGGTGAGGTATCCTCCAGCGGGTGGCTATACTCCGGGCGACACTTGGGACCTGTACGTCGGGTCCGACAACCGGGTGGAGGAATTACTATTTCGCCACGGAGTGTCCCAAAAACCGACCATCAAGGTCACCATCGTAACGTGGGCGGGTCACAAGAAAGCTGGCCCTCTCCTTGTCTCAACGGATCACCGCGGGACGGCGGACGGCAAGCCGGTGACCATCACTTTCACAAATGTGGCCGCGAAACTGACGGGCTCAGATACCTGGGTTAACGCGCAATAAAACAAACTTGTTCGCATCGGAACTTCCTTAGCCGGCTGTCCGATACAGCACTAAATTCCACGACGCCTGTGGCTCTCGACCGTTGTTGAGTCTTTCTCCGGTTTTTGCCGCTTCGGTTTGAAGCCGATTAATTGGTTTTGGCAAGCGATTGTGGATAATGACGAATAGAATCAGCATGAAGAGCGATGCGAAATAGAACCAGCGCTGCCCACTCCTGCTTAACACGACCATGCAAGAAGTTGGACAAGATCGCCAAGACACCCCAGATCGGCATCCGCGCGTCGACGAACATGTGAAAAAACTCATGATTTCGGGTTCCAGCAGATGGTGAAGCCAATCTGGGAGCGGGACGGCTGATAGTCAAAAAGAACATGTCCCTGCCAAACACAACTGCTGTGCTTAGAATGCGAACTAGAGACACCAGCCACATCAAAGGGTTCATTGTCCTTCCAACTTTCTAACTGTCGCCGCACCGATTCGCTGGAATACTTCCAGCAGATTGAGTTCGTTCCTGTTCGTCCCAGATGCTCGATCAACTTCCCATTCAGGAAATGCCGGATCTGCCACCCTTCCGGCAGCATGGTTTTTACGGGGCGTTTGAAGAAGACTTTGGGCGTTGTATTCCGAGCAGTTGGGGAAAGAGGTCGGGTTCTACAAGGACCCTTACAACAATTACGGCCGGCTCGAAGACCAGCAGCTGCGCGCCATTCGCCTGGTGGTGGATACCGGAGTTCATTATAAGCACTGGACGCGCGACCAGGTGGTGCAAGTATTTCCACGACCACTTGTTCTTCGGCACGGGGTCACCCGATCCAGGCTGCACAGTACCCCAAATCACCGCAACAATCCCGATTTTGCACGGGAACGTGCAGGTTCATTAAGGGGCGGGACCTAACCAAGCAACTGCATCGGGGCAGCCTCCTAATAACTGGAAGAGCGTGTTTCTGTTGTGTTGCAGTGTCGTCCCAACTCGTTTCCAGCAGGGGTTTGGCCAAATGTGTTGCTCGCGAGCAACGACAGCATTGTTGTTGTATGGATAATCGTTGCATCGTCGCGCCCGTCACGACATGAACTTGGGGACTGGAGAACACACATGCTGTAAGAAGATTCAGTTCCGGGAAATTGACGGCCGGGCGGGCGACGGCTACTTCGCACGCAAATCAGCAGCCAAAAAACGAGGAGAACTCATGGACAAATCACTGCTGTCGCTCAGGCGCAAGTTCATAATCTTGGGACTGTTTGCTACGGCTGCGATGCTGGCAGGAGCAGTGGTTCAAGCAAACGCAGCGAATATCGTCGCGGATCCGGGTTTTGAAAACGGCACACCCGGCCCTTACACCGGGGCCATGGGAGACGGCTGGGTTGTCACAGCCGGAACTGGGGCTATTTGCAATAATTCTGGCGCTGGTTGCGGCACCGCTGGCGTTGCCCACGCAGGAACCCAAATGGGCTTTCTGGATTGGAGCAATACCTTCAATACGGTCACTCAGACCCTAACCACCGTCGTCGGTCAGACCTACACGATCTCCTACTTTGTGGTCGGTACGAACCCAAACTTTCTTGAGGTCACGTTTGGCGGCTCAACGCTGTTCAGTGGAACCTCTCCTACCAACGACGTCGTTTCTCCGAGCGACTATGTGCAGTACACCTTTAACTCCACGGCAACCTCGACCAGTACTGTGTTGGCCTTCTCAGGCCAACGAACAGTGAGGGGCGGAATACTCCTCGACGATGTCAGCGTGACTGCCAGTAGCGTTCCTGAACCATCAAGCCTGCTGCTGCTGGGCACCGGCATGGCAGGAATCATCGGAGTGACTCGCCGCAAAATGAATCGGTAGCGCTTCACAGGTGCGCCCCGTCAGGAGGTTTGGCGGAGAAACCTGACACGCGACAACAAAAACGGGCCGCCCTAGGAGCCACCTCGGGGCGTTTTCTTTTGCTCCCGCGGAAAAGCCTATTAAGACGTAGTAAACAACGACATTATTTACGCTCCGGGGGAGGATTTTAAATGCGGCGCCGAGCGATCAGGGCCCCTATCAGCTTCTCGTCGCTGTTGACATCGAATTTTCCGTCCGCATCCCCAAATATTTGCCTAGCAGCTTATAGCCCCGAAGGTGCGCCACAAAGGCCTAGGCGACGTTGCCGACCGCCAGGCTTCCTTGGGTGGCCTATCCGCGTATACTTTCGTCGTGCATATAGGTGGCATACAAGTGGTCTTGCAATGACATGTTTTGTCCTTTAGAGTTTCACGTTCCTGACAACAGCATCAACAAGGAGCAAGATCGTGAAATTTGCAGGGCTGACTGTATGCGCGTTCGTCGTCCTAGTTTGTACCGTGGCACCAGCCACGGTGACATACAGCTATGTGGGTAATCCCTTCGATCAATGGGGCCAAGGGTACCAGTGTCCATCCGTGTGCAATGCCGATGGATCGTTTACACTGGCTCAGCCGCTAGCGCCCAATCTCCCCGAGTTTACGCCAGTTATCCCAATTTCGATGACCCTGGAGTCGGGGGGCGTTTCATTGACCTTGGCCAATGTCACTCAATACCACATTACCCTCAGTACGGATGGATTGGGAAATATCGGCTACTTCTCTCTGTTCATGTATGGCGACCCTGGAACCGCACGGATGGTTGCTCAAAACACGTCTACAACCGGAGGCACCTTTGACGACATTCACTACATCAATACAAGCGGAAAGGAAGGCCCCATCGCAGGCATAGTAAAGGATAACCCGGGGACGTGGTCCGTCGTCGTTAATACACCTGAGCCTTCATCGCTGCTTCTTTTCGGCAGCGCATTTTGTGGAGTGTTACGGAAAATCAGGCGAGTTTTGACTTAGCGGCTTACCGTGGCCGGTTCCTGGCGTCGCCGTAGCAGAAAAGGTCCATCGTTTTGACTAAGGGGCTGTCACAAAATAACTAGATCAATGTTACTCAACTCTTAGAAGCAGTCGTCGGGTGTGGCAAGATCGTATAGTTCCAATCTCCATGGAAGGAATCGGGTCGCAGTCGTACGTTCTCTAGCTCAGCACGGCTCACCTTGATGCCCTCTCGATATGAGTTGGTATCGAGCCTGGCCCTTACCTTTAGGCCTGCCTTGGTGCGGGTGGCCGCAATCAGCTTGACGATTACTGCATGACTAATCAACGGCTTGCCTCGCCAATTCTGGCTAATGAAGGAAAATAGCCGGTGCTCGATCTTGTTCCACTTGCTGGTCCCCGGAGGGAAATGACAGATGGAAATGGGGATCTTCAGTTCATCGGCCAAAGTCTGGATCTCGGTTTTCCACAAGCGCAATCGAGACCCATTGCTGCCCCCGGCATCGGCCGTGATCAGCAGTCGCTTCGCCTGCGGATACTGCTTTTGCCCCATCCATCTCCACCAACGACGAATGGTTTCCACCGCAAATTCCGCCGTGTCATGATCCATGCCTACACTCACCCAACCGGTATTGCTTCCCAAGTCATACACTCCATAAGGAATCGCCCGCCCTAATTCCGGAATCACAAAGTCGTGCACCCGCACCTTCTCCGGTTGCCCTTGCGGACGCAACTCCTGTCCTACATTCTTGAACTCTCCTACTAGCTCCTTCTTCTTGGTGTCCACAGAGATGACCGGATCTCTTTGGGTCAGAAATTTTCGCACTTTCTCATTGAGGTACTCGAACTGCGCGTTGCGGTCGGGGTGGCGAGCCCCTTCGATGGTTTTGGCATTGGCCTGTAGACTATAGCCCAACTCGTGCAGCATCTCGGCTACCATGCGATGACTGGTGCGGTGACCCTGGCGCTGCAACTCCCCAGCCAGCCGGCGCACGCTCTTCGCCGTCCAGCGCAACGGCGATTCCGGGTCTCCTCGCGTCACCGGCTCAATGAGAGCTTCCAGATCGCGCCGTAGGGTCCGATCCTGATGTACGGTCTTCTTTCGCCCTCCCCCAGGGCGCCGAATCCGACCCGCCGGTCCGGAAACGCTCGCCTTCTGTCGGAGCTCTGCCGTCCCGATGCGAATCGCCCTCCGCGAGACGCCGGTAGCCCGAGCCACAACCGAAACGCCGCCAAATCCGAGAGCCGTGGCCTCCGCTGCAGCTACCAGTCGCCGCATCCGCTCATCCAGATGTGTGGCGATCAACCGAAAGCGACGACGGATCGTAGCCTCGTCTGCCATTACAAGGGTAGAATATACTTTCTATCCCAATATATGGTTTACTTATTTTGTTACAGACCCTAACTGCCTTTCAACTGTCCTATTGGGGCACCATCTATCCCATTGGGACACCCATCGTGGACGCAGCCAATTCATCCCTGGGCTTGGGTGCGCGGATAGGGCTCGTTTTTAGTGGCGCTTTTCGATTTCCGGTTGAGAATTCTTCAGTGTTGTTGCCAAATATGACCGCTTACCCTACAAGTTGCTGTTCGCGGTTCAAGGGCCAAGCCGTGGGGCTTCTCCCCCGCTGGACCCATCAGATGTCAGACCAAAATTTGTAGACGCTACCTAAGGAGGAGTGTAGTGAGAAACGCTTGCATGCTACTCGTCTGCTGCGCTCTGGCCATCGGCGTTGCATTTGCTGATCCAGTGGCTATATGGGCAACAACGGCGGACTGACGCTTCACATGAGAACGGCGGGGGATTACCTCGCCGAAACCTTCACTACTGGTCAGGCTTGGGTAAACGGCGGCGCCACCCAGTGGGGCATCGTCGATAATTTTGGCGGCAACCCCGGCGCCCAATACCATAACGAAATCTACATCAATAGCGTAGACGTCGGCGGCATCAAGGTGAACGACTGCGGATATTGTGGGGAGATCCTGCAGATGCTTGCAGAAGGACGCTTACCTAAAGAAATTGCATCCATTCTCGATATTTCGGTCAGGACTGTTCGCTTCCTACTGAAATGCCCGCCGACGGTAGAGGTGCTGCTTCCTCCATGTCGTCCATTCCGAAGTTTGTGTCGGGAGTAACCGAGATCAACCGCCAGATTGCGGTGGAGAAGAAAGCGGGAAAGATCTATTACATCCACGGCCACCTGCCTGTATTTCACCACCACGAGGAAGATGTCCATGGCTTCCGCATGTTCACGAGCCAGATGATTGTCAACGGCACGGTTAAGCCGAAGGAGATCGTACGGGCGTTAGGAGTACCGATGGTCACGGTGAAGCGGTATGTGAAAGTATTGCGGGAACGTGGAGCCGAAGGTTTCTACATAGCGAAACCGCGCCACAGCTCAGCGCCGTGCTGAAGGGCGACGTTCTGGAGCGAGCGCAGCAGTTACTAGACGAAGGACGAAGCGTGCCGGAAGTAGCCAGGGAACGGAAGGTATTGGCGAACACGCTGGCATAAGGCCATTCGCACTGGCCCGTTTGCCCAAGCAAAAAACCCCCAAACCCACCCTCAGTGCGGTAAGCACCAATAGCGAGCGAAGCCAGATCGACAGCCAAGCGGCGATGGGCAATGCCCCCACGCGTTCGTTGGAACGAATGCGGCAGCCATGGGGGCGCTGGGGTCAGCGCCCATCCAGTTTCAATCCGCCTGCGACGTAACCCGAGGCGGTGTGCTGTTAATCTGCGCTGCTTTGCGCTAGTCCATTGACTCCGCGAGCATTTCGAAGTATGTTCCAGCATCTAGCGAACAAGGCTGTGGGGAGGAAAGAGTGCCCGAGGCCGCGCTGCCGGCAGTCAGCGAACTTCTTGCGAAGTGGAGTTCCGGCAACCGTGAAGCGTTCCGAGCTTTGATTCCTCTGCTCTACGACGAGCTACGCCAAGTGGCTCGCCGCTACCTGCGCAAGGCACGCCCCCGCCACACACTGCAAACCACGGCACTGGTGCACGAGGCCTATCTTCGTCTGGAGGAACACCAGCACGCCCGCTTTCAGAACCATGCCCATTTCATTGCAATCTGTGCGTTGCTGATGCGCCAGATTCTCATCGGACACGAGCGCAAGCGGCGTATGGCCCAACGCGGGGCAGGCTTCTTTGGTGGCCTCACCGTCGAAGAAACAGCAGAGGCAATGGGCCTCCCTCCCGCGACGGTAAAACGGCACTGGTCCGGCCCGACTCTGGCTACATCACGAGATCTGGGGAGATAGTCACCCGTGACTCCGGAGCGCTGGGAAAGAGTACGAGAGGTATTGGGACAGGCGCTCGAACTTGCCCCGGAGAAGCTTTCAGATTTTCTGGACCATGAGTGTGCGGGTGATCTGTCTCTTCGGAGCGAGGTCAAATCCCTCTTGTCTTCGGATGACAAGGCCCGATCCAGCTTCCTGCAGTCCCCACCAATTGTTGATGCCCATCTGACCAAAGGATCGAGGCTGGGCGACTATGAAATCGTTTCGCTACTAGGCTCCGGCGGTATGGGTGAAGTGTATCGAGCACGCGATTTGCACTTGCGGCGCGATGTGGCAATCAAAGTTCTTCCTGCGTTCGTCTCTACGAATCCTGAGCGGCTGCGGCGATTCGAGCAGGAGGCGCTGGCGACGGCGGCGCTAAATCATCCGAACATTCTGGCTGTATACCAGATGAGCACCTATGAAGGCGCGCCGTATCTCGTCTCCGAGTTGCCGGAGGGCGAGACGTTGCGCGAGTGGCTCAAGGGCGGCCCAATATCGCTGCGCAAAGCGATTGACTACGCGGTGCAGATCGCGCACGGGCTGGCGGCGGCGCACGAGAAAGGCATCGTGCACCGCGACCTGAAGCCGGAGAACCTCTTTGTCACCAAAGACGGACGGGTCAAGATACTCGACTTCGGACTCGCCAAGTTGACCCAGCCAAAAGATTCCGCCGGCGTAGAGCCCACGCTCACCCGGGCAACCGAACCTGGCATCGTTATGGGGACGGTGGGCTACATGTCGCCCGAACAGGCGCGGGGACAAACGGCAGACCATCGCTCCGACATCTTCGCCTTCGGCACGATTCTCTACGAGTGATGGTGACGGGCAAGCCGCCGTTTCGCAAGCCGACGAAGGCCGACACGATCAGCGCCATTCTGAACGAAGACCCGCCGGCCATTTCGCAGTTTGTTCCGAACACGCCTCCGGGATTGCAGAAGGTGGTGCATCGCTGCCTCGAAAAAAGTCCGGAGCAGCGCTTTCAGTCGGCGTCGGATTTGGCTTTTGCATTAGGTGCACTATCGAGTGCGCATGAGGAGCGATTGCAGGGCCTTGGGGATGTGAAGATCGCTCCCGACGAAGCCAACAAAGAGTCCGAATCGAGCGCAGTCGCGGCGGCGCGCACCAGAGCACCGTCGACTACGTGGTGGAGATGGTGGCTAGCGGCTGTGGTCATGTGCTCACTGGTCGCCGCGCTGCTGTGGTCTTTATATCCGCGACCGAAGACACCGGCGCGCGCGCTGAAAGCAGTCGCTCTTACCAGCAATGTAGGCAACGAGGGTTTTCCAACGTTCTCGCCCGATGGCAATCAGGTTGCATTTTCCTGGGACGGTGCGAAGCAGGAAAACATTGATATCTACGTGAAACTGATCGGTCCTGGGTCACCGCTCCGCCTGACCACCGATCCGGCCGCCGACATTGGTCCCGCCTGGTCTCCCGACGGAAGAACCATCGCCTTTCTTCGCGAATTGGGAGGCGGAAAATACGGCATTTTGGTCATACCCGCTCTCGGCGGCCCGGAGCAGAAACTATTGGACGTTTTCATGCCAGAGGTAGTCTGGCTTCCCGCTCCCTATCTGGCATGGCTTCCCGACAGCAAGGGGATCATATACACAAACAAGGATTCGCCTGACCACCCGTCCAGTCTGTTTCTGCTGCTAATGGAGAGCCGCGAAACGAGACGGGTAACGACCGCGCCGGAGGGATCTATCGGTGATAGTGCCCCGGCACTGTCGCCGGACGGATCTACCCTGATCTTCTCTCGAATGGCCGCGGTGGGTCCCACAGACCTGTACCTGCTCAAACTGAAGGCAGATTTCTCGCCGGCCGGCGAATGCAAACGTCTCACTCACTATAATTTGAACGGAATCTCTGCGTCCTGGACTCCCGATGGAAGGAACATCGTTTTTTCGCATGAAAATTGGTTATGGAAGCTTGCCATTTCAAGATCAGGGAGGACCTCAGGCGAACCCCATCGGTTGGAGCTCGTAGGAAACGGAGGTAGTTCGCCCGCAGTCTCCAATCAAGGGCGGCGTTTAGCTTACGTGTTTGGGCATTCGGACCCGCTGAATATCTGGCGCATGGGCCTGCCTGGCCAGAGCAACAGAGGCCAGAGGAACCAGGCGAGCACCGGTCCCACCGATTTGATTCCATCCACGAGCGACGAATTCGCTCCCACGTATTCGCCTGATGGTAAGAAGATCGCATTTGAGTCGGAACGAACTGGCAACCTTGAGATCTGGACTTGCCAAAGTGATGGCTCGAACTGCGCCAGGCTCACATTTCTTGGGGTGAAGTATACGGGTGTGCCGCACTGGTCGCCTGACAGCCAGCAGATCGCCTTTTACTCCCGCCCAGAGGGCAAAGCGCAGATCTATGTCGTAAATGCGGAAGGTGGTGCAGCTCGCCGCTTGACCAACGACTCGTGGGAGAACTTTTTCCCGGTTTGGTCGCGGGACGGCCGTTGGATCTATTTCAGCTCGAACCGCAGCGGCACAAATCAGATCTGGAAAATTCCCTCGGCCGGAGGAGTTCCGGCTCAGGTGACAAAGAACGGCGGCTTTGCGTGCATGGAATCAGCCGACAGTAAATACCTTTATTACACTCGAGCCAACGAATCCAGCAGTGGCCTCTTTAAGATGCCAGTTGAAGGAGGCCCCGAGACAAAAGCGATTGATGCGGTCCTACTGCATAATTTTGCGGTAACGGCGCGAGGCGTTTATTACATGTCCCAGCCGGATCCCCGCTGCAACACCAAACTGATCCAGTTTTCGAGCTTCGCCGACGGAAAGACGACTCTGATCACTTCGCTCAAACAGAACCTCTACGTTGGCTTTTCTATCTCGCCCGATGAGCGTTGGTTAGTGTACGCGCCTTCCGGGCGTGCTGGGAGCAACGTGATGCTGGTGGAGGATTTTGATGCTGATGGATCGTGAGCACGCTGAACATCTGTATTCGCAATTGACGCTCCGCGACGCAGGAACCCCGGATGCGTACGCCCTCGACTGGGAAGAGCCGTAAGTCCACAGGCCAACCTTAAGAGAGCTGGTTCAATTCTTTCAAATCACAAGGAGATTCGCGAGTGCTGCTTTTTTGGGGGCAGTTTACATGAAGAATGCTCGGCCGCTAGCCCGGATGTCTC
>Ga0306920_100008006_pt1 | contig 13988 bp, 16 predicted proteins | sample flu12Cox44000170_FD_204666 | JGI IMG/M metagenome (GOLD analysis project Ga0306920, IMG submission 204666) | Lab enrichment of tropical soil microbial communities from Luquillo Experimental Forest, Puerto Rico - flux4day.12C.oxic.44.000.170 (v2)... | ecosystem: Environmental > Terrestrial >...
TCGCCCGTTCCGAGCCGCTGGGTGCAATAGGCCGCGTCGCTGGCTTGCATCACGAGCGGCTGGACGGTTCGGGCTACCACCGCGGTACTGGTGCACAGGGTCTGTCGCCGCTGGCACGCATTCTTGCAGCGGCAGAGTTCTACCAGACGAAGATCGAAGTGCGACCCCATCGGGCGGCGCTAACGCGCGATGCGGCGGCTTCTGCCCTGAAACAGGAGATGCGGGCTGGGCGAATCGACGCTGAGGCAGGCAATGCGGTACTTGCGGTCGCCGGCCATCGCGTGCCGCCGGTAGGTCGCCGACTTGTTGCCGACCTGACGCCAAGGGAAATCGAAGTCCTGCGCTTGATCGCGCGCGGACAGTCGGCAAAACAAGTTGCCAATTGCTTGGGCATATCCCGGAAAACTGCCGGCAATCACATCCAAAACCTCTACGGCAAGATCGGCGTGTCCACACGCGCCGGAGCGGCGTTGTTCGCGATTGAACACGGGCTGCTGCACGCAGACTGTGGAGCCTAAACGTTCTCACTGCCGTTACGTCAGCGATTTGGTCGCGGCGGGAATTGCGTGGGCGACGAGCCCGCAGCAGCGCACCGTGAGGAACCGCTGCGTTGTGGTTGGTCCTGACGGTCAGAAACGATTCGGGCCTTCAGTCTCGCGAGACGCGTGACCAGCCCAGCCGCCGGCAAGTGGCAGGTAACGGCAAGGTCGCGAACCGGCGGCAATGCTGAGTGGGGCTCAGGCCATGCAGGCGGGAGTTGGGCCGTCTGTTGCGGTATGACTCCCAGGGGAATTTCGGCCTGTTGTAACAGGCTATCCAGATACACCGTGAATAGCGCCACCCCAAGTCCGGCGGCGACTGCCGTGAACGGCCGGTCGAATATGAACATGGGCGCCCTCCCGGCGTTGCTGCGCTTTCGCTGCTCTGACGCCTGATGGGCTGCAACTTACGTCGGGCCTCTGCGAAGCGCATGAGGCGAATACCCTATCGCACGCGACGGCGGCGTGATCGGGCAACCCGCTTCCAGCGGCGCTAGGGTTTAGCGTGCATCCTGGAACGGCGGAAGGCGGCCCAGAAGCGGTCCTTTGGACACTGGACTTAGATTTTCCGAGAGCAGACATTCCCAAAGATAGCGCATGCTTACCGAGTCAAGCGTGACGCCAGCGACGCAACCGCTATCGGGCCACTATCAGTCAGTCAGTCGCCTGAAACCGTCAGAAATGCACTCCAGCAGGCGGTGCCGTACGTATATCTCGCAGTGGCAACCGAGCTCGAACGAGCATCCAATTGGAGAACGAATGCTCAGGACCCTGTCTCAGCATCGGACGACGACGATTGCAACGCTAGGGCCTGAGGGGGAGAGTCTTGAATGCTGATTCATGAGATGACTGAGGACGAATGCCGCGCCGCACTCAAGGAGATGGATTTCGGCAGATTGGCGTGCGTTCGCGGTGATCAACCCTATATCGTTCCTGTGCATTTCTCGTACGACGGACGGCATCTTTACGGAATCACCACGCTCGGACAAAAGATCGAATGGATGCGCTCTAATCCGCTTGTCTGCTTAGAGACTGACGAACGAACGTATCATGACCGATGGGTAAGCATTGTTGTGTTTGGTCGCTATGAGGAGTTACCCGACACGCCAGAGCATCAACGCGCGCGCTCTCACGCTCTCGAAGTTCTGCAGAGCCGCACCATGTGGTGGGAACCCGCTTGTGTCCCAACTGAGCGGCGGGAACGACGTCCACCGATCTTCTACCGGATCAGCATTGCACAGGTGACCGGACGTCGAGCGACACCGGACGCGATTGAAGTTGCCGCTGAGGAATCGCCTTGGTAGGAAGCGGATAAGGGCATCGGTGCGGCGATAGCGGGGGCAAAGACGGTTCATGCCGACGACACTCGGTAGCAGTCGCTGAAGAACCACTCAGGGTCGTCTTCTGCCCGTCGAGCCGATGGGCGGCTCATGTCGCTTACCGGCCGAGGATCGCGGTAGGGACATCCGTTACCGGATGCCCCCCGCACAGATCCGAACGTGCCCGATGCGAGCATTCGGCTCCCACCTTGGGTGGGTGACGGCAAAGCGTTGGTCCGGCCACGGATGAAGGATTCTCGGTTGCGGGAGCCAGGCGTCAGCGAGCTTCGTGATCCGCGCCCACGTCATACGGTCCTTCTGACTACGCCGCCGCAGGGTGCGGCGCCAGAAGTCAGTGATGTCATGGCGAAAGGCGCAGAGTGCCTTGGCATTCGTAGGCACCGCGTGATACGCAAAGAAGCCCGCGGCAACCTGCTTGAGCCACCTCCCCTGTTCGGGGATAGGGTCGTGCATGCGCTCGCGCAACTGCCTTTTGATTTCCTGAAGCTTCAGCCGCATGCGGTCCCGCCGGGTCTTCCGCTGCAGCTGGAAGGCACCTCGACGGGATTTTCCGCAGATGAAGATGAAGCCAAGAAACGCAAAAGTCTCCGGCTTACCAAGCCCACGCCGTTGTCGGTTGACCGCAGCCATGCGGCCGAACTCCAACAGCCGGGTTTTATCCGGGCGAAGAGCGAGCGAGAACTGCTCAAACCTCAAGCGCATTGCCTCCCAGAACAGCCGTGCGTCGGCTTCGTGTTGAAACCCAACCACCAGTCGAGTCGCCCGGGGGAATCGCACCCCCAGGCGCTCACAGATCCGGACGTGAACGTCTCCGCTCATCCGGCTCTTACCGTCCAGTCGGGGCCCGGTGCAGCAGCGGCCAGTGGGCAAAGAGCGCCGGATCGCGCGAGACGACCTCGCGGATCCAGTGCTCAGACCGGCGTCGATGCCGTCTCAGGCGCTTGTATTTCGCCATCGCCCAGTGCGCAAGGCGCCGGTCGAGATAGCGCAGCGTGGGATAAAGAGCCGACTTGTAATAACGACCATAGTAGTTGAGCCAACCCCGTATGATGGGATTGAACATCCGCGCCAGGTCGTCGATCCACTTGTCCGCGCGACAACGAAGCTGCCAGTCACGGATTTCCTCCCGGATCGCCTTCGTCGCGGTGTTACTGACGCCGGGACTGAAGTTGACGAAGTACTTGCCCCATCGATTCTTCGATCTTCGGGCCCGAAAGGTATACCCCAAGAAATCGAACTTCTCGTGAGGATAGCGTCCCCGCCGATCATCATCCTTGCAGTAGACGATACGCGTCTTCTGTGGATGAAGCTCCAACCCGCATTCAGCAAAGCGCTTCTCGAGCGCCTCCTTCAGGTTCCGTGCCTGTTGTTCGCTATCGCAGTGGCAAAGGATATCGTCAGCGAAACGCTCAAACGGTATGTTCGGATGGTGCTTCGCCATCCACCGATCGAACGTCCAATGAAGGAACAGATTCGCGAGCAAGGGCGAAATAACCGACCCTTGCGGACTGCCCTTCTCCCGAGGTTCGAGGGTACCGTCCTCCAGCTGCACGGGGGCTTTGAGCCACCGCTCGATGTACAACAGTACCCACGCACAGTCCGTGTGTTTCCTGACCGCTCGTAATAAAAGCTCATGCGGAATCGAATCAAAGAACGCGCGGATGTCGAGGTCAAGCACCCAGGCATGCTGCCAGCAACGCTGGCGTGCAACACCCACGGCCTCCAACGCCGACTTTCCGGGCCGATACCCGTAAGAGTCCGGATGGAAATACCTTTCCAACTCAGGCTCCAGGTACGCTTTGACGACCGCCTGCGCAATCCGGTCAGCGACCGTCGGGATACCCAGCGGCCTCTTTCCTCCACCACGCTTCGCGATCTGCACGCGCTTCACCGGCGGCGGGAAGTAGCTGCCAGAGGACATGCGATTCCAAAGCTTGTACAGATTGTCTTTCAAATCTGCCTCGAACTCCTCGATCGACTGATCATCTACGCCGGCTGCTCCCCGGTTTACCTTTACCCGTTTATACGCTTCCCAAACTAACCGCTTGGGAATACTCCACGACTTCGCTTTATCCAAAAGACTCCTCCCGTCGCCGGTTGATCTTCCAATAAAGCCAGACAGTGTCGCGCCTTCGCTCCGGTCCCGTTACGGAACCTTCATCACTACTGCACGCGACTCCGCCCCTGTGCCTCGCTTTGGTACTCAGGCTCTAATGGGGCTGCCACTTGAGCTGCTCCCTTCACATCAAGACACAGGTTCCCACGTTCCACACAAGAGCCTGAACCGAGTTCACGCCGCCTCGCCTGCCGGACGCCGTCTGAGCCGTAAGCAGGTATCGCACAGACTTCTCCCAAGTTAACGACTCCCCCTTGGTTTTGACGCCGTTCCTACGCTTTCGACAGTTCATCGACGGTTTGCTTGCGCTCGTCTCCTCGATCCTCACCTGACAGAGTCTTGCTCTGCCGTTTGCCGAAACGCTCACCACCTCGACCGTTGGGACGAAGCAGCTTCCGGTGGTTTGGACTCTGACCCTGCAGTCCGAGTCCGAGGGGCCGACCCTCATCTCTTGTGCAGCAAGGCTGCTCGGAAGTTACTCAGTTCATGAGCACTCCTTCGCGCCGTCGTGGCGCACTGTCATCGGCATACCGCACAATGACCATGTTGCCTTTGGCTTCCCGTCGATCGTCGCAACCGCGCTTATCAATCTTGGACTCGCGCCTGACGCAGGCGCCGCTCCCCAGTCCGAAGCGGAGACATTGAAACCTACGTTTGGAATTGTGGAGATCGGCGCTGGAATTGCACTGCATTACGTTGAAGAGGGCTCGGGAACGCCTGTTGTCTTTGTGCACGGCTCCCTCAGCCACTACGAATACTGGAACGCGCAGCTCGAGGCGTTCTCCAAACAGTACCGCGCCATCGCCTACAGCCGGCACTACAACTACCGGAATTCGAATCCGGACAGGCCAGAGTATTCGGCGGTTACAGATTCCGAAGACCTCGCCTCTCTCATCGCGAAGCTGAACCTGGGCAAGGTCTACGTCGTCGGTCATTCCTACGGCGCGCTGACCGCGCTGTTCTTAGCCACGAAGCACGCGGAGCTCATCCGTGGCGTGGTACTGGCCGAACCGCCGGCCGTGTCGCTCTTGCGTCATTTGCCGGACGAGGACGCCAGCAAGGGTGAGGCGATGTTCGCCGATATCCAGCACCGGATGGTCGGGCCGATGAAGGCGCACTTCGCGCAGGGTGACAGCGAGGCCGGAGTTGGGGCTTCATTGACGATGTATTCAATGACCCGGGCGCCTGGGTCAGAATGTCTCAGTCTGAGCGCGCCGCCACGTTGCGCGACGCCCATGAGTGGGATGTGATGATGACCACTGGAGAGCTATTCCCGGAGATCGATCCAGCGGCGATCCGACGAATCCGGGTTCCGGTACTCGTAATGAGCGGGGGTGCGTCCTATCCGTTCCTCCAGTACATCGATCAAGAACTCGTTCGGCTGATGCCCAACAGCAAGAGCATCGTTTATCCCGATGCCGGACACCAGATGTGGTACAAGTATCCAGTGTTGTGCCGAAATGATGTTGAGGCGTTCTTTCTCCGCAATCCATGATGATCTGCGACGCCAGCCAGTGTCCGATGGATCGAGTATCGCTAATAGGGTCGCACTTGACCCACTCTCGAATAACCACGTACCGCGCGTGTCCGGATGTCCCTAATCGAGTTCGGAGCGACTGCTCCGGAGATCGTCCCAGGACTGCTAGGGGTGGTCGAAACATTCACTTCGACTGCACTCGCGATCTGTCAGCTCCAGCCAATCGCGGTTTGCATCCTTCTCCGCAGACGTGCCAGAGACCGGTCCATTGGACGGCGCAGCATTTCTGCTGTAACGCTTTCGGGCCGTAGGCGGCTACTCGGTTGTGTCATGGATGAGCCAGCCCGCTTTAAGTGCTCACGGAGGGTTATCCGCAGGTGGCCGAGCGGAGACGGGTCATGCTCAATCTAATCGCGGCGAGCGCGTACTTTCTCCTCATCCATTTCGGCGTGTCGGGGACAAGATTGCGGGACGGATTGGTCACGCGTCTCGGCGCAGGCCGATATCGCGGGGCATTCGCGCTCGCGTCGGTCGTGGGGCTTGTGTGGATGAGCTATGCATATAGGCACGCACCGACGCTGGAGCTGTGGGGACTGGTGCTGCGATTCCGGCCGGCTGCGTATGTGCTGGTGCTCATTGCGTTCCTTTTCGTGGTCATCGGCGTCACCACGCCGAGTCCGACGCGGGTCGGCATGGAGTCAAGAGTCGGGCAAGGGCCAGAGGCGGCGCGAGGCATGGTGCGCATCACGCGACACCCGTTTCTGTGGGGAATTGCGCTCTGGGCGTTGGTTCACCTCATTGTCAACGGTGATCTTGCGTCTCTGATCTTCTTCGGCTCGCTGCTCGTGCTTGCCGTAGGCGGCACCTTTGCCATCGACGCGAAGCGTCGGCGCAATTTCGGCGAGCAATGGATCAAGTTCGCGAACGTGACATCCGATATTCCGTTTGCCGCTATAGCCGCCGGGAGAAATCGACTGGGGCCGGCGCTTGCGGAGATCGGGCTCTGGCGACCCTTGGCGGCGATCCTTGTTTACGCGGCGGCGTTTTATCTCCACGGGCGGTTAGGGCCGCCGCTCACGTGACGGGCGTTCGTCATCGGGGATGCTCAAGGCACCCGATACAAGGAAGGTCACGAGAACACCGCGCCGCTCTTCGCGCATTGCGCCTTGGCCGCGCCTGGTTGGCAATAGGCGCCGGATGAATCGCGAGGTTCACGTCCGGTTCTGCAAGGGCCTGGGGGTGCAACTCCCTTGGGCTACTCCCCTGAGTGAAACTTCGGTAGTCGGCCAAGACCGAAGCCACCCCAAGTAGTCAGGGCCGTAAGAACTCCAAAGTCGCTTCCGGAATCTGCTGCTCCAGCCAGCTGGCCATCGCTCGCTCCTGTTGTAGATTCTCCTCGCACATCTGCACGATCCCCGGTTTCTCGAGCTTGCGCGCCGCAGCGCCCAGCGAAATATACGTGGCGATCTCGAAATGCCTGGAGGCATACGCGGCCAGGCAGTCCTTCACGAGTTCATCAGGCAGCACTTCGACCGCATAAGCTTGAGCGATCCCAATGAAACGGCTTCTCAGGTCTTTGAAAGTCGAGGTGTCAGAGCCGAGTTCTTTCAAGCACGTTTCAATCCGCTCGACCTGACCGAGCGACTCTTGCCAGTGCTGTCGAAATCGCGCTGCGAGGTCAGGATAGGGGCGGTAGAGCCGCTCCGCAAGATGGTCCAAGGTGTCGACAGTCGCCCGTTCCATCGCATGGGCCTCGCGCAGCCAAGCAACGAGCGTGTGCGTTTGGTCTGTCATGGCTTAAGCCCTCTCAGTCCTGCCCTCACCACGGGCAGCACATCTGGTCACGGGAGCCGCCATTGCGTCCAGCCGGAGGATCTCCCGGGTAGCGTCGGTCACCTTACAACCGGCAGCAGCCAATGGCCAGCTGTTTTTAACGCGCTTTAACGCGCCTAGAATATCGACCACGTGCGTCGGGTCACCATCGCGTGTTGGAGCTGACTATGAGAACCATAACCGCCTGTTTTCTCTCGGGGCTGGCCACTGTCGTAGTTGGATGTGCTGCGCGCGAGGAATCCACCATTCCCGAGAAAGTGACCACGGCGCTGGAGACGTGCGTCGCTCGCCACGATCCGGAAGGCTGTGCCGCGCTGTACACGGAGGATGCGGAAATCACGGAACCGAGAGCTACGACGCTACGCGGTCGCGCGGCGATCCTTCAGTACTTCAAGGAGCAGATTGTTCCGGACCTACAGATGTTCACAGACACCCAAGTGAACCTTGTGCAAGGCACCCTTGGTGTCGTGGAGGGCACCTACAGAATCAGGAATCTCAACACCCGCACCATTGTGGAGGATGGCGAGTACCTCAATATCCTCAGAAACCGAAACGGTGAATGGAAGGTCTTTCGTAGCTTCTTTGTACCGCGTCATGCCCCAGGGGCGGACGTTTCGGTATCGCCGTCGGCAGAGCCCACACAAAAGTGAGGAGCAGTCATGGCGTGTTCCCGCTTACGCGGGCAGAGCCGCCGACGCACGATGTAGCAGGGGAGAATTATTCAATGAAAACACCCAAGAAAGCGACACAGCTGTTCGGTCTCGCCGTTGTACTTGCCGTTGGTGGCATCCAATTGGCCGCCGCGGATCCGGCAGCCGATGTGGCGGCAATTCACGCCGTTGACGACGTTTGGGTTAAGTCCTTTAACACCCGCGACGCCGACACGATGGCTGTTCAGTATGATGAGCATGCGGTGCTCCTCCCGCCGGGTGCGCCGGCCGCGCGTGGGCAAGCCGCAATTCGCGCGTTCTTCGCTAACATGATGCCGGAGGCAACCAAGGACGGTCTTGAATTCACGCTCGGCTCCAAACCCGCTGGCGGCGCCCACGGTGACATGGGCTGGTCCTCAGGGACCTACACGCTGAAGGACAAGACGGGACAGGTCATCGATACTGGAAAGTATCTTTCCGTCTCCAGGAAGAAAGACGGCAACTGGCTTTATATTCGCGACACGTGGAATTCGGACGGCCCACCAGCGTCGAAAGAGTCTGCCCCACCGCCGAAGAAATAGTGCCGGGGAAGCTCTGCTCAGTTTTTGCGAGCGCCTGCGTGTAATTGGTACGTCGGTCGTCAGGGAACGGCATTGCGATCGACACCGCCCCCGTGGGCCGGAAGGTCACCGGCAGCCGATCTAGCAGCACACTAAGACCAAGCTGCCCGAGCCCCTCGGGCGCATGGTCACGGAGCACGCAGCGCCCTATGATCCCAGGCAGTTCGGTTGACTCAGCTGTTCAGCAGTGGAAGTAGGAACCTGTTGTGCTCGCTGCTGCGTCACGGCAGTGCTTGTCGTCAACACCCGACTCACAAACTGCCAACACCCCGTACCACACCGGCTCAACTTGTCTGAGTACATCCCGGCGAAGAGCAACCGTGGCGCGCTTGCATCATCGGCTGCGAACACGTTCAGATGCGCGAAACCCGCCGCTCCAGCCTCTCCATTGGCAAAGAGGCACACATCGCTCAAGCTATGGCGGCAGCGAACTGGTGCTGTCAGGCTTCCCACGGCGAGATCAAATTCCCCCTCAATGATCCGCCGGGCGACATTGAGGAGTTCAGCTCGGCCACTGAACTGCTGCGAGCCGCAACGGAGGACCGCGTGCGATGCAAAAAGATCCGCCCATTCGGCGGCGCGCCCGAGCTCTAGCAGCATGACGCTTCGCCCGTAAAGCTCGAGCAGATTTACCCGGTCGGCCGTATGCAATGTATCGAGCCACACGGGAATACCCCCACCGCGTCGGCTTTTTTCCGATGAATCTCCAATTATAGGAATTCTTCGAAGATCTGAAGCCGGCACTTGATGAAGTTATATGTAACAGATTGATTTTACGGCAGTTGTTTGGTGTATCGACGTTTTAGAGGTGGGTGAACTTTTCCTCCTTCCTTAGCTTTGCCGCTTGACGTACACGTTCCAGCGCCTGTGACACGCGCACCCGGCTCTGTGTCCGGTGCGTGCTTTGCTGGCTCGTGTTCCCCTCGGCCCTCGTCCTTCGCTCCACCGACTCCGCGGCCGTCATGAGCCCAGCCTTGTTCGTCGGTCTCATCGCTACTTTGACGAGGTCAGACTTCTTGGGGTCGTTCATCATCGGCTACAGCTCTTTGCTTTCCCGACGCGGACCGGTGATGCTCCCCGGCCAACCCCAAGATCTCCCGGTTCCCAAACAAGGAGCGTCCGCACATGCCAGGGTCTTAGACCACGCCGGATCACAACAGCACTTGCGCTGACGCGCCGCTGTGTATTGCCTTCCACGTAAGTGACCGCGTCGGCATCCGGGATCAACCTTTCGCGGCTCAATGCCTGGCCTGCGCACTCCCCTGTCAACGCTTCGCCGCCATCCTCACGGACCGCAGCGCATGACTCGGGGTCAGCGTAGATCGCTACTCTTTCACTGCGGTGGACTTCCACCACCTACTCCTTGCCGGTTTTGCCGGCGCACCACTCGCGTTACGGCCTGCACACTCGCGACGTCACCAAAGTCGTGACGCTTTACACCAAAGGCTTCGACTACTTCGTTACCTCCATAGCCGCTCCGGTTGCTTCCGGCTGGAGCATTGGCCGGGTGGGATTCTCACCCACTGGAAGACGCCGCCTTTTCACGGCGCACCCGCAATGCGGAATTCTGAGAACTCTGGTCGAGTGGCCGGAGTTGGGCCGTGAGCGGACGTTTCACGTTCAAAAGCCTCTGCGCGCGATCCGAGGGCCTGTCTTTTCTTTTTCCGTGGGATATATCTATACGCCCCAACGATGGTTAGACACCCATGCTGCCATGGCGTCGCCTAACGTAGACGCGCCAACCCCAAAGGAACAGATCCGGCAAGAGAGTCCAGGTAAGAACATCCAAACCGATGAGCAGGGTCGACAACGGACTGACATAGCCTAAACCCCTAGAATCGAAGGCTGCGGCCATGAAGGGGAAACCCCAGACTCGGTAGTGTTCGCCCGTGCGGCCCGTAACCGGATACACGCAGAAGACTGCCGCTGCCGCCAGGAGCAACATCAGAAGCCAGCGCCATCGCCGCAACCGGTACCAAAAGGGCGGCAAAGCGCCATCTTTCGAGGCGCGACGGTTCGCCAGAAACGCGACCACGCCCAGGGCTAGGACGGCAGGGCCCAGATAGGCGACAGCGCTGAACAGCACGGGTGTCTACCGGTGAAGTTGAGGGGCCACCCAGAAGCGGCCACCAAGCGCCGCGGACGCACACCGTCCTCCTGCGCCCGCGGCGCGGCGTAGTGTGAGCGCCACGAAGATCACGAGTAACACGTCGAGGCCGAGGATGATTCGCGTTTCTTGAGGCAGCGCAGTAGCTGTCAGCGCAGCGATACCGCCCCCACAGCCGATAAGAGCACGCGGCCAGGCTGGCTCAGCGGCCAAGGGACAGGGTTTGCGGACGGAACCGGTTGCTCACTCATGGCGCGGGGCGATATCGCTAACTTGGTTGCGGGAGGGATTGCGCCGGCCTGGATCCCTCCGGGCGCCCGCGTCTCGAGTGGTCACCGGCGCGGAGGCCTCCCCGTCTGAACCTTGCATGTAGATGAACCTTGTCGGCGCGAAACCGCTCCCGGCGGCTTCGACGACTGAGGCTATTCGCAGCAACAGCTCCTCACGCAACTCGAGGAACCGGTTGAAATCCGCAGTGAGCACGTAGACGAAGACTTCCAGCTCGATGGCCTCGGCCCCGAAGTTGACTAAGCGAATGCGGGAAGTCGTTGACTCGACGTTCGAGCTCTCGTTAAGGACCTTTCGGATGCCAGCTAGGATGCGTGTCAATTGCTCGACGCTCGTACCGTACCGAAGCCTCAAGGTGCTCTGCGCCAGTATCTTTTCGCGTGTGGCGAAGTTCTCGATCCCGGACTGTGCCAAAACCCCCGCCGGTATCGACACGAGCGTACGGTCCAGCGTCCGCAGCCGCACGGAGCGTAGTGTGATGTCCTCAACCACTCCGACCCGATTCGAGATGTTGCAGAAGTCCCCGATGGCAAGCGCCTTGTCGCTGAGCAGAAGGATGCCAGCCAGAAGATTTTCCACCGTCCTTTGTGCGCCGAGGGCAAGAGCGATTCCTCCGATACCGAGACCTGCAAGTGCAGTCTTGGTGTCCACGCCGACGATCGCGAGTATCGCGAACACGGCTACCAGAAACACGAGCGCCCTCAGCAATCGCTCACCGAGCAACACCAGGGACTCAGTACCCGTGCGGTCCTTTTCCATGACGAGGTGCCGCGCGCGCTCGAGCCGCAGCGTCAAGAACTTACTCAGCAACCACGCAAGTGCGATGACATCCAGCGCGAGCGCGACACGCGCGTAGGTAACTCGGGACGTCAGGGTGAATCCGAGCGAACGCATCCGCAGCAGCATCCATATCAGCTGGATGCTCAGCGTCAAAAAAATGATGAGTGGCCAGCGAATGCCGGCGTACCACGTATTGATGTTGCGTAGGCGAGAGGGCTCGCGCACGGTTGCTCTGATGAGCCTGATGGCGATACTGAATGTCAGAACCAGCAATGCGAAAGGAATCAGAAGCGTTACTACGAGCACGGTCCAGTGCGCCACCGAGACCCCGAAGAGGTCGCGGCTGAGCAGTGCCTTTGGCATCCAGCGCTCGATCCAGTTTTGTGCGATCGCGGTCTGTTCTATCGAGCGGCTCCACGAGGGAACTTGTGCCAGCGTCTCGGAGGAAATCAGCCAAATGGGGCCGGCCTGTGGGTCAGTCACACGCACAAGCGTGATGTCCGCCGTCGTATCTCCCAAGATGAGTGGGCCGACGCGTTCGCGATTCGTTGGCAGGCCTTCGTTTAGCGTCCCATCGGGTGAGTCGCTGACCTTCGCGAGGGGCTCCTTCAGATAGCGATCGATGAGATTCCTGAGATCACGGGCTGACGCTAGAGCATCTGGACTCTCGCCTGCGGTCACCTCTAGGTATCGCACGGCAGAGGCGTCGTTTTTCTCCACCGCCCGCAAGAACCCCATGAGAGTGCCCCGGGGTGTACTGCGTCCGAGTGGATCGGTCACCGGCTGAGCAGACGATTCGCTCTTCTGGGCCGGTTCACTCTTCTGGGCCTGGGCACCCAGGATCTGTGCGGCTATCGGTTGGGCGAGCGCACTCAGCAGCAGCGCCGTCCATGCCCATCGCGGAAGGCGTAATAGCGACATGGGTACCCTCCCGAACTCTGTGTCCGCCACCCTTGCATCATGCTACGTGTAGCAGCACGCGCGCCACGCTGACAATCGCTGTGCCGCAGGCTGCGCTCGTTGAACTCGTATGTCTTACAGCCAGCGTTTCGCTCGGGATCTCCCGACTGCAGGCACAGTCGCCGAAACGGGGCAAAGCGGACTGTCTCCGAGATCGCGGTTAGGGCGACGAAATTGGCGCGTGTGAGGCTCGCCGCAACGATCGCGGCGGCTCGCGACAGTGCGTGCTTGGCACCCCTAACCTGCGGAAGTGACGGGGTCTCGAACGTCCGCGGTCGAGAAAATTGAAGTCCTGCCCAGAGGTGACCGCTGCTGGCCCGACTGCGGAAGGTTCACGAACTGGCGCTATCGACTCCCCAAGAGACAGTGCGGTCGCTCGAAAGCAGACACCCAGTGACCGGCCCCATGTCAAGTGGCGTGCGAAACCGCCGACGCGTTGAGGCGTCAGAAGATTCACGGTTGTCTGTCCACGCGCATCCTGTCTTTCGTTCTCTTGGTTGCACATCGGTCGCCCATGCGCACCAGACACCCATCTGGATCAGGTACGAACGCATCGCCCCGCCAAGGAGCGACTGTATCGGACCTCAGCTCATTCGAGCTCCAGAAAGTCCTCGGTACCCGCCGCCGCTCAAGGGAAATCACATTCCGCAAGGGCTCGCCGCGAAGGCGACGTCCCAGTCCGTTGGTGATTCGGCGACGAGGCGCATCGAGCCAACAACCGTGTATTGAGGCCATGCCCGGGTGAATCATCATTCGAGTGGCTTTCCACCAGTCTGCTTTCCGATCTACCCAGGCTGGCCAAACCTTCCCTACGTGAACAGGCGCTCAGGTGCGAAGGGCACCTGATCGCGCAGCACATAGAAGCAGGCGCGCGCCAGTTTATGAGCGAGCGCCTTCACGGCGAGCAGCGCGTGGCGCTGCCGTCGCTTGCGTTCGTAGAAGCGTTTTGCTGCGGGAAGGTTGCGAATCGCGAAGTGCGCCGCCTCCATGAAAGCCCAGGCTAGATACCGATTGCCGCATTTGCGGTTCGCCTCACCTTTCTTCTTCCCGTTGCTGAGCCGCTGACTGTCGACACATCGGCAGTAGGAGGCAAACTCGCCGACGCTGGTGAAGCGGCCGATGTCACCCACCTCCAGAGCGATCGTCATGGCCAGGATCGGTCCGATGCCGGTGACGGTCTTGAGCATCCGAAACTGCGGCGATCGATCAACGCGCTTGAGTATGAGCTTCTCCAGCCGTTCGATCTGCACCGTGAGCGTATCGATGGCCGCCCGGCCC
>Ga0306920_100008007_pt1 | contig 13988 bp, 10 predicted proteins | sample flu12Cox44000170_FD_204666 | JGI IMG/M metagenome (GOLD analysis project Ga0306920, IMG submission 204666) | Lab enrichment of tropical soil microbial communities from Luquillo Experimental Forest, Puerto Rico - flux4day.12C.oxic.44.000.170 (v2)... | ecosystem: Environmental > Terrestrial >...
GATGGCGTGACCGTCGTGATGGCGACGGGGGACCACGCGACAACGGCGCGGGCAGTCGCCGAGGCGGTCGGCTTGACCGAGGTACGCGCGGGTGTTCGCCCTGCCGAAAAGGCCGCGCTGGTGGCCGAGTTCCAGTCCCGCGGACGGGTGGTCGCCATGGCGGGCGACGGCGTGAACGACGCTCCGGCCCTCGCCCGCGCCGACGTGGGCATTGCCATGGGCACCGGAACAGACGTGGCCCTGCAGAGCGCGGGCGTGACACTCGTTTCCGGGGACTTACAGGGCGTGGTCCGCGCCAGGAAGTTGAGCCGAGCAACGGTGCGCAACATCCGTGAGAATCTCGGCTTCGCTTTCGGTTACAACCTGCTCGGCGTTCCCATCGCGGCAGGGGTGCTGTTCCCCTTCTTCGGCTGGCTCCTCAGTCCCATGCTGGCGAGCGCTGCGATGTCGCTCAGCTCGGTCTCTGTGATTGGAAACGCGCTGCGGCTGCGCCGAGTCCACGTCTGAGCCCTGCACAGTGATTCAGCACGAACGCCGCAGCCCCGAACTCTCGGCGCTCCTGCATCGTAGGGAGCATGTTGCGGATGCCCAGCAGCAGCTACGGGGCTTGCTCCGCGCGCTGATCGCCGAAGGCGCGGAGGCGGGCGACCTCCGGAACGACGTCCCCCCCGAAGAGCTTGCTTGCTACTGTCTGTACGCCCTCACGGGTGCGGGCAGCTTGCCATCCAAGTCCGCGGTGGGTCGACTCGTCACGGTCACGATCGCCGGCTTGCGCCCAGCGCGCTGACTCTGCTGACAAGCTGTTGCTGCAGCGCGGCTTCTCGAGCAAACCGCTCGACTGTTCCTGCCGGGACCTGTTCCTGCTGAGACCGGACCTCAGGCCGAGGCCGGAACCCCACCCTCGACCATCGCCGTGGCGCCCGCAGGGACTTCGCCACGCTTCCAGAGGAAGTAGACGGGAGGGTACACGAGCAACTCCATCAAGAAGCTCGTGACCAGGCCGCCCACCATGGGGGCGGCGATCCGCTTCATCAAGTCCGAGCCCGTGCCCGTCGACCACATGATTGGCAGGAGCGCGAGGATCGCAGCGCAGACAGTCATCGCCTTGGGTCGGACGCGCTTCACCGCCCCGTGGATGATGGCCTCGACGAGATCCGCGCGTGTCCGGAGGAGGCCCTTGCGCCGGTACTCGTCGTGCGAGAGATCGAGGAAGAGAAGCATGAAGACGCCCGTCTCGGCGTCGAGCCCCATGAGCGCGATCAGCCCGACCCACACGGCTATCGAGATGTTGTAGCCGAGGGCCCAGAGCAACCACACCGCGCCCACCGCCGAGAACGGAACGGCCAGCATCACAAGCGTCGCCTTGAAGGTGGACCGGGTGTTCATGTAGAGCAGCCCGAAGATCAAGACGAGCGTGACCGGCAGGATGAGCTTCAGTCGCTCGCGGACCCTGAGCATGTTCTCGTACTGGCCGCTCCAGACCATCGAATAGCCAGTGGGGAGCTTGATGCTCTCGCTGACGGCCGCCTTGGCTCGTTCCACGTACGTGCCGACGTCGAACTTCGAGGTGTCAAAGTCGACGAACACGTAGGCCGCCAGGAGGCCATTCTCGTCGCGAATCATCGAGGGCCCCTGCGCGAGCTTCACCTCGGCGATCGCCCCCATGGGGATCTGGCCTTGCCCGCTGGGCAGCGGGAGGAGCACCCGCCTCAGCGCCTCGATGTCCTCGCGGTAGGCACGCGCATAGCGGACATTGATCCCGTACCTCTCGCGTCCTTCCACCGTGGTGCTCTGGTTCTCCCCGCCCACCGCGGTGAGGACCATCGTGTTCGCGTCGTCGACGCTCAGGCCATACCGTGCCAGCTGGTCCCTCTTGAGCACGAAGTCGAGGAAGTACCCGCTTGCAGCGCGCTCTGCGTAGGCGCTGCGCGTTCCGGGCACTTTTGCCACCACGGCCTCGATCTCCTTGGCGAGGCGCTCGATCCCGGCGAGGTCCGATCCCACGACCTTGATCCCCACCGGGGTACGGATACCGGTCGAGAGCATGTCCAGACGACCCTTGATCGGCATGGTCCAGGCGTTGGAGATGCCCGGGAGCTGGAGCGCGGCGTTCATCTGCGCTTCGAGCTCGTCCTGCGTGATGCGATCGCGCCAGAAGGGCCGGAGCATCCGCTGCAGCCATCCCGGCGCCCAGGACGAATACCACCGTGGCTTGGCTTGCCACTCGCTCTCCGGCTTCAGGACCACCGTCGTCTCCATCATCGTGAACGGAGCCGGATCCGTGGAGGTGTTCGCACGTCCGGCCTTGCCGAAGACGCGCTCGACCTCGGGGAAGGTCATGAGGATCTTGTCCTGGATCTGTAGCGCGCGCTGGGCTTCGGCCACCGACATCCCGGGCTCCACCGCAGAGGGCATGTAGAGGATCGTTCCCTCTCGCAACGGAGGCATGAACTCGGAGCCCAGGCGGAGGTAAACCGGTACCGCCGAGAGCACGATCAGGACGGCTGTCCCGACAGTTGCCCAGGGGTGCCGGAGCACGAAACGGCAGGGCCCCTCGTAGACCCGGTGGAGAGCGAGGCTGACCGGATGCCGCTCTTCCGAGTAATACGTTCCCACGAGCAGCTTGGTGGCGATCCAGGCCAGGAAGCGCGGTCGGAAGGTGAACGGATCGATCCGGGCGAAGAGCATTCGCAGTGCTGGATCGAGCGTCACCGCCAGGACCGCTGCGATCGCCATGGTGAAGTTCTTGGAAAATGCGAGAGGCCGGAACAGCCTCCCCTCCTGGTCCACGAGCGTGAACACCGGGAGGAAGGCCACGGCGATCACCAGGAGCGAAAAGAAAACTCCCGGGCCCACCTCCATCAGCGCCTGGAGCCGGACCTGGTGGAAGTCCCCCTTCTTGCCCTCGGCGATCCAGTGATAGATGCGGTTGTAGGCGTTCTCGACCTCGACGATCGCCCCGTCGACGAGCACCCCGATGGAGATCGCGATTCCGGCCAGCGACATCAGATTGGCGTTCACGCCGAAGAGCTTCAACGGGATGAACGACAGGGCCACCGCGACCGGAATGGTGACGATCGGTATGATCGACGAGGGGAAGTGCCAGAGGAAGACGAGGATGACGATCGAGACGATGATGATTTCCTCGATCAGCTTGTCCTTGACCGTACCGATCGCTCGCTCGATCAGGTCGGAGCGGTCATAGGTGGCGACCACCTGCACTCCCTTCGGCATCGATGGCTTCAGTTCCTCGAGCTTGGCCTTCACCCGCTCGATCACTCTGAGCGCGTTCTCGCCCTCTCGCATGACCACGATGCCGCCCACCACGTCGCCGCGCCCGTTGTAGTCGGCGATGCCTCGACGGATCTCCGGACCGAGCGCGACGGTGGCCACGTCCTTCAGGAGCACCGGCGTCCCGCCCTCGCTCCTGAGCACCAGGCTCTCGAGATCCTGGATGCTCTTGACGTATCCGCGGCCCCGGACCATGTACTCCCTGCCCGCGAGCTCCAGGAGCCGGCCCCCGACGTCGTTGTTCCCCTTCCTCACGGCGTCGATCACCGTCTCCAGGGGAAGCTTGTAGGCCGCGAGGGCGTTCGGGTTGACCGTGACCTGGTACTGCCTCACCTGGCCCCCGACGGTGGCCACCTCGGCGACGCCGGGCACGCTCTGGATCGCGTAGCGCAGGAACCAGTCCTGATAGGACCGCAGTTCGTCGGAGGCGTGCTTTCCCGACTCGTCCACCAGCGCATACTGAAACACCCAGCCCACGCTCGTGGCATCCGGGCCGAGCTCGGTCTTCACCCCCGCGGGGAGCTGCGAGGTGATCTTCGAGAGGTACTCCAGCACCCGCGTCCGGGCCCAGTACTGATCCGTCCCGTCCTCGAAGATGACGTAGACGTAGCTGTACCCGAAGTCGGAGAAGCCACGGATCGCCTTCACCCGTGGCGCCCCGAGCAGCGCGGTGGTGATCGGGTAGGTGACCTGATCCTCGACGATGTCCGGGCTGCGGTCCCAGCGCGAGTAGACGATCACCTGCGTGTCGGAAAGGTCCGGGAGCGCGTCCAGCGGGATGTTGCGCATGGACCAGAACGCGACCGCGAGCAGAACGATGGAGGAAGCGATCACCAGGTACCGGTTCTCGGCCGAGAACCGGATCAGTCCCTTGATCATCGCTGGCGCCCCTGGTGAGACTCCGACCCGGCCGGTGGAGCCCGCGGCGCAGCGTCGGCCTCGGCGGATTTTCCGGGCCCCGGGAGCACACGCGCGCTCTCCGGCACCGCAGGCGAATTCCCGGCGAGCGCGGCGAGCGAGGCGCGGAGCCGGGACTCCGAGTCGATCAAGAAGTTGGCCCGGGTCACCACCTGCTCACCCGCAGAGAGGCCGGACACCACCTCGACATTCTTGCCGTCCACGTCACCGAGCCGGACGCGCCGTGGCTCGAACTTCCCCTCCCCCAGGGCGACGAACACCATCTTCTCGGTCCCAGAATCGATCACTGCGTCCTGGGGAATGCGGAGCCCCTCGCGCGACTGCCCGTGCAGGACGACCTCGCCGAACATCTCGGGCCGCAAGTCTCCCTTCGGGTTGGGGAAGGCGAGCCGGACCTTCACCGTCCGCGTCTGCGGGTCGAGGACGGGGTCGATGAAGAGCACTTTCCCCTGGAACTCGCGGTCTGGAAGCGCGTTCAGGGTGAGCGTCGCCGGCATCCCTACCCGGATGTGCTGTAACTCGGTCTCATAGACGTCGGCGAGGACCCAGACCTGCGAAAGGTCCACGATCTCGTACGGCATCGCCCCCGCCTCCAGGCGCATGCCCTCGACGACGTCCTTCTTGGTGACCACGCCGGCCACCGGCGAGGTGAAGGTCAGCGTCTTGGTGACTTCCCCCGTTCGGGCGATCCGGTCGATCTCGGACTGAGGAACGTCCCACAGGAGCAGCTTCCGCCGAGCCGCGCGCACCAGCGCATCGCCATCGGAGCTCAGGGCACCTCCCTTCTCCAGCTGCCCCTGGGTCCTCAGCGCCAGGAGGTACTCTTCCTGAACCGCGAGCGCTTCGGGGCTATACAGCGCGAAGAGCATCTCGCCCCGGCGCACGGTCTGCCCCACGAAATTGACGTTGATCCGCTCGACGAATCCCGGGACCTTCACGTTGATGTGGCGGACCCGCGTCTCGTCCGTGGCCACCCTTCCCACGGTACGCCAGGATCCGCCGACAGGTCCCACCGTCGCCAGCGCGGTGGTCAGCCCGATGAGCTGTTGTCGCGCGGGATCGATGTCCACCACGGCCTGCCCGGGGATCTGCGAGCCGCCGGAGACCTCGTCCTCGTAGACCGGGACGAAGTCCATACCCATCGAGTCCTTCGTGGGCGTCGGGGAGGTGACCTTCGGATCCATGGGCGAGCGATAGAAGAGCGGCTTGCGTTCGCCCGTCCGTACTGGAGTCCGTCCGCCGGCGTCGGCCTTCTGTCCCGCCACCGGCACCAGCCTCATCCCGCAGATCGGGCACTCCCCGGGGTGGCTGGACACGATGGAGGGGTGCATTGGGCAGACGTAGGTCTCTTGCGTCGCGCTCTCGGTCCGCTCGCTGGATGCTGCGGCGCCGGCGCGATGGCCCACCCAGTACGCGGCCACCGCGACCGTTCCTGCCACGAGCCCCGCGACCAGGACGAGCGCACCGACTCCGAAGCGGCGGCGGGCCGGGACTGTCTCGGTTGCAGGTGGTTGGCTTTCGGTCATCGCTCACCTCACATGCTGGAGGACGTCGCCGGGGTGGACGCCGTCGAAGAAGCGGACGGTATCGAGGCTCCTGAACCACCGCTGACCCGCGGAACGCTGGACAGGTTGACCTCGGCTGCATCGATCGCCAGTTCGTGCGCCTGGGCGAGTGCCTGGAGGTACCCTTCCTGGTCGGCGACGAGCACGGCATTCGCCTCGAGAACCGAGGCAAAGGTGACGCGTCCGACCTCGTACTGGCGGAGGGTGCTATCCGCAGTGGCCTCCGACTGGACGAGCAACCCGCCGCGATAGAGGCGGATCGTGTCCAAGGCCGCCGTGAACGCCGAGAGCCGCTGGGCCGTGCGCAGCCTCAGCAGCTGCTCTACCGCCTCGGTGTTCTTTTGACTGACCACCACCCGGGCATCGGCCTCGGCCACCGCCCGACTTTGCTTCGATCCCGCGAAGAGGGGGATCGGCACGCCCAGCGTGGCCAGCCACATCGGTGGGAACTCTCCCCCACGGGGCATGACCGCGAGTGTCACCGTGAAGTCCGGGTAGTAGCTCTTGTGGGCCAGACCGACCAGCTGCTCCGCCTGACGGGTGCCCAGCCGCGCGGCGGCGAGCTCCGGACTGCGCACGAGCGCATCCTGGACTTCGGGCTCGAGCTCCCGCAGCGTCGGGACCGGCGCTTCCCCCAGGTGAATCGGCGTCTCGATGGGCTCAGCCAGCGGCTTGCCCCGCAGCCGGTTGAGGGTCTGGAGAGCGGTATCCCGGTCGACCTGGAGCGCCCAGCGTCGCTGTTTGAGGCGGTTCAGCTCGAGCTGTGCACGGAGCACGTCGGACTGCGCCGCCTCCCCCACCTCGTATCGGGTCCTGGCCAGCGTTGCCGACCTTCCGTAGATGATCTCCAGCCGGTCCAGTAGAACGAGACGATCGCGGGCGAGCACCAGGCTCCAGTAAGCTCGACGCACGTCCGCCTCCGTGGTCAGACGCACTCGGGCAAGGTTCTGGTTCGCGATGTCCGCACCGAACGCGGCAGCGTCGCTGCGCTGGCTCGCCTTTCCGGGCCACGGGAACGTCTGGACCAGCATGATCTGGTACCAGCTCGTCTCCATCTTTCCGACGTTCCAGGTGTCGAAGGAGTCGTTCTGGACACCGAAGCTGAGCATCGGATCTGGCCATGCCCCTGCCTGTGGGACGCGCTCGCGCTCGGCGGTGGCGGTGGCCCGGGCCTGCTGGAGCTCGGGTCGCACAGCCAGGCTCTGGGAAATCAGCTCCTGCAGGACCGGGTCCGTGGGGAGCCGCTCCGGCGCCTGCGGCTCCTCCGCCCACGCGGCCGGCGCGAGCGCTGCGACGAGCAGAACGACGAACCTCTCCAGCGTTTTCGATGGCCTCATGGCGGCATGGATCCATTCGTGGACCGCGAAGAGCCTCGGTCCCAGCGTCCTGGGTATCCGTTTCGCGGGATGGCGCACGCGGGGAGGTATACGCCTCTCTCGAGCATCCGCCCTAGCGGGCAGCGCGCACGTGCGACGCACGGGCTGATCGGCTGGAGCCCCCAGGCGTCCGTGGCCGCACTGGTCAACGCCCGTTCAGGGCCTATTCAGGTTCTGCTGGACTGGTACTTCGGAACGCTCGAGAGTTCCTGATCGAGGCCCCGCACCGTCTTCTCCACGGACTCGATGCTCTGGTCCGAGGCCTGGGCTTGTCTCGCGATCGGTGCCTATCAGCGCGGGGGCGGAAAGACAGTGACGGTCACCAGCACCGTCGCTGATCTCACTGGCCGGCCTCCACGAACCGTTGCCGAGTTCGTTCAAGAGCACGTTTCAGTCTTCCGCGGTTAACGCGCCTGTCTGAGGCACAAGAGCCGCATCAGAAGAGTCGAGGCGGTATGATTGGGGGCCTTGACCACGTTCTGGTTTCGCGTTTCGCAGTCGAGCTGTCGGGTGGAGGCTCCATCGCTATGCTCCGCAAGGTTCTCATCGCCCTGGCGGCCGTCATCGTCGTCCTGCTGGTGGTCATCGCCCTGCGCCCCTCGGCCTACCGCGTGGAGCGGAGCACCCGCATCGCCGCGCCGCCGGACGTGGTGTTCGGGCTCGTCAACGACTTTCATGCCTGGGACCGCTGGTTCCCGAAGCTGGACCCGGAGATGAAGGTCACCTTCGGCGGGCCGCCATCCGGTCTGGGCGCCACCTGTGCCTGGACCAGGAACGCCAAGGTCGGCGAAGGGAACATGCGAATCACCGAGAGCCGGCCGGCGCAGAAGGTCGGCATCCGTCTCGAGTTCCTCAGGCCCATGCAGGGCGTCAGCCAGACTGAATTCGTCTTTCGCCCCGAGTCGGGAGGGACGCAGGTCAGCTGGGTGATGAGCGGCACGAACGACTTTCGCGGCAAGGCCTTCTCGCTGTTTGCCGACATGGACGCGATGATCGGCAAGGTTTTAGACAAGGCCCTGGCCGCGTTGCGGACCGAGGCCGAGGCAGAGGCGAAGCGCCGGGCCGACGCAGCAGCGATCGCAGGCGCCACCTCCACGCCCGCGGGACTCCCGTCCCCGGTCGAGCCTGCCGCAGCGTCCCCACCCGTGAAGTAGCCTCGGCGCAGCCGACCGCGCCGCTCAGCTGTGGACCGCGCCAAGCCGCCCGGCCTGGAAGTCCACCGGGCCCGCCTACGCCGCCGACGGGGCCAGGAGCTCTACGACGCGCCTTGGGAGCTCGTGCAGTTCGTCTGCGTCGGCGCCTGGCCTTCCACATCTCCTGCCGGCGCTCCTTCGGTTACCTCTACATCGCCCTCCCTCACGGGGGCGGCGGGGGCGCCCGCATGACACTTCCCGGTTCTCCGGTCGTCCAGGAGAACCGGTCGTCGAAGGCGATCCCGAACCGGAAGACGCTGGTCCGCTCGTTGTAGTGGAGCAGCGTCTCGTCGTACCCGAAGAACGCCTGGGCGTAGAAGCTGAAGCTGGTGAATCTCCAGGGTGGCCGGTAGCTCAGCGACAGCTGGACGGTGCCGCGCGATCCGACCGTTCCCTTGCGCAGCAGGACCCCGAAGGTCAGATCCTGCCAGCGCCCGCTGGTGAGCAGCAGGTGCCAGCCGAGCTGCGTCACCAGCTCGCCGTAGCCCACGTAGTCGACCAGGTCCGGATTGTCGGAGCTCACGAAGGGCAACCACAGCTTCGGCTGGAGGCTCAGGTACAGGGCGCTCTCGGCCCCCCAGAGAACTAGGAAGCGCGTGGAGACGAAGATCCGGTTCCAGCTGCGCGAGTCGCTCCCGCCCTTCCCGTTCGACTCGTGCTCCGCCCCGAGCCGCGCCCAGAGGAAGGTGAACTGGCCCGAGGGAGGCAGCGTGCGCAACGCCGAGATGTCCTTCAGGCCGAAGACGAGGAAGACCTGCGGGTTGTAGTTCGAGTCCTCGAACGGCGAGCTCGCCGCGTAAGCGTTCCAGAGTGACCGCTGGGTGTACGCCACGAAGAGCCCGCAGGGCCCCTCGTTGGGCGCGAGGTCGAACTTGAAGCTGAGCTGGAACTTGACCTGGTTGGTCGAGGTCTCGGGGTCGCTTGGGATTCCAGTGATGAAGTAGTTCTCCTCGTGCATGGAGAACAGCCGCGACACCGGCTGGCGCCACGATTCGGAAGGCGTGCAGAACCAGTCGGCGCGGGCGGGACGCACGAGGAGCAAGGCCAGAAGGCCCGCGCGCACGGACCAGGCCACGGCTCGCCCGTTGGGAGTCGAGGTCAACGCCGACATGGTCCGACGCGGCCTCGACCGAGCGCCAGCGCCGACCCGCGATGATGTCAACTCGGGCTGCGAACAGCCAAGCAGGGCATCCATAGGAGCGGCGACAGGCGCCCGTCAGAAGTCTCCAGGCCGAACATAGGGCTCGCTCCAATGTCAACTCGGTCTGCAAGCAGCCGAGCGTGGCATTTATAGGAGTATCCATAGTGGAGGTTCGAGGGTCCGGCGGTGGACTTCAGGCCTTGGAACCCGCCGTTCGAGATCGACAGGCCCACCAGCCGCCACCCGGCTTGCCCCGGATCAGCTCGCCGCCGAGCTCCGCGAGGCCCTGGGCCAGAGCCTCGTCGCCGTCATCGCCGGCGGTTAGCGATGTGAAGGCCGTCGGCGAGTGGGCCCGAGGCCAGCGAAGGCCGCCCCAGAGGCGCGCCTCCGGGACGCCCACCACGTGCTCAGCGTTTTTCGACGCCGGGAGGCCCCGGACACCATCCGGGCCTGGTTCCGGGGCATGAATCCGGACCTCAAGGGCCAGTCGCCGGCGCTGACGCTCCGGGACAACCCCCAGGCCGTTCTCGCCGCGGCGCGCGCCTTCGTCGATTCGCCGGACGACTGACAACGGCCGCCGGCGTGCCACCCGTCACTCGAGCCGCTCGCCCTTCGAGCGCCGCTCCCCGTTCGGGAGTGAGGAGCGGCGCTCTCGTTCTCGAGCGCAGCTCCCCGAGGAGGTTCCGAGGGTGACGACGGCACTGCAGTCTCGGTCCACTGAGTGCGACGCTCTTCAAGCTGTCCTGCAGCTCCTCGGCGCGCCCGCCCCTCACTGCCGTTCTCACCGGAGCCGACTCTCTGCACGAGCTACAGGCCTGGAGCACGCATGGAGCACCTCCGGACGTCCGCAAGAGTTCCTCGCCAAGCGCCAGGGGGTGGATCTCGGGACGTACCTGGCGCAGGTCTTCAAGGTCCACGTAGACGAGAAGATCCCCGCGGCGAAGAAGCGGTAACGCCGCCAGGATCCGCTCCCACACGATCCGCCGTACCTGGGCGGCCGTTCACCTCTGTGCGAAAGCTGGTGCTGCCTCGCCCGACGACTGGCTGGCGCGTGGAGGCCTACGTGCGATGACCGAAGATCCTGAGGAGCCCGGAGATCGCGCAGCGACCGACGCTTCGGTAACGAGCTGGCGCGACCGGGCGCTTTCCGACTACTCCTGACGCCCGTGGTGTCTGTCTTCAGTGACGGTGCTCTGCATCGGCTTCGCGTCAGAACGCCTCACCCACCGCCAGGTAGAAGCTCACTCCCTCCCGGCTGAATGCGACGTCCGCACGGAGGTTCACCTGGTTCTGCTTTGCCACGGTGATTCGCACGCCGAGGCCGCCTGCAGGAAGCAGGTTCGAGAAATTGAAGGAGCTCACGTCGGGTGCCACCTCGCCAACGCCGAGGAACGCGGTCGCCCCGAGCCAAGCCAGGATGTTCAGGCGGTACTCCACCTGCGTCGCGAGCAGGATGCTGTCCTGGTACCGGCCGGTCTTGTACCCGCGAATGTCCGACTGCTGACCGAGGCGAGGCAGTGCGGAGAAGGGCGCGTTCGCGGTCACGAAACGGACGAATTCGCGGAACGCGAGGACGTGCCGGTCGCCAAACCCCACGTACTGGTTGCAGGCAATCCTAGCCGCCAGGTAGTCGAATCCGTCCCCGGCCCAGGTGGCGTGATAGTCGAGCGTCACGTCCACCAGCTGGCCGCGGCGGGGATAGAACTCGCTGTCCCGGGTGTCCCACTGGAATCGAAGGCCCGGGGCCGAGGACCAGGAGGTACGCTCTCCGTCCGGGGGGACGACTCCCTCCGGGATCTCCACCCGGGAGGTATCGATGCCCGTCCGGATGCGCGCCACGACGTACCGCGGCCCCAGGTAGACGTGAGGGGCGAGCCGGAACACCATCTGCACGAGCCCGGCACCGATCTTCTGCTCCAGCGGCACGAAGAGACCGTTGTTCCCCGCCTCCGTTCCGATGCCGTAGAAGTCGTAGTTGAACTGCCCAACGAAAAGCCCGGTGGTCACCCGGTAACGATCCGCCGCCAGGTTCAGCTTGCTCGCCAGCATCGCGCCCCAGCTGTTGTTCGAGCTGTAAAACCCCACGCCCACGAGCGTCGAGGGCCTGGAAACCTGGTCGAGCGGGAAGATGTAGCCTCCGACGCCGACAGCGATGAAGCCGAGCGTCGGGTTGTAGGTGGGGATCGGCACCAGCAACCACTCCGCCTTTCGCGGCGGTGCGCCGGGAGCGGCAGCTGGGGTGGTCACGTGCGCAGGAGTGGCGCTCGGTGCGAGGGTCTCGGTCACGTCCTCGGGGACCAGGCCTTCGGCGCGGGGGTCGAGGTAATCCGAGACCGGGTTGTCCGGGTAGTCGGTCTCGCGCGCCGAGTCCGGCCGCCCGTCCTCTCCCGGCAGCGTACCTGGGGCGAACGCGTGGGCGGGAGTTCCGAGCGCAAGGACGAGCACCATGGCCAGCCCAGGGCACCCCTGGACTCGTGCACCCCGTGACATGCTCCTCCCAAGCGCGAACTCCTTCGGCAGGAGCGAGGCTGACCGGCAGAGCCGACCGGGTCAATTGGATCTTGACCGTTTGGCCACGGTGCGCACAGCCGAGGGGAAACGCACCTCGAGAGGCCCTCCTCCTCGTCCACCGCTGACTTGCATTTCTCGAACCGGGTTCACCGCATCCGAGCAGAGATGAACGCTGCGAGATCTGCGGGTCGGATCCGGATCCCATTCCTGGTCAAGCGCAGGTGTGGCAGCTCCCCCCGGTCGAGCAGCCCGTAAACCGTGGCCCGACTCAGCCCGAGGGCCTCAGCCGCAGCACGGACAGAGAGCATCGCTGCTGGCGCCACTCGGAGCGTGCGCAGCACAGGAGCAGCACGGCCCGCAGATTTTGGAGTGGATCTGGGTCCAACCGTCCGCAGCGCCGCGAAGGATTGCGAGGGGTTGAGAATCGCTGGAGCCCGCCGGCACCGTGTCCATCGAGCCGTTCACGCCCGCCACGTCCCGAGGTCAGGAGCAAACGAGAAGAGAACCGCCGCCTCCGCTGGAGGTCGTTCGCGTGCTGGACCTCCCGCTCGACGAACTTCAGGACAGCCCGTACCAGGTGAAACGGTATGACGAGGGCCGGGTCAGCGCCCTCGCGGAGAGCATCCGGCAGCAGGGCCTGCTCCAGCCGGCGACGGTTCGCGTAGTGGCTGGTAGCTACCAACTCGTCTCCGGCCATGCCCGGCGGGCCGCCTTCCGGTACCTGCGGGACAAAGTCGCGGCCACCCCCGAGGCGCGGACCACCTACTCGGCGATTCGGTGCGTGCTCCTCAAAGACATCGACGACGCGCGCGCCGCCGCGCTCACCGCCATCGAGAATCTCCAGCGGGACGACGGCACGCCACTCGAGCAAGCGCTGATGGTGGCCCGGGCGCGGGATGCAGGGAAGTACCGGAGCATCTCCGAGACCGCCGAGGCCCTCGGCCTCCCGCTGGGCCGCGTCCGTCAGTACCTCCAACTCGCCGACGGCCCTGCCGTCCTGCAGCGGGCCGTCTCTCCCGGCGTCATGGTGACTCAAGACGGCGGGATGAGAGAACGCGTGGCCCTGCCGCTGACCAGCGGCCTCGCCCTCCGGCCGTACAACGACTTCCTGTTCGAGAGCCGCCTGGCGGAGCTCAAGAGCGCCGCGCTGTCGCCGCGGCGGCGCGACGAGCGCCGAGGCCCCGTCGACGACAGCCCCGAGGCGCGCCGGCGCGAAAGCGAACGCCTCGAGGTAGCCGCTGCCGAGTTTGCGGCGGAGAAGACCGAGCGCATGCTGTCCGGGGCCGCTCGCCACCTGTGGTCCGTGTCCCACCTCCAGGCGAAGGTCCGGAAGGCGACGCGACCAGAAGGATCTACGAAGAACGACAGCCCTCCCGCCGAGAGCGAGGACTCACGTGAAGCCGCCGAACCCGTGCTGCCTCACCGCCTCCGCGTCTGTACTCGGAGAGGCGCGGGCGTCTGACCGTCTGGCCATCCGTCATTCCCCAGGCGGCGGCCACCGAGCGCGACATCCTGTCCGAAAAGCTCCGCACACTGCTCCAGGCCCTGAAAGGCTGAAAACCACCTCCCGCAATCGATTGCGGGACGGCCCTTTTCGGCCTCGAAATGGCTCTCCAATACGCCCGAGAATGCGCTCCACAACACGCTCCTGGATCGGGCGCTTTTCCGGGCCGTTTGCCGAGCGCAATGCGGAGCAGGTTCAAGCAGCCGTTCTCAGGCAATTCGCGCCCGTCCGCCCTCGCCCACCCCGTCTCGGCTGCAGCACAGACAGCACCCCCAGGTTTCCCGCTCACGCCCTCACAACCATGAGATGAGGGCGTGAGCGGGAAACTCTGAGTAGCCCTGAATTTGAACGGAGTGGGCGTGTGTACGGACTCAATAGATGGGTGACAGTTTGGTCCCAGGAGATGGGTAGCAGAAGTGCCAGGACATGGAGTCATTGTCTCAGGACATGGGTGACAGTTCTGTCCGAGGGGGCGCCACGGAGGAAGTC
>Ga0306920_100008009_pt1 | contig 13983 bp, 10 predicted proteins | sample flu12Cox44000170_FD_204666 | JGI IMG/M metagenome (GOLD analysis project Ga0306920, IMG submission 204666) | Lab enrichment of tropical soil microbial communities from Luquillo Experimental Forest, Puerto Rico - flux4day.12C.oxic.44.000.170 (v2)... | ecosystem: Environmental > Terrestrial >...
TTTCTGATCCACTCAACGATCTGGCGGTACTCCGCTTTCACTACTGGTGAAAATCACACGCTGGTATCCGGTTCGCGAGGCCGACCCTCGAGTCTTCTCAGATGTTGGCTATCCAGCCATTTCTTCAGTCGAGCCTGAACAGCCCCAGTCCCGAGCGTAACTCTATGAGTGTTGACTGTGTGATGGCTCGTGCTTTCTTTGTTCCCTTCCGCAGGACATCGAACACGTATTCCGGTTTACAAGCATAAACCGCGCGGCGCTCTCGGATCGGTGCAAGCAGCCCTTGCAGAATGGCTTCGAGTCGTCGCTTTACCGCCATGTCGCCGAGACCTCCACGGCGATAGCGCGTTTTCAGTTCGGCGACGTCTGCGTCGTTCTCATCGAATGCGTCGAGATAGGTAAAGACCACGTTGCCTTCGACGGTTCCGGGATCGCTCGCGCGGAGATGGGTAGGGTCTGTATACATCCGATGCACCGCCTCCCGGATCGCTTCGGGCTTTGCGGACAGCAAAATGGCATTGCCCTGCGATTTACTCATTTTGGCTTTGCCGTCGATGCCGGGCAGGCGACCAACACGAGCGATAAGAGCCTCGGCTTCCACGAGCACATTGCGGCCGATCTGACTGTTGATACGCCGCACGATTTCGTTGGTCTGTTCGATGAGCGGTGCCTGGTCCTCGCCAACCGGTACGACGGTCGCCTTGAACGCGGTGATGTCGGCCGCCTGGGAAACCGGATAACACAGGAATCCCGCCGGGATATCTCGGCCGAAGCCGCGCGCGCGGATTTCGTCCTTGATCGTCGGGTTGCGCTCGAGTCGAGCGACAGTAACGAAGTTCAGATACAGCATCGTCAGTTCGGCGAGAGCCGGCAACCCCGACTGCACGCAAATGGTCGTCTTCTCCGGATCGATGCCGACGGCGAGGTAATCCAGCGCTACCTCGAGGACGTTGCGGCGCACCCTTTCCGTATCGTGTGCGTTATCGGTCAGTGCTTGCGCGTCGGCGAGAAGAAGGAACTGGCGATGCGTTTCCTGGAGCCGCACCCTGCTCTTCAACGATCCGACATAATGCCCAAGGTGAAGCGGGCCGGTTGTCCGATCGCCGGTGAGAATGGTGGGTTTTTCAGCCGAAACTGGATCCATGGCGATTCTCCGGTTTGGAGCCGCCGCGATCGGGAGACCTGTTAATGAAAGTCACGTCGCCTACCGATTCACGGCGGCAACGTCTGAAGGTTAGGAACAATGACGACGTGCCGCTCCTAAAGGGAGCGCCACCAATAAAGTCTGGCGGATTGCATTGCGTCGACCATGGGCCTGTCGATGCCACACATTCGAACTTTCTGCAAGGTATAGAAGCGCAAGGACCGCTTCCCAACCCGCGCCGACCTGCGGCGTAGGTAGATAGCGTTTACTAGAACTCCTCAGGCAGTGGTCGTAGGATGGTAATTTGCCGCCTATCACATCGGATCCAGCCGCCTCTCTTGAGCTCGCAGAGGATGGTTCCCACTGTCTCCCGGCGACATCCGGCAAGCTCGGCGAGCTGCTGCTGTGTCCACAAGCCTTGGACGACCACGCAACCGTTGGTCTCACGCGCCAGGCTATTAAGGCAGGACCGCAGGCGCCCATAGGCATCGAGCGGCAAGGTCGAGAGGCGAGTCATCATCTCGCCGAATCCCACACACAGATGATGCAGCAGAGCGGCGAGAAGCGCCGGCCTGGCTTCTAGGCATTGTTGGAACACGCACTTACGGATGACACCCAGCGTTGCGTCACTGAGCGTCACCGCCGACGCGATGCGGTCTTGCCCGCCGAGCAATTCGAGCTCACCGAATAGTGCGCAGCTTTCCTTACGGTCGATTATCGTCCTGAGGGCTTGGCCGTTCTCGACCACGATAAAGATCTCCACCTCCCCCTCGAGTACAAGGAAGAGGGAGGTCGGTTCATCACCCTGATGAAAGAGATATTGGCCGCGCCGGTACCGCCTCACAACGGCGTGTTGCAGCAAAAAATTGCGATCGCCTTCCGCTAGTACCATGGCCATCCCCGCTAGGCTGCCTGACGCGAACCCAGTCGCGCCGTTGCCTCTATGACGTCGCTCGCGCAAATTCATCGACAGTATTGCAGGCCACGATCGGACCGGCACGACTCTCGCCGGGGCACCTTATTTCCGTCTTGCGGGCGTAATGGGCGTCTTCGATACGACGATAGACGTAGCCGCGTCTGAGCCGATTTTCTGGCGTCCAAGCGTCGAAGGCGTAGCCGCCCTCCCGGATTAAGACCGGTCCAAGGATCATGACCACGGCTAGAACACCCGCGCCAAGGCCGAGCGGTCTTTGATCCAGACCTGGGCCTCGTAGCCGGCATGCACGGCATCGCGCCCCGCATCGACCGCGTCGAGCAGCGCCTGCTCCTTGTCGAGATAAGCGCCGTAAAACGAATTGCCGATTGTCACGACCCATCGCGTATCGCGGCCGGGCGGGCAGACGTGAAACTGCAGTGCGAACATCGATTCTCCCCTCAACCGAAGGCGTGGGACGTCCGGTTTCGCCGCTCAATCGAGCGCGAGCAGTATCGCGACAGCAATCAGCGCCACAGCGACCGCCAGCAGGAAAAAACCGTCGCTCTGCTCCCGATGTAGGTAATGGTCAATGGCCACCGGCCTTGTCCGATTAAAGTAGGCGACCGCGATCGGCTGCGTCGGCATCTGCGAGGCGCCGTCGCGCTCCGTTGCTGAGTTCGTCCTCATATCGATTCCTCAAGCTGTACGTGGAGTCGCACCGACCCCACCAGGGGTGCGGCGAGGCCTTGCCTCGGGAAATCCCAATAACAGGATTTTGAAATGCAACCTCTGACGAAGTTCGAAACGAGTTCTAAACAACTTCTACGGGTCTTTTTTTTAAAAAGCCGTAGATGGACCTCGCGATCCGCCGCTGCTTCTGCTATAATTAAGATCTGTGGAGGACCGGCACATGAACGCGGTCGGTTCGAGTGAAATTTTCGAGTTCGCGGATTTCCGCCTTCACCTCCAAGACCTGAGCTTGTGGCGGCTGGAGCATGAGAGACCGGTGGAAGTCGGGCTCGCCCGACGCGCCCGTGAAGTGCTCGTAATGCTCCTCGAAGCCTTCCCGGCCATGGTCGACAGACGCGAATTGCTGAAGCTTTGGCCAGTCAACGCCGCCCCTAACAACCTGGACATTCAAATCCGGACACTGCGCAGGAAAATCGACCCCAACGCCTGCATCTTCAAGACAGTGTATGCCGAAGGTTTTCGCATTGGCGTACCAGTAAAAAGGGTTAAAAACGCGCTTACGGCGCCACGTCTGTCGATCGTCGTGCTGCCCTTCACCAACCTCAGCGAAGATAGACATCAGCAATATTTCGCCGACGGGGTTACCGATGATCTGACGACCGATCTGTCGCGGCTCCCCGATATGTTCGTGATCTCGCGCAATACCGCGTTCACTTATCGGGACAAGGTGGTCGACACGAAGCAGATCGGCCGCGAGCTGCGGGTGCGCTACGTGCTGGAAGGTAGCGTCCAGCGTTCGGGCAACCAAGTCCGCGTCAATGCACAGCTGATCGACGCGGAGACCGACGCGCATCTGTGGGCGGAGCGGTTCGATTGCGAGATGAGCGATCTGTTCGCCCTGCAAAACGAGGTCACGAGCCGCATTGCGGTCGCACTCGATCTCGAGTTGGTCGGCGCGGAAGCCGCCCGGCCGACCGATCATCCCGACGCGCTGGATTACATTCTGCGGGGACGCGCAGCCATATTCTCAAAGCCCAGGACCCGCGAGTCCTACTCGGAAGGCATTAGCCAATACGAATGTGCGCTGGCGCTCGACCAGCGGTCCGTCGAGGCAGAGACCTGGTTGGCGATCGCGCTCGCCAGCCGCATCCTCGATGAAATGACCGACTCCGCCGCAGCTGACATCGCGCGCGCGGAAGCGTTGATCGGTCAAGCGTTGGCTATTTTGCCGCGCAGCCCGTTGGCGCATTTTGCCAAAGGCCAGCTGTTGCGCGCGCAACATCGCCTCGAGGAGGCCATCCCGGAATACGAGATGGTACTCGCATCCAATCGCAACTGGGTTTTCGCAATCACCAATCTCGCTTGGTGCAGATTCTTGACCGGCGATATCGAGGAGGGCGTCCGGCTCCACGAACAAGCCGTCCGCTTGAGCCCCCGCGATCCTCACATCGGCTATTGGTATTACCGGATTGGACGCATGCGTCTGCTGCAATCGCGTCTCGACGAGGCGATCGCTTGGTACGAGAAGGCGCTCACCGCCGCCCCGGCGGTTACCCACGCGTATATTCACGCCTACCTCGCCTCCGCACAGGCCCTTAAGGGCGAGCCCGCGCGCGCCGCCGCAGAGCTCGACGAAGCGCAAAGGCTGAACCGCAATGGTCTGTTTTTAAGCATCGCCCGCTTGAAGGCGGACGGAGGATATTTCGGCGTGCCAAAGATCCGCGCCTTATTCGAAACGACCTTTTTCGCCGGCCTACGTAAGGCAGGAATGCCCGAGGAATAAGCAGCGGGCTCTTTTGCGCCGGTCCTGCTGAGAGCCTGGAGTGCTCGTATGGGCGCATGCCGATCGGTGCGCATCTAAATATCGGGAGCCCGACATCTTCGGGGATAATCCGGGCGGCAGTCACAGCTTCGCGCGCGAAGCCGGCCGAATCCGGTGCCGGCCCTGTTTGGACTGGCGCACCGTAAACGCCGCCCTGCCTGAGACAGCCTTTGCGTCGGCTCGAATCGGCCCATATTCGGCCGAGTCAGCTCGGCCGCGCCGCCGCTGTTTCAAGACCAGGCAATGTCCCCCTCGATCAACACTTGATCAACACTGTCCCAAGGCATTGCACGGCGGCAAGAATTTTGAGGGTATCGGCACGGTGTTATGATACGGCTCATAAATGTACGTCCGCGCAGAAGTGGTGATGTCCGGACCCTCGAAGGTATGGATGAGCCCCAGCAAACAGACGCGCCCAGCCGTGTCAAAGATGCCGCCGATTGGGCTCTTGAACGCTTGGCCGGACTGGAACACCCCCTTGCGGAAGCCCATCTGCTGTTTTGTCAAGTTGGGGTCGATCTTGGAAAGTTGGAACTGTCCGTAGCAGACGAAGTGCAAGCTGGTGGATTCGATCACCTCGTCTTCACTCCAGAAGTCGAGATTTACAAAGGTCGGGTAGTTCGGCTGGTTCAGCCGCACGGCTAGGGTAAGCAGGGTCAGGTTGGTCCTGGAAAAACTAGGACCAACCGGGTCATCATATTTGACGTCGCCGTAGAGCTGTCCGTCGATCGCCCGGTAATGACCGGCCAAGCCAACGAAGGCGAGAGCAAATTGGCCACCGTTGAAGGGATCCACAACGAGCCCGATCAAGGCCCGGTTTGCCAAGGCGGGGTCTGCTGCAATCGGGATCGCGCGATACGCCAAGGTCGAGGTGGCGGTGTTGCGGATGACGGCATCGCCGAGCAGCCCGTCATATTTGATCGGACGATCGCTGGTGTCGACCACATAGCCAACCAGATAACCTCTCGTGCACGGTGTACCGTCGATATTAAACGGCGGCAGGGAAACGTGATGGAACTGGCTGCCGGTGATCGCGATATCATTGGGGTCGAACACGGCCTTCCCGTCTACGGTCAAGAACACGTCGAAGTCGGTTGCCGGGCAGATGTGCTTATTGTCGATCTTGTCATCCCCGCCGCAAATCCAATTAAATCTTACCTTTATCGCCTCATGCTCGGGGCAGAGCACGTCGACCGGGCACACGGCGCCGAGCTCGATCTCGGTTTGCGGTAAGGTCACGCCGTCGACGACGACCGTTCCCGCAATCCATTTGGGGAACAGGATACCGCTTCCGGGCGTATAGCACCGGAAAGTGAGCGGGAAGGCGCTGCTATCTCCATCGCATGCAAGAGCCACCTGTGCTAGCATGAGGGCTAGCATTTGCAGCAACAGAAAACGCGCACGTCTGATTATTAAGTTCATCTTGGCTTCCTCCCCTTCTGCGCCTCTCAGGGCCCATCCGGTCACGTCGGCATTATGCCTTCGCGACTGCTCTTCACCGAGAGCAGTTTCCGGGGTAATTGGTACAGGTTTCTGGCGGCGTTGAACGCCACATATGCACAAGATTGCCGGGAACGCAAATCGATTTAACCTTTGGTTAATTTCTCATCAATCTCTGGTTTACGGCCGGCGACCGTTGTGTCAAGAGGTTGTAATCTTGTGAGCGAGGTCCGGGGAGGATCGCACGTAACCTTATCGGGGTTTATGATCGTTTAAACCGCCCGCACGGGGGAAGAGCGGGCGGCGACAACCTTCAATCCAACCATGACGGTTCGCTCCCACGATATTCCAGCCGCGAGGACCGCGTCCATGGATCTCGATCCTCTAAACCGGAGACGGATTAGGGCTTTGCGGCAACCGCCTTGTCGTTATTGCGGAAGCCGAAGACGTCGAGCCCCGCGTCGAGCGCCCCGGCGGCCGGTGTGCCCGGCCGCCGCAATACGCCGTGGATATGCAAATTCTCGATCACCAGCGGCGGCGTCGCCGCTTCGAGCTTCGCGAGCAACTTCACCAACGCCTCATACGGGCCGCTGAGCGTATACCGCAGGCCGATGCGGCGGTACCCGCCGCGCACCTCCGCCGGCAGGCTCTCGGTGCTGCCGACCGTCACGCCGGCCGAGGTGGCGAGTTCTTCGATGCGGCTTTGCAGAGTTGCCGAAGCGATCGCGTCGCTCGAGCCTTCCAATGTCACCTGCTGCGTGCCCGCCGTGGTGCGCAATTTGGCGACCCGCGCGCGCAACTCGGGCAGCTCGTCCGCAGCCGCCTTTAGTCGCGGCACCAGCATGCTCCTGTTCTCGATAACCGCCGCGCGCCCCGCATAAAGATCGAGGATCGGCGCAGCAACGAGCAGATAAACGCCGCCCAGGACAACGAGCAGCAGAAGCAACGCCAGGAGCCGGCCCTGATAGCCGGTGGTCAGGGAAGCGGGCAACACGAGGATTCGGCCTCCCTAATAATTATAGGTGGGCGCCGGCTACCTCCGGCCGAAGCCACCCATATGTCCGATCCCTGCGCCGGGTGTGCCGAACCGGGCTGCGCCGTGGAAGGCCGCTCGACCGTGGAAACTCGCCTGACCGTGAAAGCCGCGTTCACCGTGGAAACCCGCCTGACCGTGGAAAGCCGCCCGACCGTGGAAGCCGCGGCCACCGTGGAACCCGGCGAAGCGATGGAAGCGACCGGCGCCAAATCCGAAGCCGGGGTACCCGCCAAAGGGATAGCCGTAGCCGTAGTCCGGCCGATAATCGTAGCCCGGCGAGCTCTCGGTATAATCGCCCGCGCTCGGCGCGACACAGCCATAATCGTAATCAGAGGACAGCGTGTAACCGGGCGGGCAGATCGGGACGGGTCTGGCCGTGGCGAGCGGAGAGCCGCGCAACACCGTCGGGGGCGGGAGCGAGGCTATCGCGTTCGGAGGATCCCCGGGCGGGAGCGTGGCTGCTGCGTTTGGAGGATCCGCGGGCGGGAGCGTGGCTGCTGCGTTTGGAGGATCCGCGGGCGGGGGCGAGGCTGCCGCGTTCGGAGGATCCGCAGGCGGGAGCGAGGCTGCCGCGTTCGGAGGATCGGCCGGCGGGAGCGAGGCTGCCATGTTGGGGGGATCCGCAGGCGGTACCGAGATGATCTCCGCGTGGACCGCCATCGGGCCGACCAATCCTAAGACGAGGGCGAAGGCGACTGTCGGCACGACTATCCTATGCATTTCGGTTCTCTCGTTCGCATCATGACCCTTCGCCCGTCCGGGCTTCCGCCCGGCGCTTGAAGTGAGCATGTGGGAAATATAATGCTTCTCGTGCTCGCAACGACCTTTGGGGAGGAGGATCAGGCATGCAGGATCTGGCGAGATACAACGCCGCTGCTGACCTGATCGAGCGGAACCTCGGCGCTGGGCGCGGTACGAAGACGGCGTTTATCGACGACCGCGGCCGTTACAGCTATGCCGAGCTTGCCGAGCGGGTGAGCCGGTCCGCCAATCTCCTACGCCGGCTCGGGGTTCATCCGGAGCAGCGCATTCTGCTCTGCCTGCACGATACGATCGACTTCCCGGCCGTCTTTCTCGGGGCGATCAAGGCCGGGATCGTACCGGTCGCCGTCAACACCCAGCTGGCGCCGGAGGAGTTCGCCTTCATGCTGGCCGACAGCCGGGCGCGGGTGGTCGTCGTGTCGGCGGCGGTGCTGCCCGCGATGACGGCGGCATTGACGCAGCTGCCCGAGCCGCGACCCGCGGCGATCGTCTCGGGCGCCGAGCCGCAAGCGGGCTCGCTCGCCGCCTTGCTCGCCGATGCTCCAGCCACCTGCGACGCCGTGCCGACCCATCCGGACGAGCCCTGCTTCTGGCTCTATTCCTCGGGCTCGACCGGGCGGCCGAAGGGTACGGTCCATATCCATTCGAGCCTCGTGCAGACGGCGGAGCTCTATGCCGTCCCGGTGCTCGGCATCGCCGAAAGCGACATCACTTTCTCGGCGGCGAAGTTGTTCTTCGCGTACGGCCTCGGCAACGGGCTGACCTTTCCGATGGCGGTCGGCGCCACCAGCGTCTTGATGGCGGAACGGCCGAGCCCGGCGGCGGTCAGCCGCGTTCTGCGCGAGCATCGGCCGACGATCTTTTTCGGCGTGCCGACGCTCTACAACGCGATGCTCGTGAGCCCCGACCTACCTAGACCCGAGGAGCTCGCCCTGCGCCGCTGCGTTTCGGCCGGCGAGCCTTTGCCGCAAGAAATCGGCCGCCGCTGGTCGGCGCGGCTCGGCGTCGACATCCTCGACGGCATCGGCTCGACCGAAATGCTCCACATCTTTCTGAGCAACCGGCCGGACGAGGTGCGGTATGGCACCACCGGCAAGCCGATCTCCGGCTACCCGCTCAAGATCGTCGACGAGGAAGGCCAGTCGGTCCGGCGCGGTGAAGTCGGCGACCTGCTGGTAAGTGGCCCGACCAGTGCGATGGGCTATTGGAACAGCCGCGAGCGCAGCCGGTCGACCTTCAACGGCACATGGACGCGCACCGGCGACAAGTATTTCCAGGATCAGGACGGCTATTACGTCTACTGCGGCCGCAGCGACGACATGCTGAAAGTCAGCGGCATGTATGTCTCGCCGGCCGAGGTCGAGGCGGCTTTGATCGCACACGAGGATGTACTCGAAGCGGCGGTCGTCGGCGCGCCGGATGCAGACCGCCTGATCAAGCCCAAGGCGTTTGTCGTCGTCAAACCCGGCACCCGCGCCGACGACGATCTCGCCCGGGCAATCGCAGACCACGCCAAGGCGATGCTGGCGCCGTTCAAATGCCCACGCTGGATCGCCTTCCTCGACGAGCTGCCAAAGACCGCGACCGGCAAGATCCAGCGCTTCAAATTGCGAGAAGAAAGCGCGGGTTAGTCGTCACAATAGGTGACTTCGGAAGGATGCCATCAAAATTGCCCCTCATGCTGAGGAGGTGTGCGCAGCACACCCTCTCGAGCAGCGAGGAAATTGGGGTCAGAGTAGATTTAGCCGGATTTGGCCGGGGCGACTGGAAGAAGGGACTAGATAAATCTACTCTGACCCCAATTTCCCAATTTCCACGTAGAGCGCGCACCGCGAAGGACATCGCGCCCGTTATCCATTGGCAAGCTTGGCGAAGCCGCAATTGATCAGCGTCGCGAACATCACCTTTGTCATGGCTGGGTTTCTGGTCCTCGCGAGCGTCGTCCAGCCCGCCGCGGAACGGCTCAATCTGCCCTACACCGTGCTCCTCGCCGTCGTCGGCGTTGCGATTGGCGGCATCTCGTCATTCCTGCTCTACACGCCTCTGACGGACGTCTTCGACGACATCGTTAGGCCCGTCGTCGACCTGCCGTTCAACGCGTCGATCTTCCTCGTCGTGTTCCTGCCATTGCTGTTGTTTCATGCAGCGCTGACGATCGATTTGCGGGAGATCGCGCCGGATTGGGCGCCTATCCTGACATTGGCGATCGTTGCAGTCTTTGCCGCCGCCGCGGCGGTCGGCTTCAGCCTGTCTTTCGCAGCCGGGATCCCGCTCACCGTGGCGCTACTGGTCGGGGCCATCGTTGCGACGACCGACCCGTCTGCGGTGGTGGCGATCTTCCGCGAGCTGGGGGCGCCGGCTCGGCTCACCCGGCTGCTGGAAGGCGAGAGCTTGCTCAACGACGCCGCCGCGATCGTGCTTTTTTCTATCCTCGTGGGCATGCTGACGGGAGGGACGCACCCCGATTTTGCCGCTGGTGTCGCGCATTTCGCCGAGGCCTTCGTTGGCGGGATCGTCCTCGGCGCCGCCTTAGGGCGGCTTTTCGGGACGATCTTACCATTCCTCGGCGGCTCGCGTTTGGCCGAGGCAACGCTGTCGTTAGCACTTCCTTATGTCGCCTACCTGCTGGCCGAAGATCTGTTCGGTGTCTCGGGTGTCGTCGCCGTGGTCAGCGCCGGGCTGACCGAGGGTGCCATCGCCCGCGTCCGCCTCGCCCCGGACAATTGGCGATATCTCGAGCGAGTCTGGGAACAGACGGGCTTCTGGGCGAGCTCGCTGATCTTTGTCAGCGCCTCGACATTGGTGCCCAGGCTGCTGACCGGCGGGCACCTGGAGGATTCCTGGCTGCTTTTGGTCGCGATTGCGGCGGCGCTGGCCTCACGCGTGGCGGTGTTGTTCGGATTGTTGCCGCTGTTGAGCGCATTCCGTCTCAGCCAAAGGGTGAGTGCCACCTATAAGCTCGCAATTACTTGGGGCGGATTGCGCGGAGCCGTCACCTTGGCACTGGCTCTGGCGGTGACCGAAAACAACCGGATCGATCCCAGCGTCCGGAACGCCGTCGCCGTGCTCGCCACCGGCTTCGTGCTGTTCACCTTGCTGGTCAACGGGTTGACCCTGCGGCCGGTCATCCGTCTGCTCAAGCTCGATCGCCTGTCGCCCCTGAACGAAGCACTACGCAACAAGGTGCTGGCGCTGTCTCTGGCCGATGTACGTGACGCCTTAGCCGAGACGGCGTCACAATACGCGATCCCGCCGGACGTAGCGCGCTCGGCGACCGAGCCGGTTGACCGGCGTATCGACGAGCTGGCTTCGCAGCCCGGTTTGGAGCAGGCGATCTCTGACCGCGACCGCATCAGGATCGGGCTCGTGGCACTCGCCAACCGGGAGCGCCGGATCATCCTCGACCACCACGCCCAGCGCACGGTCTCGGGCGCGGCGATAGAACGCCTGCTGCGCAACACCAACTTGATCCTCGACGCCGCGCGAGCCGAGGGACGGATCGGCTACAACCGCGCGGCCCGCGCCTTGCTCGAGTTTCAGCGAGGTTTCTGGGTCGCCAACCTGCTTCATCGCACCTTAAAGCTCGCCCGTCCGCTGCAACGCCAGATCTCGATCCGTTTCGAGGCGTTGCTGATCCGCCGGCTGGCGCTCCAGGAGCTCTTCCGCTTTGTCGACAGCCGGCTCGCGGCGCTGCTCGGTCAGCGTGTCGCCGAGTTGCTCGGCGAGGTCATCGCTGCCCGCAGCGAGGCAACCACACGCGCGCTCGACGCCTTGCGCCTGCAATACCCGGAATATGCCGAGGCGCTCGAGCAGCGTTTCCTGCGGCAATCCGGCTTCCGTCTGTCGCTGTCACGATTTCACGATCTCTACGAAGAGGGGTTGATCGGCAAGGAGGTCTTCGAGGATCTGGAGCGGGAGCATACGGCGGTCCGCTCGCTAATGGACGAGCTGCCGCCGCTTGATCTCGGGTTGCGCGCCGAGGACCTGCTCGCTCAGTTCGAGATGTTCGCCGGCCTCGGTGCCGCTGAATTGAGAGCGCTCGCCCGCCTCTTCCGGTCCCGACTGCTGGTTCCCGGCGAGATGGTGATCCGCAAGGGCGAACGCGGCAACGCGATGTTCTTGATCTCCTCGGGCGCGGTTGAAGTGGTGCTGCCGAACGGCAGGGTAAGGTTGGGGAGCGGCGACTTTTTTGGCGAGATGGCATTGCTGAGCAGGAGGCGGCGCCAGGCCGACGTCATGGCGCTCGGCTATTGCCGGGTGCTGGTGTTGACTGCTGCCGATTTCCGCCGTTTCCTGCGAGACTATCCGCGCGCCAAGGCGGAAATCGACCGGACTGCCGAGGAGCGAACCCGCGCCAACGAGGAGAAGGAGGCCGTTTAAAGGCCGCAGTCGTCATCCCCGCGGCCGGCAGGGGCTTCTGGTTCGATCGCGCGGCGCGAAAATGTGGATTCGATGTTCAGTTCGCCGTTCGGATGCCGTCACCACTAACTCGGTTTTGGTTTCGTGCCAAATTGGCGAAGGGAATCGGTGATCTCGAACCAGGGGGCCTTGAAGTCGACGAAGATATGCGCGCCAGGGCGGAGGCCTGGGTCATCGTCTAATGTGCCCGCCGGGACATTGACCTCGTGATCATCAACGATGGGTACCGGTCCGCCGCAAATTGTACAAAAGGCGCGCCGATACCCAGGTGCGCTTATTCGCACTGGAGCTTCATACGTATTGATGAGCTCTGATCCAGAGATCCAACGAAACTCGGCGGCATGACAAATTAGCTCTGCTGCAAATGCGGACCCGGTTGCTTTCCTGCACCGTGAGCAATGATCAAATCCAAAATAGTTCGCCGAGCCCGATATCTCATACTGAACTTCGCCGCACAGGCAGCTTCCTTTCATCTCTTTTCCCTCTTCTTCGCAGGCCGTGCTGGATACGATAGCATCGATCAGGTTGCTTCGGTCTACAGCTTCAAGAACGTCGGAGCAGGGACGGGCCGACCGCTAGATTTGCACCGCTAACGACCCAGGGCGTCGCCCTCCGAAATCGGGGTATGTGATTGGGCTTTCTCATCAGCCTCGCCGAAAAAGAGCGTGTGAAGAAATCGCACATCGACTCGATCAAATCGCGAGGATCCTCCCTCGCCCCGCAAGCGGGGCGAGGAGATCACAAAGTGATCGGCGGTACTCGCCGGCATTGTCCGCTCCCCTCGTCGCTTCCGATTCGAACTGCACAGACAAGCGCGCTCTCCGTCAAGCCGGCGTCGCGCCGGGTTCGCCGCGGGCGGCGCTTTGCGCCCTCGTCTCAGCACCCGCGATGGCGTAGAGTTTCGCCATGGCGATCCGCCTGCTCCCCCCGGTCCTCGTCAACCGCATCGCCGCGGGCGAGGTCATCGAGCGCCCAGCGGCGGCGGTCAAGGAGTTGGTCGAGAACGCCATCGACGCCGGCGCCTCGCGCATCGACATCGTGCTCAAGGAAGGCGGCCAGACGCTGATTTCGGTCGCCGATAACGGCGCCGGCATGACGCGGGAGGAGCTGGGTCTGGCGGTCGAGCGCCATTGCACCTCGAAGTTGCCGGACGACGATCTCTCGCGGATTGCGGCACTCGGCTTCCGCGGCGAGGCCTTGCCGTCGATCGGTGCCGTCAGCCGGATGCTGATCGTCTCGCGGCCGCCCGATGCGGCGAACGCTTGGGAGATCGCGGTCGAGGGCGGCGAAAAGCATGCCCCGGTGCCTGCGGCCTATCCGCGGGGGACACGGGTCGAGGTGCGCGACCTGTTCTTCGCGACCCCGGCGCGGCTCAAATTCCTGAAGACGCCCCGCACCGAGCGCGATCTCGCGCTCGACGCAGTACGCCGGCTCGCAATGGCCTATCCTGGCATCGCTTTTAACGTGACGGGCGACGAAGAACGCGTTCTGCTGCGGCTCGCCGCGGCCGCGGAGGTGGGGACGACGATCGTCCGGCGGGCGCGTCTCGCAGCACTGCTCGGGCGCGATTTCGCCGAGAACTCGGCGGAGATCGACGCCGAGCGCGGCGGGTTTCGGTTGAGCGGGCTCGCCGGCTTGCCGACCCTGAACCGTGCTCTGCCGCGCGACCAGTACCTCGTCGTCAACGGCCGGCCGGTGCGCGACAAATTGCTCGTCGGCGCAGTGCGCGGCGCTTATCAGGACGTGCTGGCGCG
>Ga0306920_100008010_pt1 | contig 13982 bp, 10 predicted proteins | sample flu12Cox44000170_FD_204666 | JGI IMG/M metagenome (GOLD analysis project Ga0306920, IMG submission 204666) | Lab enrichment of tropical soil microbial communities from Luquillo Experimental Forest, Puerto Rico - flux4day.12C.oxic.44.000.170 (v2)... | ecosystem: Environmental > Terrestrial >...
CAGCGAGCTTATTGTTCGGGTGAGCCGCTGGAAACACCACGTTGAGCGTGCGCTGCTCACCGGCCCGGGCGCCCTTGAGACCCTCTTCGAGCTCGGGCATCGCCTGGCCTCGGCCGATCACCACGTGCACGTCGGTGAGATCAGCGCCTTCGATGGGCTTGCCGCCAATACGAGCCTGGTAATCGATCCGCACCCGGTCGGCATCGTGCGCGCCGCGCTCGACCGGCGTGAACACCGGGCGCTGCGCCCGCATGTTCTCGATCATGGCGTCGATGTCTGCCTCGGTGACCTCCGCGGTCGGACGGTCGATCTCGAGCGACTCCGGCGGGTTGATACTGATTTCCGGCAGCACCTCGAAGTGGGCCGCGTACTTGAGATCGGTCTCAGGCCCGAGCGTGATCGGCTCGATGCGCGGACCCGCGGCGGGACGGAGCTTCTCCCGGGTGATCGCCTCGGCGAAGGAGCTGCGCATGAGATCGCTCAGCACCTCGGCACGCACCTGCTCACCGAACTGTTTGGTGATGACCGCGAGGGGCGCCTTGCCGGGTCGAAACCCCTTAAGGCGCGCCGTGCGCGACAGCCGCTTGAGGCGCGCCTGCACCTCCTTCGCGACTTCGGTTGCGGGCACCGCAACTTCTAGCCGCCTCGATAGCCCGCCGGTTTCAGACACAGAGACTTCCATCAATTCAATTCCTCAGCTCCGGGAGCTCGAGCCCTCGCGGGTAGCGTCCTTTTGGAGATGCGCACGAAGAACTGGTGCGAAAGGAGAGACTCGAACTCTCACGGGTTTCCCCACTGGATTCTAAGTCCAGCGCGTCTACCAGTTCCGCCACTTTCGCCCGTGCCGTGCGCACCGGACGAACCGGAACTGCCCTGCCGGCCGTGCGTCGGGGTGTTTTGATTATAGCTGATGCGCTCCCGGCGCCACGCTGGTCACATCCTGGTCCACGCTCTTCGACCACGCGCCGGATACATCGCCAACAGCTCGCAAATCGCATGGAAATCATTGGCTTAGGAGATGTGTCCTCTCGGCCGCGCACACGTGGCTCAGGGGCGGCTGGTTTTGAACGCGGGCGCCCCGACAGAGCACCCACGTCGTGGCGGTACGTTTCGGCGAATGATCCGGAGATGTTCTTCAGCTACCGCCAAGCGTATTTTCAGCGAGCCGAGGCAACACGGCGCTGCCGGGATGCAGGCAGCGTGCGAGGGCTTTACATGACGGGAATTGCACAAGGCTCACCCCGGCTGCCACCCGGGGTCTCCGTGGCGGCCGCACTTCGGACCACCACTGAGCGCCTTGCAGGCGAGCTCGCCAATCCGCGAGGAGCGTCTCCCGTGTGGTCTCCGTTCGAGTGGCGCACCGCGCGCGCAGCCGCGGCCATGCATGGCATCTCGGGCCTGCTCGCCGGGGTGCTGCTGTGGCGCGGGCCCGAGGGCTGGGCGGATTTTCTCGGCCGCCAGCGCGAGCACACCGCACGGCGTCAGCTGCGGACTCTTGAGCTCCTTGACATGGTTGACGAGCGCTTCCGGCGGCAGGGAATTCCGGTGCAGGCGCTCAAGGGCGCGGTGCTGTGTCGCGAGGGCCTCTACGAGCAGGGGCAGCGGCCGATGGCCGACCTCGATCTGTTGACCTCGCCACAGTACGGCGTGCGCAGCGGCGAAATCCTCGAACATCTCGGATTGCGTGAGACGCATCGCACGGTCAAGCATCGGGTCTTCGAGGCGCGTGACGGTGCGCGGGCGCGCAGCTTCGGCGAGCATGCCGACAGTCCCCTTAAAGTGGAGCTTCACGAGCGGATCTGCGAGCCGCTGCCGTATCGGCTGACGGACATCTCATCTCTGGTGTCGTCACCTTCGGCGGTACCGGGACTCAATCCCTATCCATCGCGAGCGGCGCTCATGGCCCATCTGCTCCTCCACGCAGCCGGCGGGATGGCCTATCGCACGCTGCGGCTGATCCAGCTGCACGACATTGCGCTGTTGGCGCAGCGCCTGTCGGAACCGGACTGGCAGCCGCTGCTCGACAGGCGACCATGGTGGGCCGCACCGCCGCTGTTGCTGACCCAGCGATATTACGGCACGGTGATTCCAGAGGCGGTGATGGCATCGATAGCTATCTGCTGTCCGCCGATCCTCCGCCGCACGTGCTCGCGGCAACGACTTTCAGATGTTTCCCTGTCGCGTCTGTGGCTCGAGGCCTTCCCGGGGATTGAATGGTCCAGGACGGCCGGCGAAGCCCTGCGGTTCATGGCCCGTCGCATCGTACCCAGCGCAGAGGTGCGGGCTGATCGGAAGTTCGCACTGATGACGGACCCGAGCCTCGCTCAGGGTGACTGGGGTAGCCTGTCGCAGAGCCGCAGAATCCTGCGCGCAGTGCTCACACGCACGCCGCGGCCCTGGCCGCTGCACGTCGTGCGCGCTGCAGTGGCTGAACCCCGTTGAGCACTCGGAACCGCCGATCGATCATTCATGAGCACTGCATTTGCAGCTTTCGGACGCCTCGGCGACACGCCGGCGCGCGACTACTCGCTGAAGCTCCAACTCTTTAACGCGCTGGCGGAGCCCGAGTTGCGTGCCGCCATGGTCACGCTGCACCTCAAACCGGGAATGCGCGTGCTCGATGCGGGCTGTGGGACCGGTGAGGCGCTTGGATGGCTCGCCGAGGCGGTCGCCCCGAATGGGCTGGCGGTCGGGGTCGACCTCTCCGCGACCCACGTTGGCGCGGCGCGCGCCGCGCTACCCCCGCACGCACTGCTCTTGCAGGCGGATCTGCTGCGGACGCCACTCCGGGCAGGAAGTTTTGATCTGGTTTGGTCGGTCAATACCGTGAATCACCTGGCCGACTGGCTTGCCGGCACGCGCACGCTGGCGGCGTTGCTGCGCCCCGGTGGCCGACTCGCGCTTGGACAGAGCTCATTCCTGCCGGACATGTACTTTGCCTGGGACGCGCGGCTCGAGCGCGTGACGAACGAGGCGGTGCGCGCTTACTACCGCGATCGCTATGACCTCACCGAAGAAGACCTTGCCGCCGTCCGCGGCCTGGTCGGTCTTCTACGCGAGGTCGGCCTCTCAAATGTCGGCGTGCGCACCTTCGTTATTGAGCGCTGCGCGCCGCTCGATCGGCACGCACAGGCGTGGCTGCTCGAAGTGATCTTCCGACGCACATGGGGAGAGCGTCTTCGGCCATACCTGGATGCGCGGGACTGCCGGGAACTCACCGAGCTTTGTGATCCGCAGCATCCGCGCTTCGCGCTGCTTCGCCCGGACTTTCATTTTCTGCAGACTTTCACACTCATCGTGGGAACGGTCTGAGTCAGTCTCACTTACCGGTGGAAAGGGTTGCGTAGAGCCCCCGAAAGCACGCCGCTGTGTAATCAGCGTCTTCCGCAAGCGCGCGCTCGTGAGCCTCTCGGGCGATGCCGAGGCGCAACTCCTCATCCTCGAGCATCCGGCCAATCGCACCCGCCAGCGCAGCCCAGTCCCCGACCGGCACCGACAGTGCCGCGCGCGGCGCCCACTCGGCGATGTGACCCACGCAGGTGCCGACCGTGGGAACACCCGCAACAGCGGCCTCGAGCACTGCGACGGGGCCTGTCTCATGACGCGAGGAGATGATCATCAGGTCGGCCGCCTCTACGATTGGCCGCAGTTGCCGCCGGGTCAGAAATCCGTGAAACCGCACTCGTGCAGCGAGTCGCAGCTGTGCGGCAAGACCCTGTATTTCGCCTTGCAGCGTATCCTCGCCCACGACATCCATCTCGAAGCTCACACCCCGCTGCGTGAGCGCCGCCAGCGCGCGCAACAGCATCGCCTGATCCTTGACCCGGTTGAGGCTTGCCACGTGTACCAGCCGGGCCGGGCTGCCGATCGAACGGCGCACCGGCGCGCGCGCCGGCCAGCTGTCGAGATCCACTCCGAGTGGTACTCGTTTGGCCGTTAAACCGAGCCGCGAAATCATCTCGATGACGGGAGCGCTTGCTGCCGTGATCGCAGACGCCGCCCGCAGAACCATGCCTTCGCTGATGCGTCCGCGCCAGCGCAGCCGGCCGCCGTAGCCAATCTCTGGCAACGCAACGAGCTCGCCTCCAGCGACATGTATTAGGCTTGGGATGCCAAGCAGCGTCGCCGCCGCGACCGCAACCTGGCCGCAGGCGCCCGACCAGACGGCATGCACGAGCGCGAAATGCGATGAGCGATGCATCTCACAAACCGCACGCACGGCTCGTAGTCGCGTACGGCGCGAGCCCACATTGTGGATGCGGGCGCCCGCAAAATCCCAGTCGCAGGCGTCATCCTCCTGCCGCAGCGCCAGCACATGAACCTCATCGCGCAGTGCCAGGCGACGGATGAGTGCAAGCAGAGCCGGAACCACCCGATATTCGCTGGTACGGTCGACACCTCCGGGCACGACTAAGGCGATGCGCACGCCCCTCTCTCCTGCCGCCTGCTCGCGTTCCAAAAATATGACATACCGTCGGCGTGATAAAGCTCAACCGCTCTACCCCACGCGATCCGTTGAAGCGATGCGGCGCACGCAGTAGCATCGCATTGGTACAAGCGCAGAAGGCTCAGCGCGCTGCGCTCTGCGCATTTTCCCATGAGCAGTCCACCCAGCCCTCCGCCACCCGCGGTCTGTACTCCGGCGCAGTTGCGCGCCACGCGCGATGCCTTCGACAGCGTCGCCGCCGACTACGACGGACCGCGTGGCAACAATGCCCTCATCCAGGAAATGCGCTGGGAAATGTGGCGATGGCTGGATCTGACCTTTGCCCCGGGCGGTCATCTGCTCGACCTGGGTTGCGGCACCGGCCTCGACGCTGTTCGTATGGCGCGCGTCGGCCATCGTGTCATCGCCACGGACTGGTCCGACCAAATGGTGCGGCGGACGACCGAACGCGCCGCGCAGGAACAGTTGACGCCTCGCGTTGCTGCGCTCGTCGCTGGGGCGCACGAGTTGCACCGATTGGAGGGTGAAGGAACATATGACGGAGCGTATTCCAATCTCGGGCCGCTGAACTGCGTGCCCGATCTGGGCGCGATGTCGCGTGAGCTGTTTCGCCTGCTCAAGCCGGGGGGGAGCCTCGTATTTACGGTGATCGGCCGTGTATGCCCGTGGGAGATCGCCCATTACCTGGGCCGCCGGAACTGGGCGCGACTCAGGATCCGCTATGCCCGCGGCTTCGTGCCCGTCGGCATGAACAACCATACTGTCTGGACTCACTATTACGCCCCTCGCGAGTTCTACCGGGCATTCAAACGCGAGTTCGCGCTCACGCATTTTCGCGGGCTATGCCTGTTTGCGCCGCCACCGTATATCTCGTGGGTGCATGACCGGCACCCGCGGTGGCACGAGCGGCTGTGGCGCCTGGATCGCGCGCTGGCGGCCTATCCAGTGGTTCGCGGCCTTGGCGATCACTTCCTGATAGTCATGAGAAGCAGGAGGCGGTGAGACCTGCCTGACAGCGCAGGTGTCAGCAGACGCTCCGCTCTCCGGGGCTCACGTCGCTCACTTCGCGCCCAGCAGTTCGCGCAGGGCTGCGACGGCCTCCCGCGGGTGCGCGCCGCGGCGTAGCTCAAACGCGGGCAGGGCGCTCACGCGGCTCCGGAAGGCGCTCCAGCCGGGCTGCTGGGCCGCATAGCGCTGGCTGGCAGCCAGTCGCTCCAGCACGGTAGCCCGGTTTAGTCGCACGAGCAGTGGGCCGGTACCGGCTAGTCTCTTACTGAGGAACAGCACCGCCCGGATCCGTTGTGGCGCTGCCGCCAGGCGGATCTCCGCGTGGCGCAGATCGATCTCGAGCTTCTTTATCCCGCTGCGGCGGCGAATGACCACTGAGTGGCGCAGTACGGCTGCCTGGGCCGCGCTGTCGAGAAACCGCAGCGAGTCGGGACGCAGGTGCAGGAAGCTCGCGACTCCGGTTGCGCGCAGCGTCCGAGGGTGTACCAGCACGCTGTCCTCGGCGAGGAAATCGAGGCCATCGAGTAAGCAGTGCAGCACCAGAGTCGATTTTCCCGCCCCGCTCGGCCCGACTAACAGCACACCTCGTCCCCCGCGCCCGACGCAGGCAGCATGCAGCGGCGCCAGGCGCTGCACGCGCGCAGCCAGGACGTAGACGGCGAACTCGAGGAGCTCGTAGCGCACGTGGTAGGGGTAGCGCAACAGCTCCCGCGAGACCACTACCAGCGCCGAGCGCTGTTGCGCATTGAGTGCCACGAAGCTCGCGCGGTCTATCGCACCGCAGATAATCCCTCCTCCGGCAAGAGTTCTCACCGGCGGCGGTTGGATCTCCGCTTGGCGTCCGCGCCGCCAGCGCGCCGACGGCGTGAGCACGAGTCTCACGCGCAGGTGCGGTGAAACTTTGGTAAGTCTGTGAGGCGGCAGGCGGAAGTACGCCAGGCGCACGATGCGCAGCAGCCGGGCGCTTTCGGTCTCGAAATCGAACCGGCCTCCCAACAGCTGCAGGCGCTCGCGAAACGCCACACGCCGCCGTTCTCCAAACGGATCCGGTGGAGGCGCCGCGAGTGTCACGCGCCGCTTGCGCATGGGAGGCTGTCACGACTCACGGTGCAAATGCCGACGACGGCGCTGCAGCGTGTAGCCGGCCACCCGCCAGCATCATAGGCTCAGCACACGGGGATCCCACTGGCGCACGATCTTTCTCGAGACGCGCAGCTCCCAGGGGTTGTGGTAGCGCCGAAAGCGATAGCGCCAGGAAGCCAGGCCGCGCAGTGCGGACTTACCCCATTGCGACGCCCGGATATCCATGACGGTCGGAAAGCGGCAACCCAGAACGGTCGTGAAGTCGACGATGCGCCGCCGCAACCGCTCCGACAGCCACGGTGCGTCCCGATGGCACCAGTAGCCGAGCCATTGTGGTTGGGCCCAGCCGTCGGCGCTGCGGGGAAACTCGATGGGTCTGCCGCCGCGGTCGCACAGAGCGCTCGCGGCGCGCGCGGCGGCCGCGTTGGTGTTGTCAGCGCGCAGCGGCAGCGGTGTATAGATGTAGATCATTACTTCGGTAACCGGGTGCAGCCGCTTGATCATGCGAATGAACTCGAAGGTTCTCTCCGTTTCTCCGTCCGGGTCCTGCGGCGGCGCGAGCATGAAGGACAGCTCCGGAATCACGCCGTGGCTGCGGCACTGCTCGATCGCGGCCAGTGTCTGGTCGGAGCGCGTGCCCTTGCGAATGTCGTGCAGCAGCCAGTCGCTCGGGGACTCGGCGCCTATGTAGGCCATGCGCAGCCGGCTCTTGCGGACGAGTGCCCAGGAGCGCTCGGAGAGATTCGCCAGCGCGTCGGAGCGGGCAAAGCACCACCACGGCATCTCGAACTTCGCCATGACCTCGAGCAACGGCACCATGTCCACTTCGCGATCGAAGAAGTTGTGATCGTAGAACTGGATCCCGTTCACTCCGAGCCGCTCGCGCAGGAACGTGAGGTCCTGCTCGAGCCGCGCCACGGGCGGCAGCGCCATCTTGCCGCGGTACATCGAGGCTACGCCGCAGAAGGTGCAGCGAAAGCGGCAGCCGAGCGCCGCCTGGTAGCCCGCAGTGCGCTCCCCAAGGTAGGTATTCGTCAGGTACTGCCGAGGGTTGTCGAGGGTGCCGTAGGGCAGCATGCGATTGAGGCTCGCAGCGGAGAACGGCCGTTCCTTGTTGTGCACCACCTGTCCGTCGCGGCGCCAGCTCAGTCCGCGAATGCCGGACAGAGCGTCAGCCTGGCGTGCGGCGTGTGCATCGAGAAGCTCCGTGAGCGTGTCCTCGCCCTGGCTGCGGACAGCATAGTCGACATAAGACGAGTTCAACGTGGCGTCCGGACAGACCGTTGGAAACGCACCGCCCCAGATTATCGGCACCGTCGACTGGCGCGCACGGATGGCTCTCGAAACGGCGATTGCCGAGGTCAGCTGCGGTCCACCCATGACGGTAACGCCAACGGCATCGTAGCGCCCCTCGCCTACTGCGCGCGCGGCAGTGTCGATGAAGTCCCGATCGATGTTGCCGTCGAGAATCGTGGCATCGTGCCTGCCCTCGAGGGCGGTGCGCAGACTGAGCACCGCCAGCGGAAAGCGGGCGTGCCGCTTGCCCGTAATGGTGGGGTTGATGAGCAGCACCCGCTGCGCCGCACTCATGACAAACGCTCCGCAGGGACTGCGAACCGGCCCAGCAGCATCTCCACCGGCCAGCGATACTCGTCGCGGCTGCAACGGTAGCGCGCCAGCTGCTGCAAGAGCCGTTTACCGCGCGATACGCGCTTCCAGGCGAGCTCGTGGAAGAACTTGAAACGCTCGATGAGCCGGAATTTCTCAGGCGACACCCATGGGCCCGGCAGGCCGGCCACGTAGTCAAACGTCGACCACGCCTCGAGCGTCTGCGGCAGCCGAAATCCCCGGGCCACGGCTTCGATCACCAGCTCGCTCCCCGGATACGGCTTGAAGTAGTAGATCGGCGTCAGAAAATCCGGGCTCAGAGAACGTAGCCGCTTGGCGCAGTCGAGCGTGGCCTGGATGCTCGCGTCGCTCTCCTCTGGAAATCCAACGATGAACGGGAAGTGCCCAGCGATGCCGTACTTCAGCATCTGGGCTGCGGTGTGAAACACCTGCTCGATCTTGATGTCCTTGCGGATGCGTTTCAGCATTTCGTTGGAGCCGGACTCGACTCCGACCAGCAACCGGCGGAGGCCGGACTGTTTGCAGCGCGCCCACACCTCGTCCGGCAGCCGCACGCCCTGATCGGCGCGCATAGTGGCCGCCCAGGTGATCTTCATGCCCGACTCGACGATACGGTCGGCGAGCGCCTGCACGCGGCGCGCGCGGGTAAAGAAGGTCTCATCCTGGAAATTGACGTCATCGAAGCGATAGCGGTCCCACAACTCCTTCAGCCGCAATGCCATGCGCGTCGGCTCGAGTCCCACCCACTTGCGTCCGTAAACGAACGGATCCGAGCAGAAAGCGCAGCGGAAATTGCAGCCCTGCGAGGATATGTAATCGAGCTGCCGCTTGCCCTTGAGCTGGTAGTAGCGCTCGACGGGGATCAAGCCATAATCGTGCGCACGGAATCGGTCTACCGGCGCCAGCGGGCGGGGTGGATTCTCGCAGATGGTGCCGTCCGCAAGGCGTGCGGTACACCCCAGGCAGCCTTCCAGCGAGCGCCCGGTGGCCAGGCGCCGTACGATCTCTGAGAACGTGTCCTCGCCCTGTCCGCGCACGGTGACATCGACCGAGGGCTCGAACAGGCATTCACGGGCGAACATCGAGGGGTGCCATCCGCCCCACACCACCGGCAGCCCGGGTCGCGCCCGCTTGGCGGCGCGGGAAATCAGCAGCGCATCGGAGATCGGCGCCCCTGTCAACACAGTAACTCCGAGGCACAGCGCCCCTTCGAGCTGGGAGAGCACCGCGCGCTCGGGGTCTTGTTCGAGACGACCGTCGATGATGACGATCTCGTAAAGATCAGGATCCAGCTCCGAGCCGATGGCGAGCAGTGCGAGCGGCATCGTGAAAAAAACGGCGCGGGGGTTGTAGAGGACCACCTTGATTCGTCCGCTGACGTGCGATGCCGAGCCGGCCCGGCAACTTTGGCCGTCGGCGGCACTCATACGGGGCACCGCGCAGCCGACGGGGACAGCCTGAAGATGGCGAGCCGCTCGTTGACGAAGCGCCGTTCAGCGAGGACCGAAATTGCAAAATCGCGGCGGCGAAACTCCTGAAGAAACGCCTGCGCGTCTCCGAAGGTGGACAGCACCACCAGTGCCGACCCGAGAGGTTTGAGGTGAGCGTGCAAACCCGCGGCAAAGCGTTCCGCAACGTCGGTCGAACGCCAGGCGCGGTCGCGGTTATCCCGCGGCGTGCCGCGCAGAAAGGGCGGATTGAAAACAACCAGGTCGAACCGCTCACCAGCCACCGGCGCAAAGAGATCACCCTGGCGCAACTCGATAAGGTGCTCGACATGATTCAGGCGGGCATTGATGTCCGCGCAGTGAACCGCCTCCGGATTGATGTCTACCGCGACCACGCGCCGCGCATGCCGGGCGGCGAATATGGCGCACACTCCGGATCCGGTTCCCATGTCGAGGACTTCAGCATCGGCCCGCACCTGCCGCGCATCGAGATGCGCCGCGAGGAATGCCCCGGTGCGCGGCACCTTCGGGTTAAAGACGCTCGGCGTGACGAGGATCGGCACGCCCTCGACGCGTTCCAGACGGAAGTCGTCGTAACGATCCTTGCCGATGAGCCGGTAGTAGTAGGCGAGTGCCGCGCCGATGAAGCCAGCAAGCTTCGGAAAGGGCGCCGGACGGAGCGCATTGCGTACGGCCCGCGCCAAAGACTCCTCCGTCAGATCAAGCATCGGCTCGCCCACGCGGCAGAAAGTCCGCAACTCCGCGCCTGTCCAGGTCGCGCCACAGCGAGCAGACGCAGCGCGCGCACTCGGGGCGCTCCCCTGCGCGAATGCTCGCGCGCAGTGTGCTCATCGTGGCGTGATTCAGCAGCTCCTCGAGACTGTCGCGCCAGATCGAGCCCGGGGGACCTGTAATGAAGAAGCACGGACTGACACGCCCGGTGGCGCCGATCACGGCTGAGTATTCGAAGACGTTGCAGCGCACTGCGGGATAGGGCGCGACGCCGCAGACGGCGGCGAAGTACTGGTGAATGCGGCGCAGCTTGCGCGGACTGTTCGCGATCAGGCCCGAGCGGAACTCGGATGCGTGCTCGTGCTCGAGCTCATCGAGGATCCCGGCGAGCAGCGGCAGGTCCGGCGGCTGCAACGCGAGATCGTGCGTGAAGCCGTTCTGGCGCGCGAAGGCGTGCGGGTTGGCTACATCGACCGCGAGAAACGACACCTCGTGCACACCGAGCTCGCGCGCTAGGCGTACGAAGTGCGGCAACTGCCGGTAGTTTGCGCGCTGCAGGGTCACGCGCATGCTGACGGGCGTTTTCGATTGCGCCGCGGCGCGGATACCCTCGCAGACCTTGTCGAAGGCATCAACGCCACGAATCGCCTCGTAGGTTGCCCGGTCCGTGCCGTCGAGGGACACGGTGATCGCGTCAAAGAGCGCCGACGCCCGCAGCGCGTGCTTCGCAAGCGAGAGCCCCGAGGTCAGCAGCCACAGTTTCAAACCCTGACCGCGCAACAGCTCCGCGATCTGCGGCCACTCGGCATTGATCAGCGGTTCGCCGCCGGAGATCAGCACAACCTGCGTGTGCAGTCGGGCAAGATTCGGCAGCAGACGCCGCACCGAACTGAGGCTCATGTCGGCGACGCCGTGGCGCCAGTAGTCGCAGGTGACACAGCGCGAATTGCAGCGCTCGCTCAGGTACAGCGTCACCAGCGGCAGGTGCGCGAGACCAGCCTCCCGACCCGTGAGTGCGTCAAGTGCCCGGGTGTGCAATCGTATCCCCTCGGGATCTCCGCGTGTCGTATCCGGAACCTCTCGTGAGTGCGCGCCTGTGCGCCTGCGGTTCAAATGCTGCGCACGACGGCATTGCGCCCTCCCAAAGTTCGTCAGGCACCCCAGTGCACCTTTTCCGCCGTGGTGCGATCCGATGCTCCGCAGCTACCGACGAGCTGCCCGTTGCGCAGCTCGAAAACGAGATCGCAGCGTCGCAGGGCGGCGGCACGGTGCGCGCTTACCAGGATGGTCTTCTTCTCAGACCGCAGCGCGAGTAACGTCTCCACGATCTCGCCTTCCGCTACAGCATCCAGGGAACTCGTTGCTTCATCCAGAATCAACATTGAAGCGCCGCGATACAGTGCGCGCGCGATCGCCAGTCGCTGTCGTTGTCCGCCGCTCAAGCGGCAGCCCCGTTCGCCGAGCATCTCCCGGTATCGGTGGGGAAGGCCGGCAATGCACTCCGTGAGACGCGCGAGCCGCACCGCAGCCTCCAGACGTTCGTGCTCGATCTGCGCCGCGGGAACTCCGCAAGCGATATTCTCGGCCAGCGTTGCATCGAACAGGAACACCTGCTGCGGAACGTAGGCGATGGCCGACTGCCAGGCGGCGCAGTTCTCCGGCCCGAGTCTCACTCCATCGATCTCGATGTACCCCGACTGCGGACTCAACAGCCCGCAGATCAGATCGAGCAGTGTGCTCTTGCCGGAGCCGTTCGGGCCCATGAAGCCAATGACCTGCCCCGCGGGAATGATAAGTGAGATGCCGGAGAGGGACTCGGGCCGCTCGGGTGCGTAGCGGAAAGACACCTCACCGAGACGTATCTCGCGGTGCGGCCGGTCGCGCCATGAACGATCGGGCGACGCCGTCCAACTGTATCTGGGCAGTCGCGGCCCGCACTCCAGGTCCTTTTGAATCGTGGCAAGTGCGGGGCGATCGGCGCGAATGCGCACGACCGCGGCAAAGACCTGCTGTAATGCCGGCAGCAACCGATATGCCGCAAAACCCACAAAGCTCAACTGCGCGATCCACAAGCCGTGAGTGCCGTTGTGGCTGTGCAGGTAGAGCGCGAGACCCACCACGACAAAGACCGTGATGGATTCGAGGACATACCTGGGACTGGAGGCGATCGCCATGGTGCTGAACGTGGCCAGCGTGATCGCCCGGCACTGCTCGCTGAACCGCGCGACGAAGAAATCGCGCGCCTGCAGCAGCGTAATTTCCCTGATCGCGGCGAAACTCTCATTCACGGTACGCGCCCTCTCAGCGTCGCAGCGGCTTTCGACCTGGCCGTTACGCAGCAATCGCCTGCGCACGAAGGCATATATGGCGGCATAGCTCGCGCCGAGTCCCAGAACCGTGCCCGCAGCTACCACGGGGTTGACGAACAGCATCGAGACCGCGATACAAACAATCGTGACGAAATTCGTCACCAGGACCAGGCCCGGTTGCAGAATGCCTGATGTCACCCGCGCGGTTTCGTGCAGTACCCTGGTCGCGAGCACCGAGCTATGGTTGCGCGTGTGAAAAAGGTAGCCGCGCTGCATGTATGCGGCAAACAGACGCACGTAAAGCGTCTCGCCGACGCGGAACGAAAAGCGATTGATCGCCAGGATACCGGCGAGATTGATGGTGTTGGCAATGAGTACGACGGCAGCGAAGGCAACACCGAGCACAATCACCAGCACAGTGTCGTCCGCGAAGCTCAGGCGCTGGAACAGCACGCGCACGAGGGTGTTGTGCCTGATGGCGTTCGGGTCCGCGAGCGCAGTAAAAAAAGGCAGTACCGCGGCGATACCGCCAACCGTCGATAAGCCCATGGCGACCGAGAGCAGCCCCAGTCCTATCAGCTGCCGGCGCTGCCGCCGATCGAGTAGCCGCCACGCTGACAGAAGTACCGCCATCGTTCACCCGCGCCGCGCGCGCGGTCGCGGATGAGACAAGCGCTCGTTGGGCGAGCGCGCGCACAGCCACGACCGTCATGCCAAATCCCCTGAAAGTGCCGAAGGTACCTGACCCCGCCTCCGTGAGCAGACAGCCCAACGGCGGGTGGTGGACACCCCACCGGCGCAGACTGCTGGCGTCAGACGCTCCCTCAGGCCCTGCAAAGCGCTCCGCGACCTCAGTCGATCGCCGGGCAGGATCCGCATCTGTGAGGGAGCCTCACGGTCACACGCGTATTAGTCAAGGCCTGGCGCGAGCGGGTGTTTTCCGCAGGGGCTGCCCCTTGAGTGTCGGTAACGTGGCAGGCGGTTCATAGGCAATACACCTGCATGAAGCTTCGCGATCGTAACCCGCTGATTGAATTGTTGAAATGCACCGACGTAGCGCCATAGTACTGGACGATTCTTCCGGCTCGGGACCGAGGCAACCCCTTTGAGCGCCGGCGGAAGTAGCCGGCCTGGCTCGCAGATCGATACGGGAGCAAGAAATTCCATCGTGCTCGCCCACGGCGTATCCGCTTCGACCACCTCCGGCGCAGAGTTGCCGCCATCTCGCGCTGGTCAAAGCTAACCTTTGTGACCGAGTAACGAGAGGGCCCGAGCAAAAACTTCCTCGGGGCTGTGCCGGCTCAGGCAAAACACATCTCCTCTCCG
>Ga0306920_100008011_pt1 | contig 13982 bp, 21 predicted proteins | sample flu12Cox44000170_FD_204666 | JGI IMG/M metagenome (GOLD analysis project Ga0306920, IMG submission 204666) | Lab enrichment of tropical soil microbial communities from Luquillo Experimental Forest, Puerto Rico - flux4day.12C.oxic.44.000.170 (v2)... | ecosystem: Environmental > Terrestrial >...
AGGTCCGCTGAGGACTAAGTCGAATCAAGGGCTTCGGGGAGGGGAGGAAAGGGAAACAAGTCCCTCCCTTTCCACCAACATTATCAGGCTCTTGCGATGCTCCATGCGCGCGCACGATTGCGGGAGAGTTGCGCAGTCACAGACCTTCTCCGACGCCGCGATCAGATCGAGTCAAACCTGCTCAGTTCACAACGCCAGTTCACAGCCCGAAGGCGTCCGAGCGTGGAGCTCGGACGCCCTACCCAGGTCAGGCAGTCTCTCAGCCAATGTCTGAATGATCATGTCCGGTTTCCGAGAACGATCCGCTTACGTGGTCGCCGCCACTGTGACCTCCGCCGCCGCTTGGCCCATCACTATGGCCGCCGTGCGCTGGTCCCGTGCGCTCATGCGATGGCGCGAGTGCGGGTGTGGGAGTGCCCAGAATGCCGCCGGGCGGAGCGCCGCACGCTCGGATGCGGGGCGTGCGGGCAGCGCTTGCGCGGCACGAGCCGCCCCCACGGCTGCAGCGGTGAATACAGGGCCGCTTTGGCGCCGCCCACCGCTGGCGTCGCGTCGCGCTCGCGGCAGCGGCGGCCGTGACCGTCGTGGTGATCGGTGTCGGTGCCGCCTCCCACCCGGTCGCGCGCGGCTTCCTCGCCACGCTCCTCGAGCGATTCGCCTTCGACATCGACCGCCCTCGCACCGTGGAGGTGGTAGGCCACATCATCTGCCGCGAGTGCGAGCTCAAGCGGCTCTACGGAGCCGACGTCATGGTGGCAAGCCAGGGGCACGGCGCGCTCGAGACCGCCGACGGCAAGATCTGGAACTTCATGGAGAACGCGGTCTCGGCGCCGCTCATCAACGACAAGTCGCTGCAGGGAAAGTGGGTGCGGATCCGCGGCACGATCTACCGGCGGGCGGGATGCGTCGAAGTTCAGAGCTACGAGATCCGACCGCCGCCGAGGTCGGGCTGACGACCGCTGCGCGCAGTCCTCACTCATTCCACAGCGCTCGAACCCTCCAGCATGTAGCCGATATCCGAGGCCCCCGTGGGATAGGCGAACATCGTGGCCTTCAAATCATCCGCATTGAGATCGTGTCGAATGGCGAGCGCGAATAGGTTGATGACCTCTTCGGCATGCGGCCCGACAAGGTGCACGCCCAGAATGCGCCCCGTGGCTTCTTCCACGAGCGTCTTGAACCCATAGACTCGCTCGTTGAGCCGTCGGGCGGTGTACCAGTCAGATGTTCGCTCAGCGTTGACTCGAAACTTGAGTCCTTGCGCCCGCGCCGACGCTTCACTCAGGCCCACCGCCGCGATCGGGGGAATCGTGAAAGCGACACTTGGCACGCCTCGATAGTTGGGGGTGTTGTGATTGCCCTCGAGCAGGTTTGAAGCCACGATCTTGCCCTCGTGACTTGAGACCGGCGTCAGGGGGGGACCGCGGCCGGCGGCGTCCCCCGCTGCGTAAATCCTGGGATTGGATACGCTCTGTAGAAATTCGTTGAGCTGAAGTCTGGCCTGATCGCGAGTGACCTGGGCGGCCGCGAGATCGAGATCATCAAGATCGGGGCCGCGGCCTGCGGCGTGAACGACGAGATCAACCGCCGCACTCTGGCTGCTTCCATCCGCGGAAGCGTCGACTACAAAGCCTGCGGTGGTCTTGTGGACGCTCCGAACTGCCGCGCGCGTACGCACATCGATACCGAGTTCGTGAAACTTATCCATCAGCCAGCTGACCAGGTCCGGATCAAAAGTGGGGAGCATGCGCTGCGCGCGCTGGAAGACCGTGACCTGAGCGCCGGCACGCGCGGCGATGTGGGAGAACTCCGCGGCGATGTAACCGCCGCCGATCAGGGCGATTCGCGACGGGAGCACATCCAATTCAAGAAACTGCTCGCTCGTGATGACGTGTTCTTCGCCGGGAATGCCGAGCGGAACGGGGCGCGCTCCGGTGGCGATCAGCACAAAGCGTGCCTTGAGCTCTTGGTCTGCAACTGCGATGGTATCCGGACCGGTGAAACGGGCCATGCCGTGGAACGCGTCGATTCCTTGCCGGGCGTAGCGCTGTTCTTGCTTGATCGGGATCGGGGTGGTGAAGCTGCGCTTGAACGTGACCAGTTCGCGCCAGTCGATCCTGAGATTACCCGCCACGCCGTGCTCGCGCATGCGGTGTGCTGCGTCGATCGCTTCGGCGCCGCTGATGAGCATCTTCTTAGGGTCGCAGCCGCGCAGTGCACAGGTGCCGCCGAAGGGCCGATGATCGACCACCGCAACTCGCCATCCTGCCGCGCGCACGCGTGCACTGGCCACTTGAGCCGCGGTGCCGGAGCCGATGATCACGAGTTCGTAGGGCTTCGTCATGGCGTCACTCCCTCCGAGTCATCGCGGCGGGTCCCCAGGGCGCCTGGACAGGCCGCGCTACGCCCGGCAGCAGGTGCTATCCGTCTGCTTCGGTGGGCAGGCGATGGAACCGTACGAGCAGAAAACGCAGCAGTCGCCCGCTTTCGGACGCAAAAGCGCCCCGCAGCCGAGGCACTCATAGAAAAACTGACACGCATCCCGTGGGCATCGATTCGATCTGCCAATGCCCGCATTGCGGACAAGTCAGCTCGCTCGTCAGGATCACCTCAGCCGCCATTGCGCAGCACCTTGGCCGGGTAGCCCGCCTGGCTGACGGCCGCAGCCAGCGCCTCGGGAGTTGTCCGTGTGGGGTCGAAGGTCACAGTCGCGGTATGAGCCTGCATATCGACCGTCGATGCGGAGACGCCGGCGACGTGCGATAAAGCCTTACGTACGGTGATCGGGCACGCCGCGCAGGTCATGTGTTCGACTCCGAGCGTCACTGTGCGTGGCTCAGCAGCGAGCGCTGATCCCGAGAGCAACAGGAATGAAAGCATCCCGGCCTTAATCATGACAGGCTCCTAAACAAACCAATCGATGTAGTAAGGAAAGCGCAGCAGCGGCACGATGGCCGCGATAGCAACCCACAGCAGTCGCCGGCGGCGACGCAGGACGCGCGGGTCCCCGCAGATCCGACCATCCTCGCAACGTCTGGCGGGCCCGTACAGCCGCCAGCCCGCGAAGGTCAGTGCGGCGAGTGCCGAGCCTGTGAACCACGGTCGGTAAGGCTCCAGCGCCGTGAGGCTTGCAAGCCAGGCACCGCCGATACCGAGTGAGACGAATACCAGCGGTACCACACAGCACAAGGATGCCCCGACGGCCGCCGCGGCACCGGTCAGCAGAGCCCAGCGCGTCGATGTCCTTGAGGGGGAGGCGTCCACGGGCGCATCGTAGACTCCGTACCTAGGTACGGAGTCAAGCCGTGATGGAATCACTCACTATCGGTGGGTTGGCGAAGGCCGCGGCTGTGCACGTCGAAACGGTTCGCTATTACCAGAGACGAGGTCTGCTGCGAGAACCTGCGCGTCCCCTTAACGGAATTCGCCGCTACGCTGCCGCAGACGTTACGCGGTTGCGCTTTATCAAGCATGCGCAGCGTAGTGGCTCTACGTTGGATGAAATCCACGCGTTGCTGGGACTTAGCGGTCGCCCGGCCTGCAAGGCAAGCCGTTCATTGGCGGCGAAGAAACTGGTCCTGATCGAAGAGAGAATGCGGATGCTGACTCGACTGTGACGCAAGTTGCGGGCGTGGGTCGCCGCGTGCGACGCCAATGCCGGGGACTCCTGTCGGGCGCTGGAGAAGCTCACGCACTGAAAGCGGCCGAATTCTATCATCGGCCACGTGCGTGCAATGAGCGCGGCAGTCCGCGCGCTCGCGTCACGCTCAGCGGCCCGCTCGAGTGATGTCAGCAGAGTCTGCTACAGATCGAAACAAAATCCCCGGCGGACCGGTCTACCTAGTGCCGCTAATGCTTCTCGGGAGGGGCAATGCGTCTGCTTGCGATTGGACTCTGCCTGTTGCTGGGAATGTCCGTAGCAGGAGCCGCCGACGACCAGGTCCCGACTGATCCGGCGCAAGTCGTCCCACTCCCCGTCGGAGCGGCGATGCCCGCGGTAGTCGTGCGCAATCCCGACGGTTCGGAGCGGACGCTTGGGCCCGGGCCGCTGGCCCGGCCGACCATTCTCATCTTCTATCGTGGCGGGTGGTGTCCTTATTGCAACCGGCATCTGGGCGCGCTCAAGAAGGCAGAGCCGGAGCTCTTGACGCTTGGCTATGACCTGTTGTTTCTCAGCGCCGACCGCCCGGAGATCCTCTATTCGAGTCTCAAAGAGCCCGACATCCACTACACGCTCCTGTCGGATGCCGCGATGAGCGCAGCGCGTGCCTATCACGTTGCTTACCGCTTGAGCGACCAAGAACTGGCAAAATACCGCCAGTACGGAATTGACCTCGAGGTCGCGTCGGGTCAGACCCACCGCGAGCTGCCCGTACCCGCGGTGTTTATCATCGATCGCGCCGGCGTGATTCGCTTCGTGCACGCGAATCCTGACTACACGAGGCGCATTTCGCCGGAGGAGTTGCTTGCGGCAGCGCGCGACGTGGCCCGCCGCGGCGAAGGCCGCTAGTCGCTGCCGGGGTGACCGCGGCCTGTCGCAGCGCGCGGGGATGGCGCTGGTCACTAGGGGTGACGAGCCGGCTCATCTCCACGACACAACCTCGTCGATTCTTTTGCGCTGAATATCTGGCACGACCGCCCCCGGAGCGGGGAATCCCACGACCAGCAGCAGGAATGGCCGTTCCACATCGGCCGGGCGCTGCAGAATCTCATTGAGGAAGCTCATCGGGCTGGGCGTGTGTGTGAGCGAGACCAGTCCAGCCCTGTGGATCGCCGCGAGCAGTAATCCGGTTGCTAGTCCCACGGACTCCGCTGTGTAGTAATGTTTCACCTTCCGACCATCGGGCATGCGTCCAAATCGCTCGACGAAGACAGCAATCAGCCAGGGCGCAATCTCCAGAAACGGCTTGTTCGAGTCCGTCCCCAGCGGCGCCAAGGCGTCGAGCCATTCCTTGGGCGCACGGTGTGCATAGAACTCGCGTTCCTCCTCCTCGGCGGCCAAGCGGATGCGGCGCTTCAATTCAGGATCGGAAACGGCTACGAACCGCCACGGCTGCATGTTTGCGCCACTCGGTGCCGAACAGGCCGCTCGCAAACATTGCTCAATGGTCTGCCGCGATACCGGCCGAGCTGAAAACTCGCGTACGGTACGTCGTCGATGCATGTCGTCGGCGAAGTCTCGTGCCCTAGCAAGCATTTCGGCTGGGTCATACTCGCAGTACCCGGGCAGAGGGATAAACCTTGGCATAACTGTTTTACGCGAGGGTCCTGGCTTCGAGTTCACCGAGGATAGTAGCCCGAGGGGTACACCTCTTCCGAGCTTCTGAGTGACGCCCACGTTCTCATTTCATCTCAAGGGCCTGGTACAGGAGGGTCGGTCATCGGTCGGCGCGAGCTCCGCATGCATCCGTGGCCTGTGGATAGTCTGCACTGTGACAACACCGGCTAGCGGCCTGCTTCGGTGGACAGGGAACCGACCCATGAGAGAAGAACACACAGCAACCACCCGGTTTGGGACGAATCATGGCGTGGCAGTGCATGCACTCGGAAATACAGGCACGGATCCGTGGGTATCGCGTCCTCCAGGCTGAAGCCGCAGTGCGGGCAACGGAGGGTTGATCGGAGACGGATCTTGGTTTCCCACATTTGATCGCACCGTCCGGCGGTGAGATTGAATCGACGACCCCTTTGAGAGGAGACCGCGTGACGCCGCAGATGCTTGCGCTGTGTCTACGAGGCTCACCGGACACCCGCCTGGCGGCTGCGAATTCGCCTCAACCGCATCTGCGATAACCGCAGCTCGCGAGCGGTCTACCTCGCAACCGACTTTATGGAGCGAGGCTGGGGCGAAGATGCTGCGGGTGCTTGGCCGGCGACTGGCACGCTATCTCAATCAGCCCATCAAGCGGTACGAGCCATTCGCAGTGGTCGCCCTGGAATGCCTCGAAGCCGTGCTGCAGCCAGGCGATGTGTTGCTCGTCGAGGGCAAGCGGCGCGTCAGTACCGCTATCAAGTACTTGACGCAGTCCACATGGTCACATGCGGCGCTGTTCGTGGGCGACTTCCAGCGCACCGGGCTGTGCCGCGAGGCTCCGACCCTCATCGAAGCCGACATCGAGCACGGTGTGATCGCGGTGCCCTTGACTCGGTATGCGGGTCACAATCTGCGGGTGTGTCGCGCGGCGAGCCTCACTCGAGAGGATCGCGCGCGAGTGTGCCGTTACGCGGTCGATCGTATCGGCTACAGCTACGATCTGAAGAACGTCATCGATCTTGCGCGCTATCTGTTACCCGTCCCCCCGGTTCCGGTTTACTGGCGGCGGCGCATGCTTGCCCTCGGGAGCGGCAGTCCGACCCGAGCGATCTGTTCGACGTTGATTGCACAGGCCTTCCAGTCCGTACGGTATCCCATTCTGCCGAGAATCGAAACGACCCATGGTGACGGGGACAGGCACCTGACGCAGGGAGCGCGCGAGGTGCTGAACGTCCGGCATTTCAGTCTCTTCACCCCGCGTGACTTCGATATCTCTCCCTACTTCCAGATCGTCAAACCGGAGGTTCAATGCGGCTTCGACTACCAAAGCCTGCGCTGGGCTCAGGATGAGGTCGCCTTGTAACAAACACGATCTCAATTCGTCTAACGCCTGGTGAGCTGGCATTCGCGCCTGTCAGAGCCTATCTTGCCGTGCCCACGAGGTGGAACGACGGCTATGACGGGGGACGATAGCGGCTTGATCGACCGGCTGCGGTGCAGGGACCGCTCGGCGATGGAGGAGGTGGTACGCACTCACCACGGCTTTCTGATCGGGATCGTGAGGCCGCTTGTCGGTACGGAATCGGCGGAGGATGTGGTGCAGGAGACCTGGATCAAGGCGTTCACGGCCTTCGCTCGTTTCGAGGGCCGTGCGAGTCTGCGAACCTGGCTTGCGCAAATTGCCCTCAACACTGCACGCTCCCGCCGGCGCTCGCGAGGCCACGAGGTCGCGCTCGAGGAGTGGGGACGGGATCCAGGGTCTCCGGTCGCGGACCGGTTCTCACCGGATGGACGCTGGAGCGATCCGCCCCTGGCGTGGCACCACAGTACACCGGATGAGCTGCTGACGGAGGAGGAATTGCGGAGCTGCATCGAGAAGCACCTGCAGCAGCTGCCACCTGATCAGCAGACCGTTCTGCGCCTGCGCGACTTCGAGGATATGGAATTGTTCGATATAGCCGAGGTCACGGATTTGAGCGAAGGCAACGTGCGGGTTCTGTTGCATCGCGCGCGCCAGAAGCTGCACGCGATGATCGATCACTTCGAGAAGGTGGGGACATGCTGAGCTGTCGCGAGATGTCCGACCGTGCATCCGACCTGCTGGAGGGGCGAGTGCGCCAGCGGGAGCGCGTCGCGGCCCGCATGCACCTGCTGATGTGCCGCCTCTGTCGCGAGTACTATCGACAGCTACGCGTCACGATCGCGACGATTCGACGGATGAGTCCGCCCCATGTGAGGGTCAATCCCGCAAAGATCGTAGACCAAATCGAGGACGCGAGCCGGCGATAGTCAGGCGATGCTGCCCGTTGCTCGCCCTAGACTCCCGAGAGCACCAAAGTGCTCGGCCCAAGCCGTGCCCGAATCCCGAACGTGAGCTCGCGGGAAGCACATCCTCGGGTCATTTGAATGGACCGAGATAGCAGGGGAGTGCGGTGATCGAGCTTGTGCACACCGGGGTATGTGTGCTCGCACCCGACCACCGCACCGGACACCTCCGCCGTGGTCACATCGGCTTGTTGCCCTGCTCCTTCATTTTGGCCTGTGCCTGGTCGCACTCTTGCTTGGAGGACATCTCCACCCAGCCCTGACCCTTGCAGGAGTTCTGTCCCTTGCAGGCGTTGTGAGCACTCTTGCAGGAGGATTGGCCCTTGCAGGCGTTGACCCCAGTACAGTGAACTTTGGCCTCGGCCGCCGCCGCCGTCATGAGTGGCGCCGTGCTGAAGAGCATCGCTGCGGCAGCCGCAATCGTGGCACCCGTGCTTTTGTTCAATTGCATCGCTTCCTCCTCGTGAAAGTTGAACAAGTGTGATCCGGCTTACGGTCGGCATCGCTCACGCCTCACCTCTCGCTCGCGTGGAACGAGGTTAAGACCTAGCCGTCAAGTAGACCCCGTGTCCGGAGGGCTTATCGCACGCTCTCGACAATGTACCGGCATCGTCCTGCTTCTCGGCTGCGGGTGGGCACAGCTTACGCGGGCGTCCCTCCGGCTTCCGTTGGCGCCCGGTGACCATTCGAACGAGACTCGGCGCGACCATATACGCGCTGCAGGACGTGATCGAGGGAAACTAACCCCGGGCCGGCGACGGCCAACCACAGGAAGAGCGCGAGATACTCGAACTCATCGAACCCCAGCAGCGTTTCCAGCGAGTCGACATCACCCCACTTCGCCGCCCGAATGGCCACGATCATCACCACTCCCAGGGCACCGGCGGAGATCCGCGTGAATAGACCCGCGAGCAAGAACAGCCCTCCAAAGAACTCCACGCCCGACACGAATGGAGTCAGGACCTGTGGGAACGGTATGCCCCACCCGATGAAGTTCTCGGTCACCTCGGGCAAGTGAGTGAGCTTTCCCCAGCCGCTCCAGAGAAATACCCACCCCACGGTGATTCGGGCCACGAGCGGAGCGAGCCAGGTCAGGTGGCGCGCGACGCTTTCGGGCCAGTCGATGAGCCATTGGGTGATACGTTTCATAGCCACCTCAGTGCGTTGGACGGAAGCTGGATTCCCGGGTGCCGCTCCAGGCCGGTGGACTCGGGAGCGCTTGCGCTGACTGACGCGTTCCATGTCTCCGGACCCGCCGATCGAACCAGAGCGGCCTCATTTCACAGAGGGACCCTGTGCTGGCCGGATTTATCGCCTGCCTGGCGCTCGAGGAGTCCGGTGCTGTAACAGATCAAGGCGTGTTGCGTCTCAGTCACCGAGCGCGCGATGCCGCGCGGTATCGAGGTGACGAAGTGCAGCCAGAGCTTGTGGCGGAAATTCGGACGCCGTCGCGTGACGATTCTCGAGCGGGCTCGCTCAGGCAAGGCCCAAGCGTGGACGCGGAACGACTCTTCACGCGGTTGCGACCGGATCTGATCCGCTTTGCCTGCTGGTTGGCACGTGACCCGTCGGTCGCGGAAGACATCGTGCAGGAGTCGCTGGCGCGCGCCTGGCGCGCGCGTGAGACCTTGAAGGAGCCCTCTGCAATACGGGCGTGGCTGTTGACCATCGTGCGACGCGAGCACGCGAGGCTGTGTGGCCGCAAGCGCCTGGAGCTGGTGTCGCTAGATGCATCCCAGGAAGAGAGCTTGCCGGCGCTGGAGGGGCCCGATGGTGAGACCTACACGCTGAGGCAGGCGATCCTAAGGCTTCCGCTCGAGTACCGAGAGCCGTTATTGTTGCAGGTGCTGGGAGGCTTCTCCACGATGGAAATCGCACGGGAGCTCAACCTTTCCTCGAGCGCCGTGCTCACGCGGCTGTTCCGAGCGCGCGCGAAGTTACGCGCGATCTGTCTAGCGGATCCCGTTCGGCAGAGCTCGTGCGAACCGCGTAGTACGCTGGCGGGTGTCCAGAGTTGCGGATGACTGCAGTGCAAACTGTATCGCGTCATCAAACGGTGGCGCTAGGAGGCCGGCGGCGAAGGGGTTGTGGGTGAGGCAGTCAGCACCTTGCGCGGCGGAGTCCCTTATTCTCGACCTATGCTCGAGCCGCACCGTGGCCGACTCCCATGAGTCGCGCCACCTCTGATGGAGCAATCGGTCCTGTCCACCGCACCGCTCATACGGGGTGGGCGATCTTCGCCCATTCACTGCTGCGCATCGCGAGCAGCGCCGATGGCGTTCTCGTCGGGCTCCTTCTGGCGGGCCTCAGCAGCGAGAATCGAAGCATCCAGGCGGCACTTGCCGGGCTCCTGGGCGCCACGGCGTATGGCGCCGGGCTCGTTGCCTCGACGCCCCTAGGACTTGCCGCCGACGTATTTCCTGCGCGCGGCCTGATGCCACTCGGCGCTCTGACGAGCGCTCTTGGCACGCGATTGTTCGCCGCGACCGTCAGCGCGCCGGTTTTCTTCGTGAGCCGCGCGCTGGAAGGGTTAGGTGTCGCGGCGGTGACGCCGCCGCTGCTTGGCTTCCTCGCGCAGTCGACCTCACGACCTGCGCAGAACCTACGGTAGCTTACTGCTCAATGAACGGGTTGCGTCCGATGCCATTCAGGAATTGCTTGGTCATGCGGACTTGCGGATGACACGTCGGGCATATGCGCACTTGTCGGACGCGACGCTGTTCAGAGCTGTTCGCAAGCTTCCGTCATTTGCGGAGTCGACACCCAAGAGACGCCGACGGGGCGAAGAAGCTGGCCGATCTTGACTCTCACTTTCCAGCAGCGCGATGCAGTCCGCGATGCTTTGCTCTGAAACACGATGGGCTCTCCCAATGTGATAGCTGCGAAGCTTGCCTGCTTTGATCAAGGCGTAAAGTATCGGAAGACTGACGCCGATCCTGGCAGCTGCGTATTTCAGTGAACCCGGTTTAACGGTCTGTATTTGCCTTGCCATATTCGACTCCACGGTCGGCGATCCTGAGCGCGACCCCTGCGCATTCGGTTAGTCACGCCAGTGACGGCCGCCGGAACTCGGACCTCCATAGACACCAAGAGCGCGCGTCCTTTGAGAAGAGCTCCGAGGTGGGGGGAAGCTCGAGTTGGGAGACTTGGTGAGGGGTTATCTGGGCACGCACAAGAGCACCTATCCCAAGTGGTGAATCTCCGTCATCTTCCGTAGCTCGCCTGTCAAGGAACGAGTACGCCGCGTTCACGGTATCCCGCAGCATATTTCCGCACTAGAGGGAAGCGTTGCGAAATGACCTCGTTGCGGATGTTGCAGGTTCTCATTTCATGGTTACGGAGGTCTTGGGAGGCGTCCGGTTGGGGGGTTCCAAAAAAATTTGGCTCCCACATGTATAGTGTTAGCTCTTTGGTGTCAGGGAGCCTTTCATGCCACGCTCGCGTCGCAAGAGAATCGTCTGGAGCACCACCGATCTGAAACTCCTGCGGAACCTTGCAGGAAGGGAGAGCGCTGCCCGGATCGCTGGCAAGCTTAAGCGCACGTGAATCGCAGCAGCTTGGCATTGAAACGGGCTCGCTGAGCCGGAGGCCGGAGGTGATCCAAGCGCCGTATCGGCGAGCAGCACTTTCGCCCGATCACCTGCCTTGTTAGCATTCGCTTAGTTTCTTTAGCTTTCCGCAGTCCGCGCGTGCTCCGGTGGCCAATGAGACGTGCTCAGCGCCTCTTGCTTTCACTGCTTGCGTTATTCGCGGTGATGGGCGTTCTTCATGCACGGGTCCCAGAAGCTCGCCAACCGTTTGGCGAGTTCGCGGTTGGCGAGAGCATTTTGGTCGCCGCATTACTATTTGCGTGGTGCAAGGCGGATGCTGCGGAACGGGGTATCTCCCCGCCCAAAGGAGCGCCCGTGCTAGTTGCCTTGTTCGCTCCAGTCGGCGTGCCCTATTATATTTTGCGCACTCGCCCTTGGCGCGCCGCGGCGGTGAGCATATTGAGAGCTTTCCTCTTTTTCTTGGCGCTGGGTGTTGTGTATGAAGTCACCCGCACGATCACGTTCATCATGAGCAAAGCGATCGGATGATGTGTCTCAAGCCTGCATCTCTGGAATGGACACACGCCTCACCTCAAAGGGGGGCAGATCATGTCCAGACTGCTCTTCGACGGAAGCGCACACCAGATATCGCTCATCGACGATGCGCGCGGAAGCTCACATATCGTTTTGCTCAACGTCACAATCATGCCGCGCGCGGGTTGCTGACGCGGAAATGAACGCCGGATTACGCGGGCTCGCATCCCCGTTTTGCCATCGATGCATGTCGAGAAGGAGCCAGGGCACGTCCTAAGTACACTTCCCGAGAGCCGCCGCTCGTGACAGGCAGGTCAGGGTCGAAACCCGTCGGTGGTGGGTGCAGCGTTTCAGTGAGTAGTGGCGAAACTCGTGGCCTTATTAGATATCCGACTATCGAGATACGCGTGTCGCTCGCGCCCTAAGAATTCGGCTACTTACCTAGGTGCTCACCGCTTCTGGTGCTCCAAGTGTTTTGCAGGCCGAAGCGCCCGCTTGATGGTTCAGCGATTTTTTTGGCGCAGTCGATTTTCCTAAGCGATGCCAACTACGACTATCCCGGGGATCGCAGAGGATATAGTCTCATTGCGATGAAAGCAGATGGGGGTACAACGACCATGAGCACTCGTCATGCGGTCTGCAAGTTGGTCATCGGAAGCATGGTTGCGGCGGCGGCTTCCGGTGTTTGCGCAATCGGCCACGCGGCTCGAGCACCAGTGGATCCAGGGGTGCGGGGCGGCCCGGCAGGTGCCGGCGGTCCCCTGCAAAGTCTGACTGTGGACGAGACGGCGTTCTTTCAGGACGGGCTGACTCGATTTGTCACGATCGAATCCGCCAGTGGACCGCAGAACAATGGGCTCGGACCACGGTTCAACTCCCAGAGCTGCCTGTCTTGCCATGCGCAACCGAATGTTGGTGGCAGCAGCCCGGCGTCGAACCCGCTGATCGGCGTCGCGTCGTTCAAGGGAGCTAAGAATGTCATCCCGTGGTTCATCACGGCGCAGGGTCCGGTCAGGGAGGCACGATTCAAGCGCAGTCCCGACGGAACTGACGATGGGTCCGTGCACAACCTGTTTGTCATCACCGGCCGCAGCGATGCGGGCGGGTGCAACATTGCGCAGCCGAACTTCTTACCCGCCGGCAACGCGCTGACCGCTCAGAACGGAAATCCAAACATCGTGTTCCGCATTCCGACGCCAATGTTCGGTGCCGGGCTGATTGAGGCCATCCCGGATTCCGCGATTCTCGCAAACATGACGGCGGACGCGCGCCCAAAGAAGCAGATGGGAATTTTCGGTCATCCGAACGCGCACCAGAGCGGGAACGTGAACCGTAGTGCTAACGATGGGACGATCACGCGCTTCGGATGGAAGGCACAGAACAAGTCACTGCTGATGTTCGCGGGCGAGGCCTACAACGTTGAGATGGGAGTTACGAACCAACTGTTCCCGCAGGAGCGTGAGGAGGCTCCAGACTGCGTGCTGAATGCTACCCCAGAAGATACCTCCAGTTTCACCACCGCGGCGCCAGCGAATTCGGGCCAAAACGTCACAGCGCTGTCCGACATCGAGGCTTTCGCTGATTTCATGCGAATGCTTGCTCCCCCCACGCCGGCTCCCGACACCCCATCTACCAAGCGGGGACGCGACGCTTTTATCGGCGTGGGCTGCGCTTTGTGCCATACGCCTTCCTTCACGACTGGAAGGGCGGCTGCCAGTGGCTCGTCGACCAAGCCGAGCGCAGCGCTGTCCAATCAGCCGGTCAATCTCTGGTCTGACCTTCTTGTTCACCATATGGGCAGGGATCTTGCCGATGGCATCACGCAAGGTGGTGCAGGTCCCGATGAATTTCGAACGGCGCCGCTGTGGGGCCTGGGGCAGCGTATCTTCTTCTTGCACGATGGGCGGACGACGGACTTACTCAAAGCAATCGAAGCCCACAGAAGCCGCGACAGCGAGGCAAACCGGATCATCGATCAGTTCGACAGGCTGGGCCGCGAACAACAGCAGGACATCGTCAATTTCCTGCGCGGACTGTAGCCCCATCGCAGCCGGTAGCCGCAAACGAGAACGCCGACTTCGGGTGGCGTTTTCCTTTGTGGTAGCGAGGATGACTTGAGGAGCCAGTTTCGTGCAACGTAACGATGTAATCGTCCGCTTTTCGCTGCGCCAGCGGCCGCTCCTGGGGAAGTCTGAGGACCGCGCCGGGTCGGTGGACTAAACCGCTCGCGCGGTAGGGTGATTTCGATCGGTGGCCTGCTGAGGGGTGAGGTCTGAGGCTCTGTTCCGTACGGTTCGAACTGAGGCAATCCGCCTCATCTCGCAACCGGAGCACAGCCA
>Ga0306920_100008012_pt1 | contig 13982 bp, 10 predicted proteins | sample flu12Cox44000170_FD_204666 | JGI IMG/M metagenome (GOLD analysis project Ga0306920, IMG submission 204666) | Lab enrichment of tropical soil microbial communities from Luquillo Experimental Forest, Puerto Rico - flux4day.12C.oxic.44.000.170 (v2)... | ecosystem: Environmental > Terrestrial >...
CGTCTCAACCTAGGCCGCGAATTCACCGAGCAAGATGATGGCAAGTCATCGCCTGTTGTGATCATCAACCAGCACATGGCAGAACACTACTGGCCGAACCGGAGCCCGCTGGGGAAACAGATCTCCGTTTCGCCTAACGAATGGATCACAGTCGTAGGAGTTGTGGGTGATGTCCGGCAGCAGGGGCTGGACAAAGAATCGGTTGACGAAGTGTACGGCACGCTGGCCGAAGCGCCCCGCAATGCGATGAGCATTCTCCTCCGGAGTTCGCAGACCTCGCCGGAACTGGCTCAACAGGTTGCGTGGATCGTGCACGATCTCGATCCAGATGCCGTGATCACCGACGTGCAGCCGATGATGCAAGTGCGGAAGAACTCGCTGGCATCGCGGCGCACGACCGCAGTGTTCCTGTCCATCTTCGCGGTCGTTGCACTGTGCGTCACGGCATCGGGCATCAGCGGAATGATGGCGCTTTCGGTCGGCGAGCGCCGCCACGAAATCGGCGTGCGTCTGGCCATGGGAGCCACCGCGGCGAGGGTGATTGGCTCCATGATGCGCCAGGCTCTGACTCTCATCATCGCCGGCCTGGGCGCAGGACTCGGCATGGCATGGCTGTTCTCCAGCTTCATGTCGGGGGTAATCTTCGGCGTCGGTCCCCGAGACTCCGTAACCTTTGTAGCGTCTTCGGCTTTGCTGGTGGCCGTAGCGATTGCATCATCGTTCGTGCCACTGACCCGCGTGGCAAAACTCGATCCGGTGGTGCTGCTGAAAGCTGAATGACGCCAGTCAAGGATAGAGAAGTGGTGCTGAAAACCGTAACGACAAAAGCCGCAATCGCGTTGATTGGCGCGGCCGTGCTCAGTCCGGCTTGGCAAGGAGTCGACTCGAACGACGCGACAGCCGCGTCTCCGTCGGTGCGGACCGGGATGTTGGTTACCACTTCCTGGCTGCAGCAACATCTGACTGAACCCGATCTGGTGGTGCTGTATGTAGGTCAAGACCAAACGCGATTCGACGCCGGGCACATCCCCGGCTCGCGTTTTGTACGACTCGACGAACTACTGGAACAGCGCAGGGACTCCCTGAACGAATTGCCGCCAGCGGCCGATCTGCAAGCACTCTTCGAGAGCCTGGGTGTTGGAGACAACTCGCGGGTGATCCTGATGGGCGATCACGGTGGTGTTTTCGCAGCACGAGCCTACTTCACGCTGGACTATCTCGGCCACGGCGACCACGCTGCGCTGCTCGACGGCGGGTTGGAGAAATGGACCGCGGAGGCCCGGCCGCTTTCCCGTGACCAGATCCGCCACGTGCCAGGCAGGTTCACGCCGCGTCTGCAACCCGACATTCTGGTCAGCACATCGGAAATGAGGAAGCTCAGCCGGTCAGCGCTGGATTCGGGCGCAGCTTCGTACGTCTTACTCGACGCGCGACCGGCCAACGAATTTGATGGCGTTGTCAATTCTGAGGCCGTTGGCAAAGCCGGCCACATCCCCGCCTCGCGAAGTTTGTACTGGAAGAAGCTGATTCGCTGCGACGCTAATCCGGCGTTGTCGGATCTGGCTGAGCTCGAGCGGCAGTTCGCGCGTGCGGGCCTGCAGCCCGGACAAAAGGTGATCACGTATTGCCGCACCGGCATGCAGTCGTCATTCACATATTTCGTGGCGAAGTACCTGGGATATAAGGTTGCGATGTACGACGGCTCAGTGTACGAGTGGGTGAGCACGGGGAATGATCTGGTGGTTTCGCCTGCGCGAAGCAGCTCGCCTACGGCTCATCACTAAGGGCTCCTGTTCCAGGGCGATTGGTGGGAGCCATGCCCTTTCAGCGCGATGAATCACTGCGATCGCCACGCCCGCCAGGGTTCACAAGAATGTTGCCAGGTTTTTGGAGGTCAGGAATGAAACGAATTGCAATCAGCAGTATCTTTTTCGCCGCTGCCGTGCTCACAACGCTCGCGTGTTTCGCTGCCAGCGACACTCCTGCCGGTTCAACCGCGGGTGCAGCACACCCGGAGCTCGTAGTCTCAACCCAATGGCTCGCCGATCACCTGAATGATCGCAATCTCGTAATCGTGCACATCGGTCACGATGAAGGCGAGTATCGGGCGGCGCACATTCCGGGAGCACGGTTTCTCCTGATGGACAAGTTCGTCGACCACCACACGCCTCCGGAAGTGGAACTGCTGCCGCCCGACCAGCTCAAGAAAAACTTGCAGGAGATCGGAATCGGCGACGATACTCGCGTGGTTTACTACGCGCCGGATTGGGATCCCATGGCGACCCGATTGTTTTTCACGATGGACTACCTTGGCCACGGAGACCAGGCGGCACTACTGGACGGGGGCCTTGATCAGTGGGTGCGCGAAAGGCGGCCAACCTCGACTCAGACGCCATCCGTGACTCCCGGGACGCTGACCGTACATCTGCATCCGGAGATTGTCGCGAAGATGGATTACATGAAGAAACTAGTCGACAGTCCTGACAAAGATGTGGTGATCATCGATTCTCGCCCTTCTAAGCGCTATCGATCCGGACACCTGAGTGGCGCGGAATCGCTTTACTGGGAGAACGCACTGGTGAGTGAGAAGGAACCGCTTTTAAAATCGCCGCAGCAACTTCGACAGCTCTTTGCCAGTGCCGGTGTCGCCGGAAACAAAAAAGAAGTTTCTTACTGCGAGGTGGGATTACAGGCTTCGTACACGTACTTCCTCGCACGTTATCTGGGCATCGACGCCGCCATGTACGATGGTTCCTACAACGAATGGAGCAGCGCAAAACAACCCGTAGTGCGGGGAGATTCGCCGCGCTAGGACAACCGGGGATTTAGGAGAGGTGTTGCCTCAACGGCGCTGCCAGTTGCAAGCGGCACCTCAGCTCTCTTCACTTTCATCTCATCCCTTCTTCAGCTTCGCGGCCGTGATCGGTCGTTGACCCACCCCCTTCCCCGGTAGCAGCGCAGACGGCATTCGCCAGAGGGGGCTTAGCTTCGTTGACGGACGTCGAGAGTGCAGCCTAGCATGGGCGGGAAAGGAGTGCCGGTTGATCGGTCAGATGCTGGGTCATTATCGCGTCGTGGCGGTGATTGGGGAAGGGGGAATGGGTGTCGTCTATCGCGCGAATGACGAAGTGCTGCGCCGCGATGTGGCTTTAAAAGTCGTCAAGAAGGATACCAATCTGGATGCATCGGCAAGCCAGAGTCTCCTCCATGAGGCCCGTGCTTCGTCTTCTCTCGCTCATCCCAACATCTGCACCATTCACGAAGTTGGTGAGACGGATGGCGAACTCTACATCGTGATGGAACTGGTCGAGGGCAAGTCCCTTCGCGCCATGAGCGAAGATGGGGGACTGCCGCCAGAGGCAGTCGTGCGATATGGAGTTCAGATTGCCAGCGCACTGGCGCGCGCTCATGACCGGGGCATCATCCATCGCGACCTTAAGACGGCGAATATTGTCATCACGTCTGACGGTTTGGTCAAAGTCCTGGATTTTGGTCTAGCTAAGCACGTGGGAAGCGGGGCATCCGAGGCCGCGACGCGGTCCTTTGCAACGCTTCAGGAAGCTTCCAGCATAAGCGGCACTTTGCGATATATGGCTCCTGAAATTCTGCGTGGCGATGCCGCCGACTATCGCGTTGATTTGTGGGCACTTGGAGTTGTGCTGTATGAAGCGGCCAGCGGACGCCTGCCATTTGAAGGACGCACCGCGTTCGAGACCAGCTCGGCAATCTTGCGCGAACAGCCCAAGCCGCTTGGGCCTCCGCTGCCGCCCGGCCTATGGGCCATTATCCAACGCTGCCTCGCCAAGGAACCGACGCAGCGTTATCAACGCGCGGGCGAAGTTCAGGCAGCCCTGGAAGCCGTTCAGGCTGGTGCGATCGTTGCCGCTGATACAAGTCCGGATATAAGCCCACCCAGGACTATGGTCTTGCACAGTGTGCAACACGCGCACGTGAAAAAAGGCGACTTTCTCTTATTGGTGGGAACGACCAAGGGCGCATTCATCCTTCGCTCGAACGGACGGCACCGCCGTTGGGAAGTCGGTGGCCCCTATTTCCATGGGCACAGTGTTTACGCGATGGCTTACGATGGCCGCGGGGGCCAACACCGGATTTGGGCTTCGACGCAGAGTTACTGGGGCACTCTGCTGCGATCGAGCGATGATTTCGGAAAGAGCTGGACCAATCCGCAGAGGGCCCCCATTCAATTCCCCCCCGAGACCGGCGTCTCCTTGAAGAATATCTGGCAGATAGCGCTCGGGCACCCCGACCAACCCGACGTGCTCTACTGCGGTGTAGAACCAGCCGCCTTATTCGAAACTCGCGATGCTGGCAAGACCTGGTGGCTGGTGCGAGGTTTGTTCGATCATCCCCATCGTCCCCGGTGGATGCCGGGCAATGGAGGCTTGGCTTTGCACACGATTGTGCTCGACCCCGCGGAAAAACAGCGCATGTACGTGGCAATCTCAGCCGGCGGGGTTTACAGGACGGACGATGGCGGGGGGACCTGGACAGCGCAAAATCGCGGTATCCGCGCCATGTTCATGCCCGACAAATACCCCGAGTTCGGACAGTGCGTTCACAAGATCGCAATGCATCCGAATCGTCCGGAACGCCTTTTCCTGCAAAATCATTGGGGGTTGTATCGCTCTGACGACCGTGCCGAAAACTGGATGGATATCGCCAATGGAGTACCCTCTGATTTTGGTTTTGTCATGCTCATGCACCCCGGAAATCCCGACTGCGTATATATCGTCCCAGTTGAGTCCGATGAGTTTCGCTGCGCCTGCGACGGTCGGCTGAGGGTCTATCGAACCCGCAACGCTGGTCTTTCATGGGAGCCTCTGATGCGCGGCTTACCGCAAAAACGCGCTTACGAAACTGTCCTGCGTGACGCCATTGCAGCGGACTCATACACGCCAGTCGGAATTTACTTTGGTACACGTAGCGGGCAACTGTTTGGCTCCAACGACGAAGGAAGGACCTGGCAGAAGATACTGGAGGGGCTTCCGGCAGTGGTCTGCATTCGGAGTGCAGTCGTCGAAGACACTTCAGTTGTGGGAAGTCCAGCCTTGCCTGACGCCGCAACTGCAACTTCTTCACACTTGAAATCCCGGTTAGCGAGCAAGTCCCATCGGACGAAGAGGTGATTGATGCCGGTCACCTTTCACATTCCCGGTGCTCTGCGCCAATTTACCGCTGGACAAAGTAAAGTTGCGATCCAACACGCGCCCGCAACCTTGGGGGATGCACTGTCGATATTGTGGACACTCTACCCAGGCGTTCGAGATCGCATTGCTACCGAGCAAGGACAGGTTCGAAGCCACATCAACATCTTCGTCGGAGACGAAAATGTCAGATACACAGGTGGACTCGCGACGCCGCTCTCCGCGGGATCTGAGATTTCAATTGTCCCGGCCGTCAGTGGCGGCTGGGAGAAATACCCGATGAATAAACTTCTGCGCGCAGTGACCGTACTAGTGGGGTAATCATCGCCCTGGTATAGCCGGATTCGCCTACCATCTCACTGGATTTAAGGCACAGCGTCGTTCCCCACGTTGTGTTCTCGGCAACCATGCGGAAAATCCGATCGCGCACTTCCCTGCTCAAGGGTTCCCTTCCGGCGGCGTGGCGAGTACGCGACAGACATGACCAGGACAACGAAGCCGGTGCGATGCCAACGCACCACCGTTTTCCGGAGTGACGAGCTGGAGTGGTTTCTTCCTACGCACGACCGCCCGTAGAAGTAATAAGCCTCGAGCAGTAAGGATCCAACCGAAGGGCAGTCTCGAATTCTTCGCCGGCGCCTTCGTAGTTCTCGCTCAGCGATTCTGCAAAACCGAGCGAGGCGTGGGCTTCGGCGGACTGCGGGTCCAGTGCGCGGCGGCTGGCTGATACCGCTTCTCTCAGATTGTCTTCACTGGCTTCACACCACTGGTACAGGAAACCAACAGCAATCGGCAACCCGGCATATGCGCGTGCGTAGCCCGGATCGATGACGATGGCACGGGCGAACATCTGCTTACGAAGCTTTGTCTTGCACGCGGTGCACTGGAAGTTGGACGGTGACCTGCGTGCCTTCGCCAAGAACGCTGGTTGCGTTGATCGTCCCACCGTGCGATTCCACCATGCGACGTGCCAACGACAACCCCAGGCCTGTGCCTTGGCCCTTGGTGGTGAAGAACGGGCGGAAGATGTTGGGCAGGTGTTCCGGCGCGATGCCTTTGCCTTCATCGGAAACGATGACAAGCACCGCGTCGTCTTCGGGCTGCAGAGTCACGCGAACCGTTCCTGGCTTGTCCATGGATTGAATCGCGTTCAGCAGGAGGTTGAGCAGCACCTGGTTGATCTGATCAGGATCGTGCTCCAGTGGAGGCACCGCCTCTTTTACCTCGAATGCGATCGTAATGCGCTTGGTCACTGCCTGTTGACGGGCAAACAACACAGCGTGTTCGGCCGTGCCGACGATGTCGCTGACGCGGAACTGCGGGGGCTTGGGGCGAGCTGTATCCAGCAACTCGGTCAGAATGCGATTGATCTGCACCGCCTCTTGCTTGGCGTCGTGAATGACGTCGTGCGCGACGCTGGTCTCGGGCAAATCCCGGCTGACGATATCGAGCACTCCTGCGATGCCCGCTAGAGGATTGCGGATCTCGTGGGCCAGGCCCGCCGCAAGTTCTCCCAGGGTGGCAAAATGTTCGGCACGCGACATCTGGGTCTGGTGGAGACGGTTGATCTCTTCGCGGCTTGCTTTCAACTGTGCCACCATGTCGTTGAAGTCGCGGCCAAGATCGCCGATCTCGTCGTTACGGTCGGCAAAGCTGACCGCAACGTCCATGTCGCCTAGTTGAACGCGTGCAATTTTCTCTTGCAGTTCAATCATGGGGCGGCGGACCTGCACCGCCAGAACTATGATAACCGCCACGCAGATCACGAACGCGCCGCCGGCGGCGACGGCAATCACGTTGTTGCGCGGTCCGGGATCGAGTGACGAGGAAACCAGCAGAAACAGCAGCAAGCCATTGAGAAGCACCGCCGCGATAGGCAGCACGGCTTTCAGCGCCCAGTTGATGTGCCGCTTGCGAACGACCGTAGCTGGTGCAGCCGTTGACCCGGCAACACTACTTCCGGCGCCTCGAATTGGTGCTGTAGTGCTCACTGAACCAACAACGTTATCACGTCGCTTCCAGGTCTCGTACCACCAGACATCCAAGGCGAAGAGGCGCGGATCCGGTTCGTGGGGCCAACCGCTAACGCAGGTCCGTGCCCTTCAGCCCTGGCCGTCCTCATGCGTACGCGTGTAAGCCAGGAAGCAGATACGTTACGCCGAGGAAAGTGAAAATCACCACGCCGAAACCAAGGATCGCGAAGTAGGCGGCACGACGTCCTCGCCAGCCGCGGGTGATGCGCATGTGCAGATAGCCAGCATAAACCAGCCAAGTAATTGCGGCCCAGGTCTCCTTCGGATCCCAACTCCAATATGAGCCCCACGTCCGATTCGCCCAGTATGCTCCGGCGGCGATCATGCCGGTCAACAGCGGGAAGGCGATGCAGATAGTTTTATAAGTCACCCGGTCCAGAGTATCGGCACTGGGAAGCAGTCCTTCCAGGTCCGTCCTTCGCCACAGCAGCATCAGGTAGAGCATGGAAGCAATCACGCCGCTGACGAGTCCGCCGAGGATAAATGGCGACGCAGCCAGCGAGGTCGGATAAAGTCCTTCCTGGAAGGGTGATGCATAGCTGGCGTCGCGCACCCGCAGAACGAATGCCGCCAGCACGATTACCTGCAGCAGAATACCAATGAAAATCGCCTTGTTTGCGATGCCGAGATAGGAATCATTCCTCTGGACGCGGGCCACGAAGTAGAACACCAATGGCAGCAGTGCACCCAGGCCCGCCATGACAAAGAGCCAGCCGAGGTCGGGCACGGTGACAAACAAGCGAACGCCGCGTCCCAGGAACATGTCGCTCTTGTCCTTCGCGTCCCACGCTGTCACCGAAAGGCCTCCCCACTTTTCGAAACGGGTGGCGATGATAGCGATGTAAATTGCGCTGACCAATCCGCTTGTCAAGGCCAGGAATGTTTCTGTCGGGAAGTGGTCCTTGATGAGAAACATCATGGCCAGCGCAAAACTTACGGCGCACGCGGCATAGCTCAGCATCGCCAGCGTGACGTGAACGTGCAGCCAGGTGGATTGTAGCGCCGGAACCAGCGGCCTCACTTCCGAGGGCAAAAGCTGCATCAGGATGACGCAAACGACGGCCAGCGGCATGGTGATGCTGCCTATGATCTTCACCCCAAACTTCTTCTCGGTGACCAGGGTGAGGGCCGCGACTGTCCACACAAAACTCAGCAACATTTCATAGATGCTGGCGAAGGGCGGGCGTCCGGCCAGATACCAGCGATGTGCGACCGCCAGCGTGTTGGCGGTGAAACCGATCGCCGTGGCGACGGAAGCCACCTTTACGTACTTCGGCACTCCGGTTACGCCAAATCCCATGTAAAGGGCGCCAGCGCCTGCGTAAAAGATCAGCGCGACATACAAAAGATTGCTTTCGTTGAATAGGGGGCCGCCAGCCTTGGCCGCGCCCAGCAGGGCAGTGATCAACAGGAAGGCCACACCGAGTCCAACCAGGATCAACAGCGCATTTCCGCCGGTAGCGGCAGGTGTTTCCATTTTTACTACGCGTGCACGCGTTGCCATCTTCGTTCTCCTAGGGTGCTTTTCTCGCGATGTCTTACTTGACCGCTACGAGGGTCAATTCGGGTTCGATCTTGCGCGCAGCGCGAGGTACAGTTGACGCGCGCTCCAATTCAGTTCGGATACCTTCAACCACGTCATTGAACTTCTCTTCGAAGCGATCTTCGTTCTTATTGGCCTGTCCTCCGATCCACAGAATCAGCTTGCCCTTGGCATCGGGAAGGGCGACGATCCACAGCCGCATGTGAACCATGTAGAAGGCGACGAAGAGTCCGACGCCCATCAGGATGCAACCGGCCCAAACCAGCCACTGTCCGGGCTCGTGCGATACTTCAAGGCCGGTGAAGTAGCCCATTTGCATGTTTCGAAAGGCGAAACCATAGCCTGACTTCTGGCCTTGAGCAGCGTCGCTGTAGGCAGGGAACAGCCACAACTTGGCCTCTTTACCTGTCGTTTTGTTCATCACCTGCAAACGAAATGCGGGATTCTCCGGGTTGTCCGACCGCTTAAAAATTTGCTTGTCGCGGACAAAGAAGTCCGGGATGAATTCCGCCAGTGTCACGCTAGTGTTCGGATCAAGCTCGAAGGGTTCATTTATCCGCAGCGTGACCTCGCGCCCCGCGCCGGACTCGGGAGTGGCCATTACCTCGAGTCCGTCAAGGTTGCCAGTCATCCCGTAACTTGCCTGGTAGAAGCGCAGCCCGTGATACACCAGAGGATCGTTGACCACGATCTCTTTCGCCTGAACCTCTTTGCCATCCTGGACCACCGCCAACTTGGACCACCACTTTTTCGGCGATCCGTCGGCGTAGTTCTCTTGTCCGGCTTCGTAGCACGTCACACCAAACGGTAGTATTTTCTTGGCGCCAGTGCGGGTCTCGATGATGTTGCCCGTCTGTCCTTTTTGCAGCATCAGATAGCCGCTGTATCCGAACAGGCCGTCGATGATGCCGCCGGCGAAGATCAATAGCAGGCTGGCGTGAATCACATAAACTGCCATCACCGAAACCCGGTGACGCTCGGAGTAAAGCGAGGTCTGTTTGCCGTCGGCGATACGCTCGATCGGCCAGCACAGTTTCTTCAGAGCACGCTCGGCGGCATTCAGTCCTTCCGCGGAATTCGTAATCGGCAGCTCAACTTTTGTTTGCAGCGACGAGCGGAAGTGCGAGTCGGTCTTGCGATAGGGACGTGCATAAAAACGCCACGCATTGGGAAAGCGGTCGATTGAAACCAGAACGATGCTCAGACTTACCAGCCCCAATAAAGCCAGGAACCACCAGGCGTGAAACACATCGGTGAGCATGAACCGATCGAGCCACCGCAGGACGTTGGGGGAGTAGGCTTGCGATAGTCTATCGGCATCCGTAACGGGGCGTTGCAAGATGAAAGTGCCTGTCGCGGAGGCAATGACAACCAGAATCAGCAGGACCACGCCGGTCCGCAAGTTAGCCAGCGTCTTATGAATGCGTTTTGGAATCGAAGAGAGGCTCAAAGCCATGCGTGCTCCTTCCCGTGAGCAGATATAGAGAGTGCACGTCGGCAGCCAATTCCTTGCGCCGGCCTCAATCAGCACTTAAGCTATTGCTGCTTAAAGGAATTGGACCGGAATTGAGGAGCGAACCTAGGCTCCCGCAAGTGAGGCATATCACCCAGAACGGTGATCAAACCGCGCATCGCGCGCCCACGGTCTTAGCCCAACCGCACCGTGCCCCGAGTCTCCCCATGGGCCTGCGACCCTCCCAGGGAATGAAAACCTCTTGGCATTCGCACATGCACTGGTGGCCTGAGTCGGAAGTCGGCTGATTAAGCGACGAGCGCTTTGAGAGGGCACGGCTTCACAGGTTGCTGAAAAACTCCATTCCGATCGGCTTGGGTCAGGGCACGACTTCAGTTGTTTTCGATAACTGGATACGCATGTTTTGTTCTACGGCACGACTTCAGCCGTGCCGTAAGCGCGCCTTTGAAATCATAGGCTCTAGTGTGTGCGTGAGAACTCATTTTTCGAAATTGCGGTGGGAGAACATCGTGATATTCGCCCACCAGCCAGCCCCGGAGGGGCGGAAGATCATAGCGCAACGCTTCAGCGCTGGGTCAGGTGGCAAATGAACCCGAGTCCCGTAGGGACGGCCTATGTTCTCACGCACACACTTTAGCTCTCCGCGTAGCGAACCTCGACGCTTCTGTACGGCTGGGACGCAAGTCCCGGGGAGCGCGTCCCTTCTCATCTGTCCGGCCGCGGAGCGACCTGGTAACCCCGGTTTTCGACCGAGTGGCACGATCATCACCAGTTTCAGATTGGTGGGGGATTTCACCTGAAGAATGCGGAGGAAAACCCATTCGTGCCTGTCTTTCTGCCCCCTTGCCGGGGCTCCCTCAAGAATTCCTGCTGCGGTCTAATTCTTTCGCGGACAACAGGTTAAGGCGTACGTGATGGATTGGTACAGAACTTGTCCCGGTAAGGTCACTCACGTGCACAGAGAACAGTACGGAGTGGAGGCGCGTGTGAGAGCAGTACGTTTTCTTGTGGGGTTAGGCCTGATTTTGAGCGCCGCACTGTCTGGTGCAGCCACCCATCCGGTGCCACTCGAGAAGAATACCGACTCAGCCAAGTGCATTGAGTGTCACGAGGACAAGGCGAAGGGCAAGTTCGTTCATTCAGCGATCGCCCTCGGGTGTACCAGTTGTCATGAGATTCGGGTCAACAAAGACGTTACCCGGGTCAAGCTGATCACCTCAACTCCGCAAGCCCTCTGTATTACCTGCCACGCAGATATGGATGCCGCCCAGCTCAAGGGAACGGTTCATCCTCCGGCGGTGCGCGACTGCCTGAAGTGCCACAGCCCGCATGCTTCCGGCAACAAGTATCAGTTGCTCAGGTCGACATCGGGAACGACCAAAGATGACAACCTCTGCCTGACCTGTCACACCCAGGGACTGAATGTTCCCCAGAGTGGCAGTCGTCACGCCGCACTCGACATGGGCTGTGAGACGTGTCACGTGCCGCACAAAGTCGGAGAGAAAGGCAAGATCGAATTTGATTATCACCTTGCCAAGGCGCCTCCGGCGCTGTGCCTCGACTGTCACGATGCTACGTCCGCTGAATTGATCAAAGCGCACCAGGGACAGCCTTTCGCAACTGCCAATTGCGTGCAATGTCACAATCCCCATCAGTCGGCACAGGCCAAGTTGATGCAGAAGTACACGCATGTGCCGTTTGAGAGCAGGAGTTGCGATACCTGTCACGCGCCTGCCAAGGACGGCAAGGTCGTATTGACCCAGGCAGACTCGAAGGCCATCTGTGTGACCTGCCACGGTGAGCAGGCGGAAAAAATCGAAAAGGCGAAGGTGCAGCACCCGGGCGCGCAAGGCGAATGTATCTCCTGCCACAATCCACATGCAGGCAAGATGCCTGGATTCCTGCAACCTGATCCAGTCTCGGTTTGCCTCACCTGCCACAGCGAGCAAGCCGAGCAATTCAAGAAGGCGCACCTGCACCAGCCTGCGTTTGGGCTCGGTTGTGCGACGTGTCATGAACCGCACGGTGGCAGCAATCCAAAACTGCTGCGAGCCCGGGGGAGTGCCCTCTGCCTGGAATGTCACGGTCCGGACTCGAAACCGCAGCAATTGGAATCCGAGCACGTTCTTACGATATTCAGCGGCCAAGTCAAACTGCCGGAGGACTACTACCAGAAGAACCGGGTCATTATTCTGCCGGTAAAGTACGGCGTGGGTCACCCGGTGATGGGTCATCCGGTCCAGAGCGTGATGGATCCGAGTGACGCAACCAAGGTGAAAACGGAAATCAACTGCCTGACATGCCACCAGCCGCATTCCTCTACTCAGGCGGGGCTGCTGGCCAAGGACCAAGCTAACAACATGGCGTTCTGCGATACCTGCCATAAGAACCGGCTGGACCTGAAGTGAGTGTGGAGTAAGTGATGATGTTCAAGTTTCGACTGAATCGGATGCTTGCCGCCGCAACCCTGACGGCGGTACTGGTTGTGCTGGTGTCGGTATCTCCGACGTCCGGCTTTGCCAAGAACAAGAAGCCCAAGGCACAGCCCACGCAGCCAGAGACACCGGCGAAACCGCAGATTGATGTCACCAAGCTCGTCTGGCCCGGCCCTCCGAACATCCCGCGCATACGTTACGTCAATTACTTTGCCGGACAGAAAATTGACCAGACACCGGCCAGCGAACAGCCCAAGAAAAAATCGACCTGGATGGATCGTATGGCCGGTGTGGAGAACGCTAATACCAAGCATCTGAAACAACTTCCCTTCCAGTTGCTCGCGCCCTTCGGCATGGCCGTCAACTCCAAGGGTGAGCTGCTGGTAGCGGACCAGAAGGTTGGCGCTCTGTTCATTTTCAACACCGAAACCAGAGATGCAACTCTCATCCGCAATGGCTTCGAAGCGACCTTCGGACTGATCAACGGCATCGCCATCGACGATGACGACCGCATGTTGATTACCGACGGCAAGCTGCATCGGGTGCTGATTCTGGACAAGAAGGGCACGCCGGTCGACCAGATCAAAGAAGGTTTGGTTGATCCCGTGGGAATTGCGGTTGATACGGAAAATCGCTTGCTCTATGTCGTCGATACCCAGCAGGACGCGGTTTTTGTGTACGACGCCGACAGCCTCAAGAAGATCCGCCGCATCGGCTCGGTGGGCAAGAAGCACGAGATGACAGCCCCCGGCGACTTCTCAGCGCCCTACGGTATTGCCCTCGACAGCGACCGCAATGTGTACGTGACCGACATGCTCAACAATCGAGTGGAGATCTTCGACGCCGAAGGAAAATTCATCAGTCAGTTCGGACAACACTGTGATGGACCAGGCTGCTTTGCCCGTCCTAAGGGCATAGCCGTTGACGGCGATGGCCACATCTGGGTTGCCGATCCTATGCTCGATATCTTGCAGATCTTCGATCGCGATGGCCAGTTGCTCGCCTTCGTCGGTGGTCACGGGAATCTTCCCGGCCAGTTCGCGTCGCTGGTTAGCGTCGCCTTCGATCCTAAGACCAACCACGTCTTCACGGCCGAGCAATTCCCCGGGCGAGTGCAGCAGTTTCGCTATATTACCGACGCCGAAGCTGAGCAGTTGAAGAAGGAAAAAGAGACGCAAAGAGCCAGCCAGCCCGCAGCAGCGGCGCAGACGGCCGAAGCGAAGCCTCGGGCCGAGCCCGAAGCCAAGCAATAGTTGCATTTTGCAACACTTCACTCCCCCGATCCCGCTGCGGATGGGGGAGCTGCTTTTTCTGCAAGGATTCGCAACCGTT
>Ga0306920_100008014_pt1 | contig 13980 bp, 20 predicted proteins | sample flu12Cox44000170_FD_204666 | JGI IMG/M metagenome (GOLD analysis project Ga0306920, IMG submission 204666) | Lab enrichment of tropical soil microbial communities from Luquillo Experimental Forest, Puerto Rico - flux4day.12C.oxic.44.000.170 (v2)... | ecosystem: Environmental > Terrestrial >...
CGAGGATGACGCCGGTGCGCCGGCGGCGGCGTATGCGCGCCGCGCGCTTCTTCTTCCGCAGCTTGTGCTGCAGCATGAACTCGCGGTCGCGGCGGCTCACGTGGCCAGCACCCCCGCCGCTTTCAGCCGGTCGGCGACCGCGAGACGCAGGTCGCTCGCCGCGGCCTCGGCGTGCTGCTCGCCGGGCACCCAGCGCCGCACGACGAACGTCGCCTGCTCGCCGAGGTCGCTCAGGTACGCCTCGTCACCCTCTTCGCGCAGTGTCGCGAGCAGGGAGCGCAGGTCGGCCGTCCCGGGCACCTTGACGGTCATCTCGGCGAGCGTGCGCTCGCTCCGGATCGTCGAGTTGCGGAGCGAGTTCGACGCGATGTTCTGGTTCGGCACGACGAGACGGTCGTTGTCGCGCGTGCGGATCCAGGTGTACGAGAGCCCGATCTCCTCGACCACGCCCTCGACGCCCTCGACCTCGACCTGGTCGCCGAGCCGCAGCGGCTGCGAGAACGCGATCAGGATGCCGGCGACCGCGTTCCCGATCACGCGCTGGCTCGCGAAGCCGATCACGAGGCCGATCACCGCGGAGGAGGCGAGCACGCCGCCCGCGATCGCACGCACGCCCGGGATCACGAGCAGCGCCGACAGGACGCCGACGAAGACGATCGTGGCGAAGATCGTGCGCCGCAAGACCAGGTAGCGCGTCTCCGTGCCGGGCGCGAGCTTGTGGTGCGCGATGCGGCGGTCGATCAGCTTCGCGGCCACGGCCGCGACGACGATCATCGCGACCGCGATCAGGGTTCGTTGCCAGTAGTGCGACACGGCCCTCTATTCGCTCCAGTCGATCCGTCTCCGGCCGGCGAAGCCGTCCTCGAGCCCGTGCCACCAGGCCACCTCGTCCTCCCCGACCCGCCAGCACAGCAGAACACGCTCCCCTCCGCGCACGGCGGGAAAGTCGACGAGCCCCGCGTCGAGGTCCTTCACCTCGACGCCCAGCTCGGTCAGCTCCTCGACGCATGCCGCCACCTCCTCGGCGAGCTCGCGGAGCTCGCCCTGCGCCGCGTTCAGGTCGCCGGCGGCGTAGCCGACGCCGTTGCCGCCGATCGCGGTGACGGCCGTGCGCTGCTCGTCGTCGAGCGCGCGCATGCGGCGGCGGAGCGCAACCAGGCGCTCGGCGGCTTCACGCACCTCGGGAAGTGCGCTGTTAGCCTCGGCTGGAGTGAACACGCGTTCGGTCACGGCGCCCGCACATGGTAGGGCGGACACGCGGCGCCTCGTGTTGTGGCTTGGCGTCGTCGGGGTCCTGATCCTTCTTGCCTACGGCACCAGGGCCTCATCGGGCAAACCCGACCGGCAGGTGCTCTACCACTGGTCGACGGCTGTCGGGGGGCTGATCCAGGACGCGGTCGTGCTCGCGATCGTGTTGCTGATCGCGCGGCCGCAATGGGAGCTGCTCGCCTGGCGACGGCCGGAGAACCTCGCCCGCACCCTGGCGACGCTCGGGATCGCACTCGTCGCCGTCTACATCTTCGAGGGCGTGTACGTCGCGCTGACCCATCCCGGCAACGAGCAGGGTCTGACGCCGAAGCACTGGGAGGCGCAGCACGCTGCGGCGTACGTGATCAACGCGATCGTCATCTGCACGTGGGTGCCGTTCGTCGAGGAGACCACCTACCGCGGGCTCGGCTACTCCTTGCTCGAGCGCTTCGGGCGCTGGCCGGCGATCCTGCTGGTCGGCCTCTTGTTCGGGCTCTCGCACGGGCTGCTCGTGTCGCTGCCGATCATCGTCCTCTTCGGCTGCGTGCTCGCGTGGATCCGGTCGCGGACCGACTCCGTATTCCCCGGGATGGTGCTGCACGGCTCCTTCAACCTGATCGCGCTCGTGGTCGCGGTGGTTCACTAGCGAGATGGACGACGTCGTCCGCGACCTGCGCGAGCGCATCTCCGCCGTCGACCGCGAGCTCTTCCGGCTCGTCAACGAGCGGCTGGAGCTCGTCGCGCGCCTGAAGCGGCACAAGCAGGAGCACGGCTACGCGTTCGTCGACCCGGACCGCGAGCGGCAGCTCGTCGACGAGCAGCTGGCAGCGAACCCGGGACCGCTCTCCGCGGAGGGGCTGCGCCACCTGTACGCGGAGCTGCTCGCCCTCACGAAGCGCGAGGTCTAGTCCTCGTCCTCGTCCTCGTCTTCCTCGTCCGCGTCCTCCTCCTCGGCCTCCGCCTCGGCGAAGTCCTCCGCCGAGACCCGGTCGAGGAAGCTGCGGAACTCGGAGACGATCTCCTCCTCGTTCACGTCTTCGCCCTCCATCTCGATCGCCGACTCCTCGATCACCTCGTCGGCGGCGAAGATCGGCGCGTGCGCGCGGACGGCGACGGCGATCGCGTCGGACGACCGCGAGTCGATCTCGATCTCGGAGCCGTTCTGGGCGACGGTGATCGAGGCGTGGAACGTGTTCTCGCGCAGCTCGGTCACGGTGACGCGAACGACGTCGACGTCGAGCTCCGACAGGATGTTGACCAGCAGGTCGTGGGTGAGCGGACGGGGGGCGTCGGTGCCCTGGAGCTTCATCAGGATCGCCGCCGCCTCGGGATGGCCGATCCAGATCGGCAGGTAGCGGTTTCCCTCGGCCGTCTTGAGCAGCACGATCGGCTGCTTGCCGACGAGGTCGAACGACACCCCATAGATCGTCATCTCGACCATCAGGCCTAGATTACCCCCGCCCATCCACACAAACGCCGCCGCTACAATCCCCGCTCGCGCGGGCGATTAGCTCAGTTGGTTAGAGCGCCGCTCTGATAAGGCGGAGGTCCCTGGTTCGAATCCAGGATCGCCCACTCAGGCCCGCGGGTCGGTCGCCTCGGCGACGCGCTCGGCGTCGGGTGCGCTCTTCTCGACCACGTAGTACGCCTCGTTGCGCTCGACCACGACCTCCACGTCCGGAATCTCGTGACCCGGCGCGACGAGGAAGTGCCGCGCGTCCTCGCGCACGCGCTCGTACTCGACCGACGGCACCATGAACCGCTCGACGCAACGCACGTTGCCGCATTCGCAAACGACGTGCAGCGTGCTCGTCTCGCCCGGCAGCCGCCGGTTGAGATCCTCGATCTGCTCGTTGACCTCGCGGAAGAGCGCCTCGTTGACGCCGATGCGGAGGTCGCGGGTCTGCTCCTCTATGGCCGTCGGACCTCGGTCGAGGCGGTGCGAGCCTCGTCGTCTGCGTGCACGGCTCCGCCCAGCTCGTACTGCGCGTGCGAGCGCTCCAGTGCAAGCTTGCGACGGCGAGTCTGCTCGCCGAACAGCGCCGCCGGCGCCGCACTGACCAGCGCGTGCGGTGTCACTCCGAAGTAGCGGGGCTCGACGCGCTCGTACACGGGCGGCGACGGCGGGAGCGCCGGGACCTCGAACTCGTCGGTGTCGTCGGGGCTCAATGCAGCTCCCTGGTCGCGTGCACGTAGTCCTCGACGGCGTGCAGGAAGCGGGTGTCGGAGGCGAGCTCGGTCAGCGTTTCCTTCGTCGCCTCGTCGAGATCCTCGTCCACGGCAAGCTCGCGCAGGAACGGGCCGAGCCCGTCACGTGCCGACAGCTCTGCCATGCGCAGGCAGAGCGCGCAGGCCTCCTCGTCCTGCGAGATCGCCTCGAGCGATTCGATGTCCTGCAGCCATGTGCCGAGCACTACGGGTGCAACGCCCGCGGCGCCGGGCGGGTTACGGAGCCAGCCGCTCCAGCGCCTCGGCCAGCTCCTCGAGCTGGACGCTGCCGTCGAGCGGCACGCTGAGCCCGGCGCGGCCCACCTTCGCATCGAAGCCCGTGACGCGCTTGAACGCGTCCCGGACGCGAGCGGCGAGCACGGGGTCGACCGACGCGGTGCGCCGCTCGCGCGTGCGTGCGCCGGACCAGCGCGCGGCGCGCTCGGCGGCCCGGACCGACATGCCTTCGGCAACGATCCGCTTCGCGAGCCGCCTGCGGTCGGCGTCGTCGGGGATCGACAGCACTGCGCGCGCGTGCCCCTCCGTGAGCTCGTGGCGGCCGATCATCGCCAGGATGTCGTCCGGCAGCTCGAGCAGGCGGATGCGGTTCGACACCGTGGGCTTGGAGCGTCCGACACGGTCGGCGACCTCGCCGAGGCTGAGCCCGAACTCGTCGATCAGGACCGCGTACGCCCGCGCCTCCTCGACCGGGGACAGGTCCTCGCGCGCGACGTTCTCGACAAGGCCGAGCAGGAGCGTGTCGCGGTCGTCGGCCTCGCGCACGACCGCGGGCACCGTCGCCAGGCCCGCCTCGCGCGCGGCGCGCCAGCGGCGCTCGCCGGCGATCAGCTCGTAGCCGCCCTCGAGCCGCGGACGTACGACGACCGGCTGCACGAGGCCCTGGTTCCGAATCGAATCCGCAAGCCCGCCGAGAGAAGCACTGTCGAAGTGCCTGCGCGGCTGCTTGCCGTTGGGATGGACCTGGTCGACGGGCAGGTGCGCAAGCTCCGGCTCGCCGCCGCCGATCAGGACCTCGAAGCCTCTTCCGAGGCCCCTGCGTGGACTAGCGCCGGTCGACAAGCTCCATCGCCACCTTCCAGTAGGCCTCGGCGCTGCGGGAGCGCCGGTCGTAGTGCGTGAGCGGCAGCCCGTGGCTCGGCGCCTCGGCGACGCGCACCGACCGCGGGATCACCGCCTCGAACACGAGATCGCCGAAGTGTTTGCGCACCTCCGCCTCGACGTCGCTCGAGAGCTTGGTGCGCGCGTCCGCCATCGTCAGCAGCACGCCGCCGATCGTCAGCCTCGGGTTGAGCCGCGTCTTGATCAGGTTGATCGACTGCACGAGCTGCGCGAGCCCCTCGAGCGCGTAGTACTCGGTCTGGACCGGGACGATCACGCGGTCGGCAGCAGCGAGCGCGTTGACGGTCAGCGGCCCCAGCGAGGGCGGGCAGTCGAGCAGCACGAAGTCGAAGCCCTCGACGTGCTTCAGCGCCTCGGCGAGGAACCGGTCGCCGTCCTCGCGGCGCGACAGCTCGACCGCCGCCCCGGCGAGCTCGGGACGCGACGGCACGAGGTAGAGGTTCGCGAAGCGCGTCGGCTTGGCCAGGTCGGCGAGCGGCGCACCGTCGAGCAGGTCGTACGTCGACGTCCCGTTCGCGCGCATACCGAGCCCGGAGGTCGCGTTCGCCTGAGGGTCGAGGTCGACGACGACAGCGCGCTCGCCCGCCTCGGCGAGGCAGGCGGCAAGGTTGATCGCGGTGGTCGTCTTGCCGACGCCGCCCTTCTGGTTCGCGAAGGCGTAGATGCGGCCGGCCACGCGCCCAATCTAGCCACCGAGCCGGACTACGCCAGGGGCCGCTTCTTCGCCATTCCCGCTCTACGCGGGAAGCCGGGCGGGGTCGGCCCGACCTTGCGAAGCACGATGAACCCGGCCGGCGAGTCGGCGGGCTCCGCGGCCAGACGCTCGGCCACACGGGCGACCCGCTCCGCCTCCGCCGAGGGCCCGACCCAGAGCACGACCGCGCCGCCGGGTCGAACGAGCGGCAGGCACCACTCTGCCGCCGTCGGCGGGTGCGCCAGCGCCTTCGCGACCGCCACCCCGGCCCAGTCCGTCGACTGCTCCTCGGCACGGCCCCACACGACGCGCGCGTTCGGCGGCGCCCACTGCTCGAGGAACGCGCACTTCCGCCGCTCGGCCTCGAGCAGCACGACCTCGCGGGCCGGCAGTGCCGCCGCAAGCGGGATGCCGGGCGCGCCGCCTCCGGAGCCGACGTCGACGATCGGGCCGTCGACGCGCTCGACGAGCGGAAGCCCGCGCAGCGAGTCGGCGAGCAGCACGTCCCGCGCCGCCTCGAGATCGTTCAGCGCGGTGATCCCGGGCGTCGCGACACACGCCGCGAGCCACTCCTCAAGCGTCTTGCTCGTCCTCTGTTCTCTCGACAACGACGTAGCGGTTCGGCTCCGCACCTTCACTCGACGTGCGCACGCCCGGCACCTCCTTGAGCCGCTCGTGCACGATCTTCCGCTCGACCGCCGTCATCGGCTCGAGCGCGACCCGCTCGCCGCGCGCGGCCCGTTCCACCGCCTGCAGAGCGATCCCCTCGAGGGTCGCGCGGCGCCGTTCGCGGTAGCCGGCTGCGTCGATCGTCACCGGCTTGTCGCCGCCGCCGCGCCACACGATCGCGTTGACCACGTGCTGTAGCGCGTCGATCGTCTGGCCGTGGCGGCCGATCAGGAGCCCGGGATCGCCGCCGCTGACGGTGACGAGGATGTCGTCGTCCGTCTCCTCGACGTCGACGCGGCCGCCTGCACCGATCGCGCCCACGACGCGCTCGACGATCGCGCGCACGCGCGACTCGACGTCGGTCTCGTCCTCGCGCGATTCCGGCGCGGCGGGCGCGGTGGCCGTTGCGGTCGCGACCACGTGCGCCGGCGTGTAGCCGACGCCGAGCAATCCCCGCTCCCCTTCGGACACCACCTGGAAGCGCACGCTCGCCTTGTCGAGCCCGGGCGCGAGCCGCTCGAGGTCGCGCAGCGCCTTCCACTTGGCCTCGCCGACGGTCTCCCCGGTGGCTTCGACCGATATGTCGTCGTCGCTCACCGCCGCGAGCCGCCCTTCTTGCGGCGCACGGTGCGGGGCTGCGCGGGCTGCTTGGGCCTCGGCTTCGGCGCCTCGACCGCGGCGGGAGCCGGCGGCGCGCTCGGCGAGGGCTTCGGCTTCGACCTGGCGCCCTGGCCGAACCCCCCGAAGCCGGGGGCGGGCGTCCGCGGCACGAGCCGGCGGGTGATGAGGCCCTGGCCGACCGTCCACAGGTTCGTCGTCACCCAGTAGATCACCAGGCCGACGGGGAAACGCGAGATGATCGTGATGAAGAAGAGCGGGACGATCATCATGATGTTCCGCTGCGTCTTGTCCATCGTCGTGCCCATGAAGTAGGTCGACGCGATCTGCGAGCCCGCGTAGATCGCGAGCAGCACCCAGCCCGACCAGTGCGCGCTCGCCTTCGCGGTGATGTCCGGGATGAACCCCCAGAGCCACGAGCCGGTGATGTGGTGCGACTCGTGCTTCAGCGTCAGGTAGAGCGCCAGGAACACCGGCAGCTGCGCGAGCAGCGGCAGGCACGACGCCGCCGGGTTGATCTTGTTCTCCTTGTAGAACTTCATCAGCTCTTCGTTGAGCTTCTGGCGGTCGCCCTTGTACTTGCGCTGGATCTCCTTCATCTCCGGCGCGTGCTTCTGCAGCGACTGCATGGAGTGGATCTGGCGCACGGTCAACGGCACGAGCGCGATCCGGACACAGATCGTGACGGCGACGATCGCCCACGCCCACGGCAGCCCGACGGTCGCGTGGAAGAAGTCGAGGATCGACTTCATCACGTTCTCGAGCGGCGTCAGGATGCTGAACAGCATCATGGGTAGTCCACCCCGCCGTGGCTCCACGGGTTGCAGCGGAGCAGCCGCCAACCGGCCAGCACCGCGCCCTTGAGCACACCGTGCTTGCGGATCGCGAGCACCGCGTACTCCGAGCAGCTCGGGTGGTACTTGCAGGTGTTCGCCGGCAGCAGCGGCGAGACCAGCAGCTGGTAGAGGCGGATCGGCAGGACCGCCACGGTCCTGAATATCCGCTCCGGCGCCGGCGAAGCCGGCACCTCCGCTACCGGTGAGCCTCCGTCGAGCCTACGGCTCATGCGGCCACCTTGCCCAGCACCTCGTCCAGGCGCTCGGCGAGCCACTCGAAGCCGTTCGCCTCGACCGCCTCCGGCAGGCCCTTGCGCACCTTGAGAACGTAGTCGTTCGTCGCGGGCAGCTGCTCGACGCGCTGGCCGAAGAGCTCGCGCAGCTGCCGCTTGATCCGGTTGCGGACGACCGCGTTGCCGACCTCCTTCGGCACGGCGAGGCCGAGCCGGGGCGCGCCGACGGTCTCGTCGCGCGTCAGGCAGAGCAGGGTCAGGAAGCGCGTCGACACGGACCGGCCCCGTCGATAGACCTCGTCGAAGTCGCGCGAGCGGGAGAGCCTGTTGCGGCGCTGCACGGCTACGCCGAGAGGCGCTTGCGACCCTTCGCGCGGCGGCGCTTCAGGATGAGGCGGCCGGCACGCGTCGCCATCCGGTTGCGGAAGCCGTGCTTCCGCTTCCGCCTGCGCACGTTCGGCTGGTAGGTCCGTTTCATCGCGTCCGAATCTTCTCAGAGAAAAGCCGGCGGGAGCCGGCCGGAGCGCAGTATAGACGGACCCCCGCGAGCCTCCGTTGTCCACAGCCCCCAGGGTGGGGAAAAGCCGTGGAAAGGGGCACGGCGCGCGTACCGTCGTGCACTGTTTCCACACCTGTGGAGAAACGGTGGGGAGGCGGCGAAACTCCTGCAAATCACCGTATTTGTCCGCGCGGGACAGGCCGAGAAATCCTCATTGAAAGGGCGCTCGGGACGCTGCTATGCTCGCGCTCCCCCAAGGTCGAGAAGGAGTGTGCAGGCGGAGTGGAGCGCCAAATCGAGCTGACGGCGGAGAGCCTCTGGAACGACGTCGCGGCTCGATTGCGGGGAGCACTCAACGACCAGACCTACTCCACCTGGTTCTCCGAGGTCGCGGGCCTCGAGCTCGACGGCGACACCTTCGTCGTCGCCGTCCCGAACGAATTCACGCGCGAGTGGATCGAGGGCCACTTCCTCGACCTGATCCGCGCGGCCGTCCGCGACAGCGGCGGCCCCGGCCTGCGCGTCCGGTTCCACGTCGACGAGCAGCGCGTGCCGGCCCCGGCGCCGGCCCCCCAGGCGGTCCCCGCAGCGGTGCGCCCGCTGCCGGTCGAGCAGGCCCCGCGCGCCGAGCTCGCCGGCATCAACCCGAAGTACACCTTCGACTCGTTCGTGATCGGGTCGTCGAACCGCTTTGCCCACGCGGCCGCGCTCGCCGTCGCCGAGTCCCCGGCGCAGGCCTACAACCCGCTCTTCATCTACGGGCACACGGGCCTCGGCAAGACGCACCTCCTGCACGCGATCGCGAACTTCGTCACCGACCACGGCGGCGGGCTGACGTGCCGCTACGTCACGTCGGAGACGTTCATGAACGACTTCATCAACAGCCTCCGCGACAAGCGCATCGAGGGCTTCAAGCAGCGCTACCGCACGTACGACGTGCTCCTGATCGACGACGTGCAGTTCTTCGAGCACAAAGAGCGGATCCAGGAGGAGTTCTTCCATACCTTCAACTCGCTGTACGAGGCGGGCCGGCAGATCGTCATGTCGAGCGACCGGCCCCCGCGCGAGATCTCGACGCTCGAGGAGCGGCTCCGGTCGCGGTTCGAGTGGGGGCTGATCACCGACATCCAGCCTCCCGACCTCGAGACGCGTATTGCGATCCTGCGCAAGAAGGTCTGGAACGACCACATCGAGATCCGCGACCCGGAGCTGCTCACGTTCATCGCGTCGCGGGTGTCGACGAACATCCGCGAGCTCGAGGGCGCGCTCACGCGCGTCGTCGCCTTCTCGTCCCTGACCGGCCGGCCGCTCTCGGTCGAGCTCGCCCAGGACGTGCTCAAGGACGTCTTCCCGACCGGCGAGGGGACGCAGATCTCGATCGAGCGGATCCAGGAGCTGATCTGCGAGCGCTTCGGCGTCACGCACGACGAACTGACGGGCGATCGCCGCTCCCAGAACATCGTCTATCCCCGCCAGGTCGCGATGTACCTCTCGCGCGAGCTCACGGACTCGTCGCTGCCGAAGATCGGCAAGGAGTTCGGCGGCCGCGACCACACGACTGTCATCCACGCGACGTCGAAGATCGCGCGGCTCATTCGTGAGGACAGGTCTGTGTACAACCTCGTCCAGGAGCTAACAGCCCGCGTCCGGCAGACGCGCTAGCTCGTGGGCCCTGTGCACGCCCCTTCGTTCTCCCCCGTCCGCTCCCACAGCGAGAATGGCGTGGCAACAGGGCGCAGAGGCCTTCTCCACGGATCCACAGCCCTTACGACTACAACGAGGTTTCTTTAAATGATTGACTCAGAGCTAGTGGTCGGCACGGGACTGAGGATGACGGTCTCGCGCGACGAGCTCGCGGCCAAGCTCGCGATCGTCTCGCGGGGCGTCTCGACGCGCACCGCCGTGCTCGTCCTCGGAGGCATTCAGCTGCGCGCGGAGGCCGGGCGCCTGCATCTGGCCGCCACCGACATGGAGGTGTCGCTGCGCGCGGCCGCCGACGCGCAGGTGACCGAGGAGGGCGTCGCCGTCGTCCCCGGCAGGCTGCTGCTCGACATCGCGCGTTCGCTGCCGGACGGCGAGGTCACGATCGAGCACCGGCCCGAGGAGGCGGTCGTGGTCGTCTCTGCCGGCTCCGCCATGTACCGGCTCCACACGTACTCGACGGAGGACTTCCCGCGTCTTCCCGAGATCGACGACTCGTCCCTGCACGCGATCGATCGCGACGCGCTGGTCGAGACGATCGGCCGCGTCAGTCGCAGCGCGTCGCGCGACGAGAGCCGCCCGGTGCTGACGGGGATCCTCGTGCGCTTCGAGCCGGGGAAGCTCGTGATGGCGGCGACGGACTCGTATCGGCTCGCCGTCAAGGAGACGCCCGTAGGCGGCACGCTGCCCGAGCTCGAGGCGATCATCCCGGCGCGTGCCCTCCAGGAGCTCGCACGCATCGCCTCCGGGACCGACGAGATACAGCTTGGGATGCAGGAGAACCACGTGGTGTTCGGCGCCGACGGGACGTGGCTGACGACACGCCGTATCGACGGGCAGTTCCCGAACTACCGCCAACTGCTCCCGGAGCAGTTCGAGCACGAGGTCGCGCTTCCGCGCGAGGAAGCGCTCGACGTCGTTCGCCGGGTGTCGCTGATGGCACAGCGCAACTCGCCGATCCGCCTTCGCTTCGCCGACGGCGAGCTCGCGGTGTCGGCGATCACACAGGACGTGGGCGAGGCCCGGGAGTCGCTGCCGGCGCCGTACACGGCCGACCCGCTCGAGATCGGGTTCAACGCGGAGTTCCTGCGCGACGGGCTCGAGTCGGTGGAGTCGGACTCGGTGACGTTCAAGCTGATCAGCCCGCTGCGCCCGGCCGTGCTCGAAGGTGAGGGCGACGACTACGTCTACCTGATCATGCCGATCAGGTTGGCCGGCTGATCGTCGCAGACGTCACGCTCCGCAACTACCGCTCGTACGCTTCGCTCGAGCTCTCGCTTCAACCCGGGATCGTGCTCGTCGTCGGCCCGAACGGCGTCGGGAAGACCAACCTGCTCGAGTCGCTGCACGTCGCGACCCAGGGCTTCTCGCCGCGCACGCACCACGACACGCAGCTCATCCGCTTCGGAGAGACCGTCGGCCGGGTCGCGCTCGGCGGCCGCCGCGGGACGCTGCCGGTCGAGGTGTCGGTGACGCTTCGACAGGGGCAGGCGAAGGAGGCGCGCCTGAACGGGGCGCGGCTGCCCTCTGCGGAGTCGCTGCGCCGGGAGCTGTCGACGCTCGTCTTCACACCGGACCGGCTCGCGGTGGTGAAGGGCGGGCCGGCGGCGCGCCGCGCGTACGTCGACCGGGTGCTCGGCCGGCTGTTCCCGGCCCGCGCATCGCTGCCGCAGGACTACCTCGCGGCGCTCGCCCAGCGCAACGCGGCACTGCGACGGGTGCAGCTCGGGGTGTCGGCTCGGGACGCGCTCGATCCGTGGACGGCGCAGGTCGCGCAGCTCGGAGCGGCGGTGGTGTCGGCGCGCCGCGAGGCGCTCGCTCGCGTTCAGCCGGGGTTCGCGACGCGTGCGGGCGAGCTCGGCCTGGCCGAGGCGCGGCTGGAGTACGACGCGGAGCCGCCGACGGAGGCGGGGCTTGCCGCTCGGCTCGACCGCGATCTCGACCGCGGCACGACGGGCCTCGGGCCGCACCTCGACGACGTGCTGATCGCCTCCGGCAACCGCGACCTGCGCCACTTCGGCTCGCAGGGCGAGCAGCGGCTCGCCGTCCTGTCGCTGCTGCTGGCGGAGGCAGAGCTGCTCGACCCGCCGCCGCTCCTGCTGCTCGACGACGTGCTCTCGGAGCTCGACCCGCACCGCCGGGGCCTGCTCGCCGAGCGGCTGCTGTCGATGGGCCAGACGGTCGTGACGGCGACGCACGCGTCGGCCCTCCCGGCCGAGCCCGCGCAGGTGGTGGAGGTGACGCATGGATCGGCTCGCTGAGGACATCCGCAAGGAGTTGGGGCGGTTCGGCCCCCAGGCCGGGATGCCCGAGCTCCTGGAACGCTGGCCGGCCGCAGTCGGCGAGCAGATCGCGCGCTTCGCATGGCCGGCGCGGATCGCGCGCGACGGGACGGTGCACGTGCACACCGCCGACTCGGTGTGGGCATTCGAGCTCGGCCACCGGGCTGCCGAGATCGCCGGCCGGCTCGGAGTGGAGCGGCTCCGCTTCGCTCCCGGGCCCCTTCCGGAGCCGTCGCCGGAGCGGCTCGAGACGCCTGTGGTGCCGACGCCGGACGAAGACGCCCGGGCGCGTGATCTTACGGCCGAGATCGACGACGAGAACCTGCGCGAAACTGTGCAAAAAGCGGTGAGATTGAGCCTCGCCCGGAGTCGACTCGACCGCGCGGTCTGATATACTTTCAGCGTCCTGCAAAACCCGCGTTTTGCAGGCATTTCTTGATTATGGCGAAGACTCAGACGAAGGCCAACTACACGGCCAAGGACATCACCGTGCTCGAGGGCCTGGAGCCGGTCCGGCTCCGCCCGGGCATGTACATCGGCTCGACCGGGATCAACGGCCTCCACCACCTGGTCTACGAGATCGTCGCGAACTCGGTCGACGAGGCGCTCGCGGGCCGGAACGACTCGGTCGAGGTGACGATTCACCCCGACAACTCGGTCACGGTCCGCGACCGCGGCGCCGGCATCCCTGTCGACGAGGTCGAGGGCACCGGCATGTCCGCGCTCGAGGTCGTGCTGACGAAGCTGCACGCCGGCGGCAAGTTCGGCCAGGGCGGCTACAAGGTCTCCGGCGGCCTGCACGGTGTCGGCGTGTCCGTCGTGAATGCGCTCTCGGAATGGCTGGTCGCCACGGTCGAGCGCGACGGGAAGATCTACCGGCAGGAGTTCGCGCGAGGCGCCCCGCAGGGCCCGATGGAGGTCGTCGGCGAGTCGAAGGAGACCGGGACGACGATCTCGTTCCTCGCGGACGCCGAGATCTTCGACGAGACCGTGCACGACGCGAAGACGCTCCTGTCGCGCTTCCGCGAGGTCGCGTTCCTGACGAAGGGCCTGAAGGTGACGTTCACCGACGAGCGCGCCGACGGCGGCGCTCCGGTGGAGTTCCACTACGAGGGCGGGATCAAGGACTTCGTCAGCTACGTGAACGAGTCGAAGGACCCCGTCCACAAGCACGTCATCTATTTCGACGCGACCGCCGACCAGGGCGAGGTCGAGGTGGCGATGCAGTGGAACACCTCGTACAACGAGTCGGTCTTCTCGTTCGCCAACAACATCAACACGCACGAGGGCGGCGCGCACCTCTCCGGCTTCCGGTCGGCGCTGACGTCCACGATCAACAAGTACGCGCGCGACAAGGCCCTCCTCAAGGAGAAGGAGGACAACCTCGAGGGCGAGGACGTGCGCGAGGGCCTCGCCGCGGTGATCAGCGTGAAGCTGCAGGACCCGCAGTTCGAGGGCCAGACGAAGACGAAGCTCGGCAACCCGTGGGTCAGCGGGATGGTCTCGAGCGCGGTCAACCAGAAGCTGGCGGAGTTTTTCGAGGAGAACCCCACCGAGGCGCGCCAGGTGATCAACAAGGCGATCGCGGCGTCACGCGCGCGCCAGGCGGCGCGGAAGGCGCGCGAGCTCACGCGGCGCAAGTCGGCGCTCGAGTCGATGTCGCTGCCGGGCAAGCTGGCCGACTGCTCGATCAAGGATCCCGAGGCGGCCGAGCTCTTCATCGTCGAGGGCGACAGCGCCGGCGGCTCCGCCAAGACCGGGCGCGACCGCACCTACCAGGCGATCCTGCCGCTGCGCGGGAAGATCATCAACAGCGAGACGAACCGCATCAACAAGGTGCTCTCGAACAACG
>Ga0306920_100008015_pt1 | contig 13979 bp, 13 predicted proteins | sample flu12Cox44000170_FD_204666 | JGI IMG/M metagenome (GOLD analysis project Ga0306920, IMG submission 204666) | Lab enrichment of tropical soil microbial communities from Luquillo Experimental Forest, Puerto Rico - flux4day.12C.oxic.44.000.170 (v2)... | ecosystem: Environmental > Terrestrial >...
CCAATCGCGATCTCCCCCGTTTCCTCGTCTACTTCGACGAATTCAGCGCCAATCTTTCCGACGAGACAAAGAGCGTGATCGCTGATGCCGCCAAGCGTGCACGCGAAACCGGCGCCACGGCTATCGTGGTTCAGGCGCGCGCGAGCGCCACCGGGACGGCCGAAACAAACGAATACCTAGCGCAGACGCGCAGCTCGATCGTGATGGACCAGCTCGTGGCGGACGGGATCGCGCCAACGATGATCAAACAGGAGCCGATCGGCCAGACCGGGTCGAGCGATCCGACGGTCTATAACCGCCGCGTCGACATCATTCTCGAGCGTTGATGCCCCAAGGGCCTCTCCTACCCGGATATATTGTTGATCTGCGCGACAGCGTGTACTCTGGTAGTCCTAAAGAATACCTCCCGCCAGCCTCTTGCAGCCGCGGGTAATGCAGAACAGTGAGGTTTCAGCATGGACGCCGACGTCGCCAGCGTATCGTCGCCCTGGTATCGCTCGCTAAATCGCGAGCAGTGGAGGGTGCTCGTCGCCTCGAACCTTGGCTGGCTGTTCGATGGTTTCGAGATCTATGCGCTGTTCCTGACGGTCGGCTTCGCGCTGCACCAACTGCTCGACGCGGCGCAATACGCGCAGATTCCACGCTACGCGGGATACATACTCGCGACCACGGTGTTCGGGTGGGCCACGGGCGGCGTCATCGGCGGCATCATTGCCGACTATATCGGCCGCAAACGCACGATGATGCTGGCGATCCTCGCCTACTCGCTGACCACCGCACTGAGCGCGGTCGCCTGGAATTGGCAGTCATTCGCGGTTCTGCGCTTCTTGGTCGGCGTTGGGATCGGCTCGGAATGGGTGACCGGCGCGTCGCTCGTCGCGGAATTGTGGCCCGACCACGCCCGCGGCAAGGGCGGCGGGCTGTTGCAAAGCGGCGCTGGGGTCGGCAGCTTTCTCGCTTCGGGTGTGTGGCTAATCCTGGGCGGATTAGGACCCGACGCCTGGCGTTGGATGTACCTGGTGGGAGTCTTGCCGGCGCTGCTTGTGTTTTGGATCCGTCGTGGCATGCCGGAATCGGCGCGCTGGGAGGCCGCGAGCGAGCGGCGTCGAATGGCGCACGCGCAGCTGCGCAGCGGGGCTGCATTGCAAGGTGAAAGCGCCGCGCTGACGCGGTTCACGGTCACCGACATGTTTCTCGACCGCAACGTTCGCGGGCGGCTCATTGGCGCGTTCCTGATGATGCTGTCGGTAACCTTGGGGTTCTGGGGCGTCGCCACGTTCGTCCCGACGTACGTCGGGACGGTCGCTGCCAAGGCAGGTTTGTCGGCGCCGTATTACTCCGCAGTGGCAGGGTTGCTCGGCACCGGGGTCGCGATATTCGGCTTTGTCAGCCTCGGCTTCTGCGCCGATTGGATCGGCCGCAAGCCGACGGCGGTGATCTGGTATTTGATGTGCCTGATCCTGACGCCGGTCGTCTACATGTGGGCCCAGTCGATGGCCGCGTTGCTCGCCGCGGTGACCGTCTTCGGCTTTTTCACGGGCGGGATCTGGGCTTGGGCGCCGATCTGGTTGCCCGAGCTTTTTCCGACGCGGATGCGCGGCACCGCTGTCGCATTTTGCTTTAACGCGCCGCGCTGGATCTCATCCGTCGGACCGTTGATCGCGGGGACGTTGATCGTCGAACTCGGCGGTTATGGTCCCGCGGCGACGATTGTCGGTCTGTTCTTCATCCTCGGTGTCGCGGCGGCGCCATTCCTTCCAGAGACCAACGGCAAGCCGCTCCCCGAGACCTTGTTGCCGGCGTTACCGGCATAAGCGCGCGCCTTACCAGCTGAGCGTCAACGCGCCTTCACGCATCTCGAAGCTCTTCAGCCGCCGTAGGAAAGTCATTCCGAGCAACGAGATGCGCAGGTTCTCGTTCACCGCGGCCGGCACGTTGTCGATCGAGGGCTGCTCGATGCGGATCTCGCGCAGGGTTACCGGCGCTTCGCGGGCCAACCCGTTGGCGGTTATGGTGCGCTGATTGAAGGCGAGCTGGCCGAGGTCGATGCCGGCCGAACGCGCTGCCTCCGGCGTGAGCGTCACCCGGCTCGCCCCGGTATCGACGAGAAAGCGAACCGGCGTCCCGTTGACCATCGCCGTCAGCGCCACATGCCCGAGGCGGTCGGCGGGGTAGACGAGGGTGTGGTTGGAGAAGGGCTTGAGGACGACTGGGCTCTCGGCGCTCCCCCCCGAAGGCGCCGGGTTTGGTGCCGGCGGCAGCCTGGCTTCTGGTATAGCGGGGGCTGACTTGTTCGGCGGCGCGGTCGCGAGGTTCCAAAATATCCAGCTGTAAACTTGTCCGTCGGGATATTTGACTTGACATAACTTGGTGTCATCGGCAATGATTACACCGGCTTTTCCTTCTCTATCGATGACCGCCTGCCCGGCGACGCATTTCGTCAATGCTTCTGCACCCGCTAACGACAACTCGCCGCTGGAAACGAGTATGGCGAATGCCAAGACCGCTCTCTTTATCACCTTGCTTCCTTTCGGTCCTGCGCTTGCCTGCCGCTGCCACTAGCGCATAAAATCCGGCCGCACATGTTATCGCAATCGAGATTTCGAGTTCACCTGTAACGGAATTTCTGGATGGAAAAAATCAAATTGAAGGTTATCCGGGAGACGATGATTCCGCCGCCATGGAGCGCGCCGCCGGGTGCCGGACCATTGTTCACCGGGGCTGGCGATACCGACTATATTTGCGGTAATTGCGAGTTCGTTATTGCCGCCAACATTGGACCGGGACAGCGCATCACGCCAGTCGAGACCAACTGCCCTTGCTGCGGCGCCGTAAATGAAGTGCGTTTTGCAGAAGATTAGCTCGATGATGCTTGATGAGTTCTCATTAGGCGTAGATCTTCACTAGCTCGCCATGCGCCCATTTGACGGCATCCTCGGGCGCCATGCCCTGCACGGCTTTGGCATACATGTCTACGAGGATGTATTTCGAGATCACCTCGGCCGCTTTACGCGTAGCCGGCCCCGCATAGCCGGCAAAGCGGCCGCTCTCGGCTGCGGTGCGGAACGGCAGCATGATCGGGTCTTCCTGCCATAGCTTGTGGTTTTCCCACATCTTGGTCGGCCCGACCGAAAAGCCCTGCTGCGTGACCCACCATTGCTCGTAGATTTTTTCACTGTGGAACCAGCGTAGGAAGTCTTTCGCGGCTTTCTGGTTCTTGCTGTACACCATGACCATGTCGGCAAACGGCACGTGCCAGCTGAACGGGCCGGCCGGCCCTTTGGGCAGCGGCGTGTGGAAGCAATCGTCCTTGAGCGGCTTGCCGTCGTCGGTTCGATAGGTGTCGGGCTTTTTCTTGGCTTCGAGATAGATCGAAGCGCCGTTGTTGGTGGCGCTGATCGTGCCGGCGAGAAAGGCGCGGTTGTTACCTGAATCGTCCCACGCGAAGGCGCCGTCGTCGCAGGCGTCCTTCCACAGCCCAACCGCGAACTTGACCGACTCGATCGTGCCGGGGCTGTTCAGCACGACGGTCTTGCCGTCGGCTTCGACCTCCTTGCCGCCCCACGACCAAAGATACGGGTACCAGAACGCGTTCGCGTCGCCAAAGGCATGCGCCAATGTCTGCCCGAGCGGCCGCCCCTTGGCCTTCAGCTTCTTGCCGGCCTCCCGCCATTCCTCCCAGGTTTCCGGATATTTCTCCGGTCCGTAGCCGATTTCGTTCCACCAGGAGGCGCGGTTGACGATCTGCAGGCCGACAATCGTGTTCGGGACGGCGAGCCACTTCTTGCCGTCAAAGGAGGTCGCCTTGGCGGTTTCGAAATAGCCGCCCTGCGCATTGCCGATTTCCTCGGCGACGTCGCTGACATCGGCGACACTCTCGCCATAGAGCTGCGCCCAGTTGTTGATCGAGCTGATGATGTCGGGACCGGTGCCGGCCGAGACGGCGGAAGTGACCCGCGCCTGGATCGTCAGGCCATCGACGGTTTCGAGATTGAACTTGATGCCGAGATCCTTCTGGCACTGCTCGAGAATCTTTCCCCGGAGCATCTGGTCAGAGACCGGCACGTAATCGGACCCCCTGACCCAATGCAAGGTGGTGCCCTGCGCAAAAGCCGGCGCCCGCCCGCTGGCGATGATGGCGGCGAGGCCGCCGCTCGCGGCGCTCAGCGCGCCGGCGCCAGAGAGCTGCAAGAGGCGCCGGCGGGTAGTGAATTGTCTCATTGCTGCTCCTGTGGACTTACTGGGGTCGTGAGAGAATCATCAGCGGCAAGATAGACGTGGCGGCACGGTAAAGGCACTCTTTATAGGTCCCGCGTGTCGTTATGATTTGATCCGGCAGAAACTTTATTCTGTGTTCTCGTCATCCCGGCGAAGGCTGGGATCTAGCCTGCCGCCCCACGACAGTTCGATTGATGGCAAACTGCGGCGAAAGAGGTTTCGATCGCAGCAACGTGTAGAACGGTGGATCGCGGCCTGCGCCGGGATGACGATGGCGGCTGGCCATGGGATGCTATCCTTGCAAGCCTGAATTCCGCTACCTGCCCGCCTTTTGCCAGACGAAATCGTAACTGCATGAATGACTGAGCTGGCGGACGCGTAGGGTGCCGCTGATGTCTACTGCGCCGCTGACGCTCAGGTCGATCGGCTGGTTGGCCCACTTACTGGGCGCCGCCGCTCGCATCGCTAACTCGCCCTGCGGTCCGACCGTTCCTCTGACCCGCAGCCCTGTCGCGGTGGTATATCGCGCCTCGCCGTTGATGATGTGGAGCGGCCCCGCCCGCCGGGCAGGGCATGGCGCGGTCTGCCCTTTCCTCGATGTGTACGTCGCATTCACATTCGCCGAGGAAACTAAGCGGTATGTGCCGTCGTAGGGCGATCCGGCCGCTGCAGGCGGCGGCGGTTGCGCATTGGCAGCAGCAAACACCCCGCCAAATCCGACAATCCACAACCATCCGATCTGCTTTCGCATACACCCGCCCTCCCAGTGTCGCCGGGTCAGATCGCCATTTCCGACGAATTATCAAAAAAGTGCAGACGCTCCGGGTTCAACGCGAGGCGCATCCGGTCGTGAATATTGGCGCGGATATGGGGCTCGACCGAGGCAACCATCGTGTCCGAGCCGACCGCGACATCGAGCAGGATCTCGGAGCCGAGCTTTTCGACGACCTCGACGACGACGTCGAAGCCGAGCTCCGGCGGATCGGCCGGGGAAGCGACGTGCAAGTCTTCCGGACGGATCCCCAACGTCACCTCCTGCCCGACATAACGCGCGAGCCGGTCGGCGCATTGCGGCGGCGCCTTTACCTGCATGCCGGCATTAGCCGCCCAGATCGAGCCGTTTTCTTGGCTGACCTTGACGGTCGCAAAATTCATCGATGGCGAGCCCAGAAAACCGGCGACAAACCGGTTGGCCGGCTCGTTGTAAAGCTCCAGCGGCTCGCCGACCTGCTGCACGAACCCGTCCTTCATGACGACGACGCGGTCTCCCAAGGTCATCGCTTCGACCTGGTCATGCGTCACGTAGATCGCGGTCGTGCCCAGCCGGTCGTGCAATTTTTTGAGTTCGACTCGCATCTGGACGCGCAATTTGGCGTCGAGATTCGACAGCGGCTCGTCAAACAGAAACACCTGCGGATGCCGCACGATCGCGCGGCCGAGCGCGACTCGCTGGCGCTGACCGCCCGACAATTGCCGCGGCTTGCGCTTCAGAAGTTCCTGAATCCCGAGGATTTCCGCGGCCTCTTGCACACGCTTGCCGATGTCGGCGCGGTCGAATTTCCGCATTTTGAGGCCGAATGCCATATTGTCGTAAACGCTCATATGCGGGTAGAGCGCGTAGTTCTGAAACACCATCGCGATGTCGCGATCCATCGGCGGCAGATCGTAGATGACTTTGTCGTCAATCAGGATCCGGCCCGAGGTGATCGATTCGAGCCCGGCCACCATCCGCAAAGTCGTCGTCTTGCCGCAGCCCGACGGGCCGACCAGGACGACAAATTCCTTGTCCCGGATTCCGAGGTTCACGTCCTTGACGGCGTGGACCTCGTCGAACTTCTTGTTCAGGCTCTGAATGTGAACTTCTGCCATCGTTCTCTCGCGCGAATGCTATCCCTTGACCGACCCGGTCAGACTGGCGACGTAATGCTCGACAAAGAAGGAATAGACGAAAGCCACCGGGATCGAGCCCAATAGCGCCCCGGCCATCAGCTCACCCCAATAGAACACGTCGCCGCGGATCAGCTCGGAGGTAACGCCGACCGGCACTGTCTTCTGTGCCGGGGAAGAGAGGAAGACGAGGGCGTAGAGGAATTCGTTCCACGACAAGGTAAATGCGAAAATGCCGGCCGAAAGGATGCCGGGCACCGCGATCGGAAAGATGATGTAGACCATCGCCTTCCAGCGTGTCGCGCCGTCGATACGGGCACACTCCTCAAGCTCCTTGGGAACGGATTTGAAATAGCCCATCATCAGCCAGGTGACGAACGGGATCAGAAAGGTCGGATAAGTCAGGATCAGCGCCCAGGGCGAGTCGCCGAGGCGAAAGTTGCGGATGATGTCGGCAAGCGGGATGAACAGCAATGTCTGCGGTACGAGGTAGGTAATGAAAATCGCCGTGCCGAGACTGCCAGCAAATGGGAATTTCAGTCGCGACAGCGCGTAACCAGCGAGCAGACCGCAGAACAGCGAGATTAGAGTCGCAGCGATCGAAATGATCATCGTGTTCAGCATCCAAGTGCTGAACAAGGTCTCCGTCAATAGATCCCTGATGTGCGATAGGGTCGGGTTAGTAGTCCAGAACGGGGAATAATTCGGGGCGTTCCACGGGCGGTAAAGCTCACTGTCCGGCCGGATCGTAGTGATGATCATCCAGTAAAAAGGGAACAACAAAGCTACGACAAAGGCGGTCAGCGGGATGTAGAAGAAGATCCAGCGCCGCCACAGCGCGCCTTCTACCATTGCCTAGCACCCGACCAAAGAATTCGTCATTCTCTCAATGGACCTCGACTTTGCGGATGTAGAGCAGCTGGACGATGACCACGACCAGCAATACCGGGAAGACGGCGAGCGAAATCGTGGCGCCCTGGCTTAGGAGACCGGTGCCGATGCCCAGCTGGTAGGCGTAAGTTGCGAACAGTTGGGTGGCATTGGCCGGCCCACCTCCCGTCAGCACATAGACGAGCTGAAAATCCGCGAAGGTCTGGATGACCGAAAACAGCACGATGACCAGGGTCACCGGCAATAGCAGCGGCCAAGTCACATGCCAGAACCGCTGCCAAGCGCGTGCGCCGTCGATCGCCGCGGCCTCGTGCAATTCGGGGCTGATCGTCTGCAACCCGGCGAGCAAGCTGATCGCGTAGAAGGGCACGCCGCGCCAGACATTGACGATGATCACCGAGATCAGCGCCAAATGCGGATCGCCGAGCCAATTGATGCGGTTCTGGATCACCCCCAATCTGAAGAGCATCCAGTTGATCACACTGAAGGTCGGGTCGAACATCCACTTCCACGCCAATGTCGACAGCACGGTAGGAATGATGAAGGGGAGCAGGATAAAAGCCCGAGTGATGGCCTTGCCCTTGAAATGGTGATTGAGCAGCAGCGCCAGCCAAAGGCCGAGCACGAGCTTGAACACCGTCGCGACCGCCGTGTAGACGCAAGTGTTCCACACCGCGACATGAAAGATGTCGTCGCTCCAGATCCGCGCAAAATTCTGCAGCCCGACGAACTGGCCGGGGACGCCGACCTTGGCGTCGGTCACCGATAGCCTGACACCCTCGATAAACGGATAGGCGATAAACAGTCCGAGCAACGCCAGGGTCGGCAACAGCAACAACATCGCCAACCAGCGCTCGTCCTCGAGCAGACGGGTGACCGGCCCGCGCCGGGGGGCGCCAGCGTAAGCAGTCGGGGTGGCGAGTGTCGTAAAAGTCATTTTGTGATTTACTCGGGCACGGGGTTGGTCAAGCGTAGACCTTCACAAGCTCGTCGTGGGCCCATTTCACGGCGTCTTCGGCCGGCATGCCCTGCACGGCCTTCGCATACATGTCGACGATAATGTATTTGGTAACCACCTCGGCGGCGGCACGACCCGGGGGCCCGGCATAACCGACTAATCGCCCGACGTTTGGCAGATCGCGGAAGGGCAGGAGAACCTGGTCGACGTTCCATACTGGATCCTCCTCCCAGTACTTCGTCGCACCGTCGGTGTAGCCTTGCTGCGACGTGAACCACTGTTCGAATACCGGCTTCGAGTGGACCCAGCGCAAAAAGTCCTTGGCCGCCTTCTGATTCTTGGAGTAGCCCATCACCAAGTGGGTGAATGGCCCGGGCAGAGCGAACTGACCACCGGGACCCTTTGGAATCTTGGTGTGGAAGATATCCTTCCATAGCGGCTCACCCTTCTCGGTCAGGTAGGAATCGGGCTTCTTCTTAGCCTCGAGATAAATCGAGGCGCCGTTGTTGGTGGAGCTGATCGTGCCAGAGAGAAAGGCGCGATTGTTGCTCGAATCGTCCCAGGCGAGGCCTCCCTCGTCACAGCAATCCTTCCAAAAGCCGACCGCGAACTTGACCGACTCGATTGTCTCCTTGCTGTTCAGCGAAACGGTCTTGCCGTCGGCCTCGACCTCCTTGCCGCCCCACGACCAGAGGTAGGGGTACCAGAAGCCCGGCGCATCGCCGAAGGTATGCCCTAGCGTCTGCCCAAAGGGGTGGCCAGCGGCTTTGAGCTTCTTGCCAGCTACGCGATAGTCCTCCCAGGTTTGCGGAAATTTTCCCTCGCTGTAGCCGATTTCGGTAAACCATGATTTGCGATTAGTCAGCAAGCCACCGCCGATCGCCCATGGCATTCCGATCCATTTCCCGTCCACGTTGTCGATTGTCCGCGCGATGTCGTAAAAACCACCCTGCGACCTACCGATCTCTTCGGCAACATCGCTAACGTCGGCGACGCTGGCTTCATAAAGACGCGGCCAGTTGCCGACCACCATGATGACGTCGGCGCCCGTGCCCGACTGAACCGACGAGGTGATCCGCGCCTGGATGCTATTGGCATCGATCAGCTCGAGATTGAGCTTGATGCCGATGTCCTTCTCGCATTGCGGCACGATCTTGGTGCGGAGCAGTTGATCGGAAGCCGGCACGAAGTCGGCCCAGCGCACCCAGTGAATGCTCGTCCCTTGGGCATAGGCCGGGGCCCGGCCGGAAGCGAGGATCGCGGCTAAGCCGCCGCCGCTGCTCCCAGCGATCGCGCCGGCACCGGAAAGTTTCAAAAGCCTCCGCCGGTCGATTCGCGCCATGATGTCTCCTCCCTAGCGTTCCGACGCGTTCCACTTCAGATTCGAATTGTTTAGATGCAACCGCGCTGCAGCACAAGATCGGCGGAAAGAGGGAGGATCTTGAAATGGAGCATGAACATCGTCACCGTGCCATCTCCCGTCGCAGCATTTTGACGACGCTCGCCGCCACATCGGGAGCAGTCGCGCTCTTGCCGCGATACAAGTCGCTAGCGCAATCGGCGACGCGCCTGGTCGACACTCACCACCACTATTATCCGCGCGAGATCATTGAGGCCTGGCAGGGCTACATGAACCGGAAAAGCGAAGGCCGGCTGCAGCCCAATGTCGCCAATTGGGCCCCCGCCGCCTCGCTCGAAGAGATGGACAAGAGTGGTGTGGTGACCTCGATCCTCTCGCTCGCCTCGATCCCGGGTGTGTGGTTCGGTCTCGATGCCGAGGGCATGCGCCGGATGTCGCGGGTGTGCAACGAGTTCGCCGCGAAGATGGTGCAGGATCATCCGGGGCGCTACGGGCTTTTCGCCTCGCTGCCGATGCCGGATGTCGACGGCTCCCTCGCCGAGATCGGCTATGCATTTGACAGCTTGAAGGCCGACGGCATCAACCTGTCGACGAGTTTTGGTGACCGATGGCCCGGTGACCCCACCTACAAGCCGGTGTTCGAGGAGCTGAACCGGCGCAAGGCAGTCGTCTTCTTCCACCCCTACGCACCTAACTGCTGCGGTAGTCTTAATTCGGGCGTGCCGCCGGGGGTTCTCGAGTTTCCCTACGACAGCGGCCGCGCTATCGCCAGCCTCCTGCTGAGTGGGAGCTTGGCGCGGTTGCGCGACATCCGTTGGCTGTTTTCGCACGGCGGCGGGGTGATGCCGATGCTGGCTGGCCGCGTCGCGTTCTTCGCCGGGGCTCGCAAAGACATCGCCGAGATTGCGCCGAACGGGATCCTCGCTGAGCTACAGCACCTTTATTACGACACCGCCAACGCCGCCTGGCCAATATCGATGGCGGGCCTGCTGAAGATGGTGCCGCCGTCGCAGATCGTCTTCGGCACCGATTTTCCGTACGTACCCACCGCAATGCAAGCTGACGCACTGGGGAAGAATGGCCTTTCCTCTGATGCTCTCGCGGCCATCCAGCATGACAACGCGATCCGCTTGATCCCGCGCCTGAGCGCATGACACTGTCGGATCCAAAAGCTTTCCAGTGAACCGGCTCGAGGGGCTTTCCGATGAAACTGACAAGCGCGGCCATGCCGGCGCTCGCCGGGCTTGCGATTGGCGGAGCGGCGATGCTGGCAGGGGACGCTGCCGGCCAAGCGCCGGGTGCGGCCGGCCCGCGCAGCCAGGCAAGCAAGATCTTCGAACAGGTCATGCCGAATGTTCCGGGGAAGAGCTTGACCGCCGTGATCGTCGATTATCCGCCGGGCGCCGCCTCGCCGCCGCACCATCACGCCGCCTCGGGCTTCATCTTTGCCTATGTACTCGCCGGTTCGGTTCGCTCGCAACTCGAAGGCGGCCCCGTCGAAGTATACCGCACTGGAGAAAGCTGGTGGGAGCCGCCGGCCGCCCACCATGTCGTCAGCGCCAATGCCAGCTCCACCGAGCCGGCGCGGCTTCTCGCCGTGATAGTTGCCGACACCGGCGCACAGCTGACCACTTACGACCCCTGACCAAGCTGGAGAGAGGCTAATGAGCGAGGCGAAAGGGATTACGGTTCTGGGCATCTGCGGCAGCCTGCGCGCCGGCTCCTACAACAAGGCGGCATTGCGCACGGCGATCGAGCTGAAACCGCTCGGGATGACGATCGAGACCGCCGATATCGGCTCGTTCCCACTCTACAACGAAGACGTTCGCGCCCAGGGCTTCCCGCCGCCGGTCGAGAGGTTTCGGCGGCAAATCGTGGCGGCCGATGGGCTGCTCTTCGTCACCCCCGAATACAACTACTCGATCTCGGGGGTGCTGAAGAACGCTATCGACTGGGCTTCGCGCCCACCCGATCAACCCTTCGCGGGAAAGCCCGTGGCGATTATGGGAGCGGGCGCCGGGATGGCGGGCACGGCGCGCGCGCAATATGATCTGCGCCGCTGCTGCGTCTTTCTTGACATGCACCCCTTAAACAAGCCCGAGGTGCTGATCGGCCAGGCTCAGACCAAGTTCGACGCCGACGGCCGTTTCACCGACGAGGTCGGGCGCGGTCTCATCCGCGATCTGCTCGTCGCCCTCGAGCAATGGACGCGGCGGATTGGGCGAAAGAATTAAATATTCCGGAGGAACGCCATGGATCTGAATTTTACCGGTAAAGTCGCGCTGATCACCGGTGCCGGAAACGGCATTGGCCGTGCCACGACGCTCGCCTTCGCCAAGAATGGCGCCAAGGTCGTCGTCGTGGACCGCGACGCGGCGGGTGGCGAGGCGACCGCCGGGATCGTCCGGCAGCAGGGTGGCGATGCCCATTTCGTCGCCGCCGATGTCACCAAATCGGCCGAGGTCCGGGCCTATGTCAAAGCCGCGCTCGACGCCTATGGCGCGATCGACTGCTTCTTCAACAATGCCGGCATCGAAGGCAAATGGGCACACACCGCCGAGTATGACGAGGACATGTTCGACGCCGTCATCGGCGTCAATGTAAAGGGCGTCTTTCTCGGCCTGCGCCACGTACTCCCAGTCATGCTGCAGCAAAACCGGGGTGCGATCGTCAACACCGCCTCGGTCGCTGGCCTGGTGGCGACGCCCGGCATGCCGGCCTACGTCGCCTCGAAGCACGCGGTGATCGGCCTGACCAAAACTGCTGCTGGCGAGGTCGCGCGGCAGGGCATCCGGGTCAACGCCGTCTGCCCCGGACCCGTCGACACGCGGATGATCCATTCGCTCGAAGCCCAGCTCAACCCCGCCGATCCGGCGAGCGTCAGCCGCCGCTACCAAGCGGCGATCCCGATCGGCCGCTACGTCACGCCCGACGAGATCGCCAACACCGTGCTGTTCCTGTGCTCCGACCTCGCCTCGGCGATCACCGGCGCACAATATGTCGTCGACGGCGCCCGCACCGCCACCGGCGGCGCGGTGACCCAGGCGATGCAGAATTGAGCTAAGCCCGGTTTGCCTCGACTGCTTCGCGGATCTTAAGACGAGATCCGAGGCGGACGCGTGCCCAGCTGGATGCGGACGCCTGCGCTACCCGACAGCGATGGGCAAGGCTGAGTTCCATGCACCCGGAGGGATCCTACCGCGCGGGTGGTGTTTAAGGCCTTCGAATCGGTGGGCCGCGGAGGGCGCCCTGCGGTGGAACGCTGACGTGCTGGGGTCGATGCCCGACGGGCGCGGGCAGCCTGACCAATCTCCCGAATATGCCACGAAGCGAGGAGTAATTCGCCCTCGCCAGCTTCTTGACAGAATCTTAGCCGTCCCGTTCCATCGCGCATGGCCGAGTCCACCCATCGCCCTACGAAAAAGAGCGCCGAGTGGACTGCGCGTGCCGAACGGCTAGCCAAAGCGCTGCGCGACAACCTGCACCGGCGCAAAGAACAGGCGCGCGCCCAGGAGCGCGCCAAGCAGCCGAACCGCAAAGAGGGGGGACGAGCCGACGGCTTGAGCAACGTCTTGCTGTCCAGTACAAAGCACGCCCCAGGAGACGAGACCGGCAATTGAGAGCTTGTTGTCGCCAATGTCTGGTGGGCAGCGCGTGTAATCGAGACGATGGACAAGATTTGCATCCGGGGTGGTGCGCCTCTTGCGGGCGTCATTCCGATCGGCGGCGCAAAAAACGCGGCATTGCCGCTGATGGCAGCCTCACTGCTGACGGCGGAAACCGTAACGCTCGAAAACGTTCCGGCTCTTGCCGATATCGCGACAATGGCGAACCTGCTGGTCCAGCACGGGGTCGCGGTCCAGCGAGCCGGCGACGGCGCGGCTGCCAGACACATCCTCGAATTATCGGCCGCGCATATCACCTCGAGTACCGCACCCTACGATCTCGTGCGTAAAATGCGAGCCTCGGTGCTCGTCTTGGGGCCGCTCGTCGCCCGTTGCGGCCGCGCGCGGGTGTCGCTGCCGGGCGGTTGTGCAATCGGGACCCGTCCAGTCGACCTCCATATCAGGGGCCTGCAACGGCTGGGCGCTGAAGTCGAACTGCGTGAAGGCTATATCGACGCACGCGCACCCAAGGGGTTGCGCGGCGCCGAGATCGTGTTTCCGGCTGTCTCGGTCGGGGCCACCGAGAACCTGTTGATGGCGGCGACCTTGGCCGAGGGTGAGAGCCTGCTAATAAATGCGGCGCGCGAGCCGGAGATTACCGATCTGGCCAATTGCCTGGTCGCAATGGGCGCCCGTATCGATGGGATCGGTACTGACCGGCTCCGCGTTGACGGCGCCCCGCGGTTGCACGGCACTAAGCATTCGATCATCCCCGACCGCATCGAAACCGGCACTTACATCATGGCCGCCGCCGCGACCGATGGTGAGGTAAGGCTGACCAACGCCCGCCTCGATCTTGTCGCCCCAGTAGTCCGAATGCTGGAGGGGGCAGGTGTCGAGGTGTCGGAGGGCGCAGACGGTTTGATCGTTCGCCGGCGTACCGAGCGTCTTGCCGGGGTCGACATCATGACCGAACCCTATCCGGGCTTTCCGACCGATCTACAGGCGCAAGTGATGGCGCTGATGGCGATCGCGGACGGGTCCGCGATGATTACCGAAA
>Ga0306920_100008016_pt1 | contig 13979 bp, 13 predicted proteins | sample flu12Cox44000170_FD_204666 | JGI IMG/M metagenome (GOLD analysis project Ga0306920, IMG submission 204666) | Lab enrichment of tropical soil microbial communities from Luquillo Experimental Forest, Puerto Rico - flux4day.12C.oxic.44.000.170 (v2)... | ecosystem: Environmental > Terrestrial >...
GCGGACCGCCGATCCCGACGGGATCGTCGTCGACGCCCGGTGGGTCGACGTCGCCGACTGGTCGCAGCACCTCGCCGGCGCGCACCGTTGGGTCCGCGAGCCCATCGAGGCGTGGATCGTCGGCCCGGCGACGACGAGCTTCCGCTACCGCGTCGAGGGGCCGTCGGGCGCCAGCGTGGTCGTGAGGACGTTCCCGGCCGAGCCGTGACCAGCATTCTCCACGTCGACCTCGACGCCTTCTTCGCCGCCGTCGAGGTGCTCGACGACCCGTCGCTGCGGGGCAAGGCGGTGATCGTCGGCGGCGAGGGCGCCCGCGGGGTCGTCGCCGCGTGCACCTACGAGGCCCGGCGCTACGGCGTCCGGTCGGCCATGCCCTCGGTGCGCGCCCGGTCGTTGTGCCCGCACGCCGTGTTCCTCCCCGGGCGCTACGCGCGGTACGAGGAGATGAGCGGGTTCTTCCACGGCGTGCTGGGCCGCTTCACGCCCCTGGTCGAGGGGATCGCCCTCGACGAGGCCTTCCTCGACGTCGCGGGGGCGGAGCGGCTCTTCGGCCCGGGCCCGGCCATCGCCGGACGGATCCGGGCCGCCATCGCCGACGAGCTCGGCCTCGAGGCGTCCGTCGGCGTGGCGTCGACCAAGTTCGTGGCCAAGCTGGCCTCCGAGGCGGCCAAGCCGAAGGCTTCCCGTCGGGGGGTCGCCCCCGGCGCCGGTGTCGTCGTGGTCGAGCCCGGGGAGGAGCTGCGCTTCCTCCACCCGTTGCCGGTGACGGCGCTGTGGGGGGTCGGCCCGGCCACCCTGGCGCGACTCGAGCGCTTCGCCGTCACGACCATCGGCGAGCTCGCCGCCCTCCCCGTCGGCACGATCGTCGCCGCCCTGGGACCGTCGGCCGGTGTCCACCTCCACGACCTGTCCTGGGGCCGCGATCCACGGCCGGTGGTGCCCGACCGGGCCGTCAAGTCGGTCAGCCACGAGCAGACCTACCCGCACGACCTGTTCGACCGGGCCGTCGTGGACCGTGAGGCGGTGCGTCTGGCCGACGGCGTCGCCAGCCGGTTGCGGCGGGCCGGGTTGGCGGGCCGCACGGTCACGGTCAAGGTCCGCTACCACGACTTCGCCACCATCACCCGCTCGGAGACGGTCGCCCCCGCCGTCGACACCGGCGTCGCCATCGCCCGGACGGCGCAGGCGCTGCTGGCCGCCGTCGACCTGTCGCCGGGCGTGCGCCTGCTCGGCGTGGGCGTCTCCAACCTCGGGGAGCCGCCCCCGCAGCAGCTGTCGCTCGACCTCGCCGACCCCGTGGACGAGCCCGCCGGCCCCTGGGACCGGGCGACGGGGGCGGTCGACCGGATCCGGGCCCGCTACGGCGAGGCGGCCGTCGGCCCGGCCGCCCTGCTGGACCCCGCCGAGGCGGGCGATTCGGGCGGCCTGCGCACCGTGCGGCGGGGGGCGTCGCCGTGGGGGCCGACGTCCTCAGGGGGGCCGCCGGCCGGTCGATGATCGTCGGGTACGCGTTGTCGATGCGCGGCAGGCGTGCGAAGATGACAGGTACCGAACGGGCCGCGGCGCCTGACCGCCGTGGCGAAAGGCGAAGATCGTGCCGCTTTCTCCGGAAGAGCAGAAGATCCTCCAGGAGATCGAGAAGAGCTTCTACGAGCACGATCCGCAGTTCTCGAAGAAGGTCAGCGAGAGCACCATCTACCGGGTCGCCGGCCGCAACCTCAAGTGGCTGGCGCTGGGCTTCGTGCTCGCGTTCGCGTTCACGATCTGGTCGTTCACCCAGTCGCTGTTCCTCGGCGTCCTCGGGTTCCTGGTGATGCTGGCGTGTGCGTTCTTCTTCGAGCGCAACCTCCGCAAGATGGGCCGCGCCGGCTGGCAGAGCCTCACCAGCTCGATGGGCAGCGGGGGGCTGGGCGGTTCGGTGGGGCGCGCCAGCAAGCGCGTCCGCGACCGGTTCAAGCGCGACGGCTGACCCGGCCCTTCGTTTCCGCCGGTAGCGGCGCGCGTCCCCGGTCCACGTTCTCCGCACCCCCCGACGGCGGACGGGCGTCCGCCTAGGACACGTACTCCTCCAGCTCCGCCGGGCCCGGCGGTGCAGGCGGGAGGGACGCGCCGACGTCGGCGCGCGCCGCCCTGGCCTCCGACCTGGCCGCCGCCGCCGCCCGCCCCACCGGGCGCGGGTCCCACCGCGCCCACAGTCCCGGCCACCGGCCGCGCGCGGCCCGCGCCGCGTCCACCACGGTGACCGAGGCCGACGTCGCGTCGGCCACGTCGTCCGCCGACGGATCACCACCGCTGTAGGCGGCGACGTCCTCGATGGCCGCCAGGCGGGCCAGGGCGTCCCCGGCGGCGGGCGCCAGGGCCCCCGACCCGGCGGCGCGTGCCGCGAACTCGTCGGGCGTCTCCCACGCGTAGGGCGGGACGCCCCGGTCGGTCAGGGCCTCCCGGGCCTCCGACCAGGCGAGGGCGACCTGCGCGGCCGGCGCCCGGGCCAGGTGCCGGCGTCGCGACCGGAGCGCGGCGCCGGCGGCGGCGAGGACGATCGGCCACAGCAGGGCGGCGGCGAGGAGGATCCCGAGGGCGACGAGGACGGGCGTGCGCCACCACGACCGGTGGTGGTGGGTGGTGACGGGTACCGTGCCGACGGCGCCCTTGCCCAGGTTGGGCGGCAGCGCCGGCGACGCGGGGGCGGTCGTGGTCGGCCCGGACGCCGTGGTCGGCGGGCTCGGGTTGGACGCCTGAGCGGGCGACACCCCCGTCACCTCCTGGACCGAGGGGTCGGGCGAGCCGCGGGTGGGCGTCGGCTCGAAGGACACCCAGCCGAAGCCGTCGAACCACACCTCGGGCCAGGCGTGGGCGTCGGCGTCCTTGACGTGGTAGTAGCCCTGGGCGTCGGGGCCGTAGCCCTCGGTGAACCCGACGGCGACCCGCGTCGGCAGCCCGACCTCGCGTGCCAGCACGGCGTAGGCGCCGGCGAACTGCTGGCAGAAGCCGGTCCGGGTGCGGAAGAGGAAGTCGACCAGCGCGCTCTGGCTCGGGGACGCCGGCGGGTTGAGGTCGTATTTGAAGAGCGGGCCGCGCAGGTAGTTCTGGATCTGCAGCGCCCTGTCGTAGGGCGTCTGCGCGCCGGACACGATCCGGGCGGCGAGGGCCGCCACCTGCGGGTCGATGTTGTTGGGCAGCTCGGTGTACTTGCGGAGGGCGGGGTCGTTCCGGTTGACCGGCGGGCTGGTGCGCAGCAGGGCCGGGGTGGCGTCGGGGACCTCCGACGTGACGACGTAGGTGAGCCCGTTGCTGGTCGGCTTGTTGGTGATCGCGCTGGCGGCGGCGGGCGACCAGCCCAGCCCGCCCACGCCGGTCACCCGCACGGGCCGGTAGGGCACCGGCAGCCAGAACGATTCCAGCGACGAGACGTGGATCGTGTCGGTGACGGTGGTGGACGGACCGGGATCGGTCGGCAGCGCATCGGGTGCGGTGTCGGCCGGCAGGTTGGAGTGGACGGGGGAGTAGGTGTCGTTGATGGGCCCCCAGCCGCTGCCGCTGAACGTGCTCAGGGACGTGAGGCGGAGATAGGTCGGGTGGTCGGTCTGGACGGTGAAGACCTCCTGCTGGCTGAGCGAGTGCAGACGGGCGTTGAGCTGGACGAACGGGCTGACGGTCTCGCGGGCGCTCGGCGAACCCGACCCCGAGTGGCGCCAGTCGATCAGCGAGTGCACGGTGGCCCCGGGCAGGTGCGGGGCGATGACGGCCGCCAGCGTGACCGTGCACACCGTGATCAGGCCCCCCACGGCGAGGATCGTGGTGGGGCCGCGGCGGCTGCGGCTGGCGAACCACGCCGCCGTCGGGCTGTCCACCGCCGCCTGGCGCACCAGCAGGAACACCAGCAGGGCGGCGAGCCACAAGGCGCCGGCCCGGACCACGCCGTGGCCCTGGGCCAGGGCGGCCGACAGCACGAACAGGCTGAACGACGGCAGCAGGGCCTCGGTGGTCGCCCGCATGCGGAAGGCGGCCCAGTCGCTCAGGAACGCGGCGCAGGCCGCGCCGAAGGCGCCCGCCAGCACGAACCCTGGGATCACCGCGGTCGGGGCCGACGTGGCCCGGTAGGCGTCGGAGGCGGCCTGCAGGGCGGGGCCGAGGGCGTGGTAGGTGCCCCGCCACGGAATGCCGTAGGCGGTCGTGTGCCCCAGTGCCACCCACGAGGCGGTGACGACCGTGACCACCGCCGACGCCACGGCGGCGTACAGGAGCGTGAGCCGCGACCGGCGGCACAGCCAGTTGGTCATGTGCACGCAGATCGCCACGAAGGCGACCGGCGCGAAGAAGTGCAGCGGGCGCGTGAACAGCCGGGCGAGCCCGTAGACGGCGGCCAGGGTCAACAGCAGCAGGGCGACGTTGCTGATCCCGCCGGCGTGCACCGGCGGTGCGGACGCCGTCGCCGCCGCTGACGCCCGCGGCTGTGCCGGCGGCCGTTGGAGCGTCGCCGTCACGGCCGCCACCCGTGGCGGGCGCCGGCGCCGGCGGCCGCCGGTCCGACCGCCGCCGACCACGCCGCCGCGAACGGATGACCGGCCGCCACCCGGACGACGCGCAACCGCGCCGGTACCGCACGAGGGGGCGCCGCCTCCCCCCACGCCGACGCCTCCACCAGCACGAGCATGACGCAGGAGAACCGGTTGTGGAGCGCGGCCATGGCCTCGAAGTCGGCGTTGCCCGCCAGCGCCGTGGTGAGGATCACCAGCGCGCCCCCGCTGCGCGAGCGCCGCAGGTTGCCGAGGACCGGCAGCAGCTCGGCCAGCCCGGTCCGGACTCCGGCGAGGTGCTCGAGGATCGTCTCGACGTGACCCTGCCCTCCGGCCGAGCCCGAGTCGTAGCCGGTGGCGGTGAGCAGGCGTTGGAGTCCGTCGTGGCGGGCCGACGCGACCGTCAGGCTGGCCGCGGCCGACACGAGCACCTCGAACGCCCACGCCGGTGCCACCGACAGCCGGTTGTCGAGCAGCAGCGTCGACCTCGACTGCCACGGCATCTCGTCCTGGCGGATCATGAGCTCGTCGGTCTTGGCCGTCGACGGCCAGTGGACGCGGCGCAGGTCGTCACCCCGCACGTACGGGCGCAGCGCGTAGAAGTCCTCGCCGCCCCCGGTCAGGGCGCGGGGATGGTCGGCGCCGGCGAGGGGGTCGTCGCCGTGGCTGCTCGGCGGCGGGGCCACGGCGTCGATGCGCGGGTAGACCGTGAGCCGGGTCCTCGGAGCGGCCTCGACCACGGCGGCGACGAGCCCGAAGGGATCCGTGAGGGCCACCTCCAGCGGCCCGAGGTCGAACACGCCCCGCTGGTCGGTCGGCAGCCGGTAGGCGGCCCGGCCCATCTCACCGGGGGCGAGCGGCGCCACGAGGAACCGGGCCCACCGGGTGCCGCGGTCGAACGGGTCGCGCACGGCGAGCACGGGCGAGCGCCGCGGGGACAGGTTCACCAGGCTCAGCTCGACCCGGCTGCTCGAGCCGGCGTGCACGCGGGCGGGGAGGACGCGGCGGGTGGCGATCAGCCGCGGCCGCACCAGCTCGACGTAGGCGGCACCGAACGCCAGCGCCAGCAGCATGCCGGCACCGATGACGAACACGTCCTCGAGGCCGAGGATCCGCCCGGTCGCCATCGAGACGACGGCGGCGGCGAGAAGGGCCCACCCCCGGCCCGTCATCGCGCCCCCCCGCCCCGGATCACCCTGGGCGGCCGCTCGGGACCGGTACGGTCCCCAGGACGTCGCCGAGCACCTGGTCGGGGGTCGATCCTCCGAGCTCGGCTTCGGGCGTCAGGACGATGCGGTGGGACAGCACCGGCCCGGCCAGTGACTTGATGTCGTCGGGGACGATGTACTCGCGGCCGATCGACGCCGCGTAGGCACGGGCCGCCCGCTGCAGCGCCAGCGTCGCCCGGGGCGACACCCCGATGGCTGCGCTCGGGTGCCGGCGGGTGGCCGTGGCCAGGTCGACGAGATAGCCCTTGAGCACGGGAGCGACGTGCACCAGACGGGCGATGCCGATCATCTCGACCACCGCGCTGGCGGCGGCGACCGGGGTGACCCGCTCCACCGCCGACGTCCCCGCGTGGGCGTCGAGCATGGCCATCTCGGCCGTCCGGTCCGGGTACCCCATGGGGATCCGCATGAGGAAGCGGTCCAGCTGCGACTCGGGCAGGGGGTAGGTCCCCTCGTGCTCGATCGGGTTCTGGGTGGCGATGACCATGAACGGGGACCCCAACGGGTAGGTCGTGGCGTCCACGGTGACCTGGCGCTCCTCCATCGCCTCGAGCAGCGCCGATTGCGTCTTCGGCGAGGCCCGGTTGATCTCGTCGCCGAGCACGATGTTGGCGAACACGCCGCCGGGGCGGAAGTCGAAGGTGCCGTTGGCGCGGTTGAACACCGTCACGCCGGTCACGTCCGAGGGCAGCAGGTCGGGCGTGAACTGGATGCGGTGGCAGCTCAGCTCGAGCGAGGCGGCGAGGGCCTTGGCCATCGACGTCTTGCCCACGCCGGGCACGTCCTCGATGAGCAGGTGCCCCTCGGCCAGGAGGCACACCAGCGCCAGGCGGATGGCCTCCGGCTTGCCCTGGATGGCCTGCTCGATGTTGGCGACGATGGTCTCGAAGCGATCGGCGTAGAGGCCGACCTCACGCCCCACGGTTCGTTGTGCGGCCACACGCCTCCTCGCCGTCGATGGTGGGTGCCGGACCGGCCTGGCCGCCTGTGAGCGTACCGCCGGTCCGGCGATTCCGGATCCAGTCGTGATGGTTACGGTGGGTGAAGTGCCCTCGGTTCGCGCCGTGGACATCGGCGGCACCAAGCTCGCCGCCGCGGTGGTGGTCGAGACGGGTCTGGTGCGCGGGCGGCGCGCCGTCGCGACACCGGAGACGGACGACGCCGAGGAGCTCTGGGGCGTGCTGGCGTCGCTGATCGCCCCTCTCGTGGACGGCGGCGCGGTGGACGCGTGCGGGGTCGGGTGCGGGGGGCCGATGTCCCCCCTGGGTGAGGAGGTGTCGCCCCTCAACATCCCCGCGTGGCGCGGCTTCCCCCTGCGCGCCCGGCTGGCGGCGGTCACGGGCACGTCGACCTTCGTCGACAACGACGCCAAGGCGCTGGCGCTGGGGGAGGGGTGGCGGGGCGCCGCCGTCGGGCAGCGCGACTTCATCGCCATGGTCGTCTCCACCGGGGTCGGCGGCGGGATCGTCCTCGACGGCCGGTTGCTCGACGGGGCGCTCGGCAACGCCGGTCACATCGGCCACCTGATCGTGGAGCCGGGCGGTCCCCGCTGCGCGTGCGGCGCGTCCGGCTGCCTCGAGGCGGTCGCGTCGGGACCCTCCATCGAGCGCGACACCGGGCGCCCGGCCAGCGAGGCCGGTCCCGACGTCCGGCGCCGGACCGGGCAGCTGGTCGGGCGGGCGGTCGCCGACGTCGCCAACCTCCTCGACCTCCGCCTGGCCGTGGTCGCCGGCTCGGTGGCGCTCGGCTTCGGCGAGGACTTCTTCGCCGCCGCGCAGCGCGAGCTGGACGCGTGCGCCCGCCTCGACTTCTCCGCCGGCGCGCGCGTGGTCCCGGCCGGGCTCGGGGCCGACGGCCCCATCGTCGGCGCGGCCGCGGTGGCGCTGCGGGCCTTGGGGTTCGACGTGCTCGGGGTCCAGCCGCCGTCGTGATGCGGCCGGAACGCACGTTGATCGGTGCCGTACCGTGGATGGCCGTGGACGGTGGTGAGCGCAGCGGGGCGCCGTCGCCGTCGTGGCTCGGTCCCGTGGCCGCCGCCGTCGCCCGCCACCCGGGCCTGTGGTGGACCGCCCTGCGCCAGTTGTGGGCCCTCGCTCCCAACGGCTGGTGGCGGCGCCGGCCGTGGCTGCCGCTGCCCGACCCCTCCTACCTGCGCTTCCGGTTGGTGACCCAGTACGGCGACGCCACCCACACGCCCGAACCGGGCGACGTGGTCACCTACCTCCACTGGTGCCGCGCCTACCGGGCGGCGCTGCGCTGATCGCGCGCCGGTCACCCACGGCGCGAACCGCTAGCCTGCGTGGGTGATGAGGGTGCCACCACGGCCTGCCGTCCCCTGGAGGGGCATCGTCCCTGCCGGGGCGTGCGGCCGGTGTGCCTCCCGGAGCGGCCTCCGAGGCTGACGGGGTTCCCTCATGACCAGAGCGCTCGTCCTCAACGCCACGTACGAGCCGCTCTGCGTGGTGTCGAGCCGGCGGGCGCTGATGCTGGTCCTCGACGGCAAGGCCGAGCAGGTCAGCTCCACCGACCGGGCGTTCCGGTCCGAACGCCAGATCTGGCCCGAGCCCTCGATCGTGCGGCTCACCTACTTCGTCAAGGTGCCCTACGAGGCCCGGGTGGCGCTCAACCGCCGGGCCGTGTTCGTCCGCGACGGTCACCGCTGCCAGTACTGCAACGCGCCGGCCGAGAACATCGATCACGTCGTCCCCCGCTCGAGGGGCGGGACGCACACGTGGGAGAACGTGGTGGCCGCCTGCCGCCCGTGCAACGCCAGGAAGATGGACCGCCTGCTCCACGAGACCTCGATGCGCCTGCGCCGCCCCCCCCGGGCGCCGCGCGAGCGCATCTGGATCCTCGCCGCCGTCGGTGCCGTGCGGTCGGAGTGGGAGCCCTACCTCCGCCCGTCCCACGCGCCGTCGCTGTCGGCCTGAGCCGCCGCCGAGGGGGCGGCTGGCCGCGCCGGGAGCGGGTGTGACACACTTCACAGAGAGGTCTGGCGAGGGCGGTTGGGGGGCCGCCCGCGCCGACCTGAGGTCGCCGGGACACCCGTCATCGGCGGGTCCAGGTGGGCCGGCGGCGGACGGCCCGTGGCTGATCGAGCGTCTGGTCGGCTCGGCGGAAGGCCTCCACCGCCTGGGTCTGCCCGATCCGGCCCGGCGGCGGCTGCGCTGGTGCCGCGCCGAGGGGCCGGCCCTGGTGCTCGGCTCCGCCGAGCCCGAGGGCCACGTCGACCGGGCGGCGGCGGCCGCCCTCGGTCTCCCCGTCGTGCGACGGCGCAGCGGGGGGTCGAGCGTGGTCGTCGGTCCCGGGCGGGTCGGGTGGCTCGACGTCGTCGTGCCCGCCGGCGACGCCCTCTGGAGCGACGACGTCGGCGTGGCGCCGCTGTGGCTGGGCCGGGCGTGGGCGACCGCCCTCGGGGTCCTGGGCGCCCCGGGGCTCGTGGTGCACGCCGGGCCCATGCAGCGGTCGGTGTGGTCCGGCTACGTCTGCTTCGCCGGCACCGGGCCCGGCGAGGTCGGCGGCCCGGCGGGCAAGGTGGTGGGTATCAGCCAGCGCCGCACCCGCGCCGCCGCGCTGTTCCAGTGCGGGGTGGTGCTGCACTGGGACCCGGCCGAGGCGGTCGCCGCGTTGGCGGTCGACCGGGTGGCCGCCGCCGCCGACCTCGCCGGGACGGCCGGCGGGCTCGACGCCGTGCTCGGCCGGCCCGTCGAGCCGGGCGAGCTCGAGGCGGCCTTCGAGCACGCGCTCGGCGCCACGGCGGCCGTGGCGACGTGAGTGAGCAGGTGATCGCCCGCGAGGGCGTGGTGTAGACCGGCGACGTGGACTTCGAGCTCAGCCCCACCGCCGCCCGGCTCCGAGACCAGTTGCTCGACTTCATGGACCGCCACGTGTATCCGGCCGAGGCGGTCTACCACGAGCAGATGGCGGCCTCGGGCGACCCCCACTTCGACCCGCCGGTCATCGAGGAGCTCAAGGCCGAGGCGCGCCGCCGGCGGCTGTGGAACCTCTTCCTCCCGCACAAGACGCAATGGACGGAGGGGCTGTCCAACCTCGACTACGCGCCGCTCGCCGAGATCACCGGCCGCTCGATCGAGCTGGCGCCCGAGGCCCTCAACTGCTCCGCGCCCGACACCGGGAACATGGAGCTGCTCACGCTCTTCGGTACCGCGGCGCAGCAGGAGCAGTGGCTCTATCCGCTCCTCGAGGGCGAGATCAGGTCCGCCTACGCGATGACCGAGCCGGGCGTGGCCTCGAGCGACGCGACCAACATCGAGTGCCGGATCGCCCGTTCGGGCGACGACTACGTGATCAACGGCAGGAAGTGGTGGATCTCGGGCGCCGCCTCGCGCCGGTGCCGGTTGCTGATCGTGATGGGCAAGACCGATCCAGAGGGGCCGCGGCACCTCCAGCAGTCGATGGTGCTGGTGCCGATTGACACGCCCGGCGTCACCGTGGTCCGTGACCTCACCGTGTTCGGGTACAACGACCGCGAGGGCCACTGCGAGATCACCTTCGAGGACGCCCGGGTGCCCGTGTCCAGCGTGCTCGGCGACGAGGGGGGCGGGTTCGCGATGGCCCAGGCCCGGCTCGGCCCCGGCCGCATCCACCATTGCATGCGCTGCGTGGGCATCGCCGAGCGCGCGCTGGAGCTGATGTGCCGGCGGGTCGAGTCGCGCGTGGCGTTCGGCAAGCGGCTGGCCGAGCAGGGGGTGATCCAGGAGTGGATCGCCGACAGCCGCATCGAGATCGAACAGGCGCGGTTGCTCACGCTGAAGGCGGCGTGGTTGATGGACACGGTCGGCAACAAGGGGGCGGCCACCGAGATCTCGGCCATCAAGGTGGTCGCCCCGAACGTGGCCCTGCGCGTCGTCGATCGCGCCATCCAGGCCCACGGCGGCGGCGGCGTCAGCAGCGACTTCCCGCTGGCCGGCATGTGGGCCGGCCTCCGCACCCTGCGCTTCGCCGACGGACCCGACGAGGTCCACCGTCGCCAGGTGGCGCGCCGCGAGCTGCGCCGCTACGAGGAGACAGCCGCCCGCCCGGGCTGAGGGCGTTCAGTGCTTGTTGCCGGAGCCGCAGCTGGTGCCGTGGCTCGACGAGGGCGAGGACGACGAGGAGTTGGAGGGACCCGGGTGCCCGCTGTCCTCGCGTGAGCCACCCTGGCTCGACGACGAGCCCCCGCTCTTGCCCCCGTCGTCGTCCGTTCCGTCACCGGCCTTCTCGTGGTCGCCCTTGTCGTGGTCACCCTTCTCGTGGCCGCTCGTGCTGTGACCGCTGTTGGTGTCGCCGGCCCCGCTGCTCGACGGCGTGGACGACGACGACGGCGGCGGCGGCGGCGTGACGGGCGGCGTGGTGACCGAGGCCACCACCACGGTGTGGGGCGTCACGGTGCCGGACCCGGGCGTGGTGGGCGGCGGTGGGGGCGTGACCGTGGGCGGGACGGTGGGCGGCGTGGGACTCGGCGGCGCGGGCGGCGTGGGTGGCGTGGGCGGCGGCTCGGACCCGCCGGGCGACTGGGGCTGCTGCTCGACCGCCGCGATCAGCCGCAGATTGGGCGGGGCGAGGACGACCGGCCCGGCGACGGTCGGCGCCGCCGGCGGGGCCGCCGGCGCCTGCGGATGACCGACGACGACGTGGAGAGGGGACGAGGGCGGCGCCGGTGGCGGCGGGGCGTGGTGGTGGGCGGGGGCGGCCGCGACCAACGGTGGCGGCGTCGACACCGGGCCCGAGAGGTTCGACGCCGCCGAGAGGCCGGCCGAACCGGCCAGGACGGCCGCACAGGCGACGCGCGCGGCCGTGGTCATCGAGACACCGGCCAGGCGGCCGACGGTCGCCGGGGGTGGGGGCGGAGGGGTCCGCCGTCCGCCGGCGACCTCGACCGGCAGGCCGGCCCCCAGGGCGTTCAGGACGATGGCGGCGCGCAGGGCGACGGTGGTCGCGTCGAGGCCCCCGTCGACGGTGACCAGCATCCGCCCCTCGGCCACGGTCGCGGACGTGACTCCAGGGATGCTGGCGACATGTTCCTCAGGTGAGCGGGAGGGCGTCATGGTTCAAGATCCGGATCGGGGTGGTCCGGCCGCCGATAGCGGTCCTGAGGCGCTACCAACCGGATCACCACGCGCCTGTTGGATCGGCAGATGAGGGCCGAAACCTAAGGCTCGGGGATGCGTTGACGGGTGGAGCATCGGGGCGTATGGTGGCGTGAAGTGGTGCGAAGGGGAGGGGTCCCTCGCATCCGGGAGCCACGGTGGAGGACGGAGGAGCGAGTGAGGGAGAGGGCGATCGCCACCTCGAAACGCGCTTTTGGGGCAATCACGCCCATGCCCTCGACCCCAAGGGCCGCGTCATCCTCCCCGCCCGGTTCCGCGAGCCGTTCCGGGACGGCGCCTTCCTGACCAAGCTGCCGGAGGGGTGCCTCGGCGTGTGGACCCGCCAGGAGTTCGATCGAAGGACCGCCGCCATGCTCGACAAGGGACGCCAGGGGCAGGCCGAGCGCAACGTGGCCCGGGTGTGGGCGGCGGGCGCCTTCGAGGTCAGCCCCGACGGCCAGGGGCGCCTGGCCATCCCCGCCGGCCTGCGCAGCTTCGCCCGGCTCGAAGGCGACGTGGTGGTGAACGGCGCCATCAACCACGTCGAGCTCTGGAACGCCGCCAAGTGGGCGGAGATCGACGCCGAAGGATCGCAGTTCCTGCTGTCCGGCACGGACGCCCTCGATGACATCGGCTTCTAGCCCGGCTGCCGCCCGCTGCCGTGCGACCAGGCCCCGGACCATGCGCAGCCCCTCGACCGACCCGGTGGGAGCACCCCTCTCCGCTGCTTTCGCCGCCGCCGCTCGGGAGAGACAACTCGACGGCACCCGTCCGGTCGAGGGGCTGCGGATGCGCCCGGGGAGCGCACCCGTGACCGCCGGCGATCCCCCCTTCGTCCACCGCCCCGTCATGGTCGACGAGGTGGTGGCCGCCCTCGCGCCCGTCCCCCCCGGGCTGTTCGTCGACGGCACCGTCGGTGGCGGCGGCCACGCGGCCGCCGTGTTGGGCGCCCACCCCGGCCTCGACCTGCTGGGCCTCGACCGCGACCCGTCCGCCCTCGACGCGGCACGGGACCGGCTGGCACCCTTTGCCCCGCGCGTCCGCCTGGCCCGGGCCCGGTTCGACGCCATCCCCGAGCTCACCGCCGGCGCGCCGGTCAGCGCCGTGCTCCTCGACCTCGGGGTGAGCTCTCCCCAGCTCGACCGGCCCGGGCGCGGCTTCAGCTACCGCCGCCCGGGACCGCTCGACATGCGCATGGATCCGAGCGCGGCGCTGACCGCCGCCGAGGTCGTCAACTCGTACCCGGCCAACCGGCTGGCGGCGCTGTTCCGCGCCAACGGCGAGGGCCGCTACGCCCACCGGATCGCCGCTGCCATCGTGGCCGGGCGGCCGTTCCACGACACGGTGGAGCTGGCGGAGACGGTCCGCCTCGCCATCCCGGCCGCCGCCCGGCGCCAGGGCGGCCACCCGGCGCGACGGGTGTTCCAGGCCCTGCGCATCGAGGTCAACGGGGAACTCGACGTCCTCGCCGCCACGCTGCCCGCCGTCCTCGACCTGCTCGCGCCCGGGGGCCGGCTGGCGGTCATCGGCTACCACAGCGGGGAGGACCGGCTCGTCAAGGCCGCGTTCGCCGCGGCGGCGTCGGGGGGCTGCACGTGCCCTCCGGGCCTGCCCTGCGTATGTGGCGCCACGCCCACCCATCGCCTCGTGTTCCGCGGGGCCCGCCGCCCGTCGGCGGCCGAGGTCGCCGACAACCCCCGTGCCGAGAGCGCCCGGTTGCGGGTCGTCGAACGCATCGGGGTGACGGGCCCGGACGGCGGCACGTGGTCGGGGGCGGCGTGAACGCCAGCCCGCACCGGCTCCAACGCCCCGACCCCTCCCCCGATGCGGCGCGCCCGTCGCGCCCGGCGCGCCCGCGGCCGCCGCTCGAGCTGGTGCCGCCCGGGGCGTGGCGGGCCCGGCGCCGGCGGCTGCGCCGGCGCGTCCTCGCCCTCACCGGGCTGGTCCTCGGCCTGGCCCCGGTGTTCGGCCTGGTGCTCGTCCACGTCGAGCTCACCGCCAACGAGGAGCGCCTGAGCACCCTCCAGGGTGAGGCGCAGTCCGCCCAGCAGGCCAACGTGCGCCTCCGGCTCCAGGTGGCCCAGCTCGAGTCGCCCTCGCGGATCGTGTCGCGGGCGGAGCAGCTCGGCCTGGTCTCCCCCCCG
>Ga0306920_100008017_pt1 | contig 13979 bp, 8 predicted proteins | sample flu12Cox44000170_FD_204666 | JGI IMG/M metagenome (GOLD analysis project Ga0306920, IMG submission 204666) | Lab enrichment of tropical soil microbial communities from Luquillo Experimental Forest, Puerto Rico - flux4day.12C.oxic.44.000.170 (v2)... | ecosystem: Environmental > Terrestrial >...
CGCTCGTTGTTCAGCATGTTCTCGAGCGATCTGGCCATCGACCTGGGAACTGCCAACACACTGGTCTATGCGCGCGGCAAAGGCATCGTGGTCAACGAGCCGTCGATTGTCGCGATCAACAAAAACACAGGTGAAGTAGAAGCGGTGGGCAAAGAAGCCAAGGAGATGCTTGGCCGCACCCCGGGCAACATCGTCGCTATCAAGCCGATGAAAGACGGCGTCATCGCGGATTTCAAAGTCACCGAGAAGATGCTGAACTACTTCATCCAGAAGGCGCACAACCGCAAGATGCTGGTGCATCCCCGCATCGTGATCGGCGTTCCGTCGGAGATCACGCAGGTGGAAAAGCGCGCCGTCATGGATTCGGCGTATCGCGCGAAGGCGAGTGAAGTGCATCTTGTCGAGCAAGCGATGGTAGCCGCGATAGGCGCGGGTCTGCCGATCACCGAGCCCAGCGGCAACATGGTAGTTGACATCGGTGGCGGCACGACCGACATTGCCGTGATTTCGCTGAGCGGCATCGTCTATTCGCGCTCGGTTCGGATGGCGGGCAACCAGATGGACGAAGCCATCATGAATTTCATGAAGCGCAAGTACAACCTGTTGATCGGCGAGCGTACGGCTGAGCAGATTAAGGTGGAGATTGGCTCAGCCTATCCGTTGGAAAAACCGATGACTATGGAGATCAAAGGCCGCAACCTGATCGAGGGCGTGCCCAAGACGATTACCATCGACGATAGCGAAGTGCGTGAGGCGGTGAGCGAGTGCGTCTCAACCATCATGAATGCCATCCGTGTGGCTCTGGAGCGCACTCCTCCGGAGTTGTCGGCTGATATTAGCGATCGTGGCATTGTGCTGACAGGCGGAGGTGCGATGCTGAAGAACCTCGACAAGCGCATCCGCGAAGAAACCGGGCTGCCGGTTTCGATTGCCGATGATCCACTCTGCAGCGTCGTGCTGGGCACGGGAAAGATGCTGAGCGACTTCAAGCTGCTGCGGAAGATCTCGATCGATTAACTTCACCTACCAGCTGTCAGTCTCATGCTCGCGATCCCATGCGTTGAAGCCAGGCTGCAAGCCTGTTGAGGGGCAGACAATGGCGATGCCGTTGAATTCTTCTCGCAAAATTATTCGGGCGCTCCCTATGCGGCTGCGGCCTGAACGCCTGGCAGCCTATCCAGATCTAGGTACCGGATTCGCCCTCACATACGCATGCATTACTGCACTCGCGCCTGCTCAGGTGCGACAATGATCGATATACCGGCCCGCAGGTGCCGGTCCTGTTATGGAGACACGTCTCGGCCGCTATAAGAACCTCATCGTGCTGGCGGCCATCCTGTTTGCTCAGATCATCGCGCTCGCGGTGCAAGTGCGACGACCCATGCAGGAGGGCGAGATGCGCCTGATCCGGGTGTGGGCGATTGCAAGTGTCACTCCCTTCGAAAAGGCCGTGGTGCACAGCCAAACGTGGATTCGCGACAAGTGGAACGGCTATGTGTACCTGCGTAATGTCAATAAGGAAAACCAGAACTTGCGCGGGGAGATCGCTCGCATGAAGGTGGAACAGGCGCGGCTAAGCGAAGATGCCAACATGGCCCGTCGCATTCAGACACTGCTGGCGTTCAAGGAACAGTACGTCGATCAAACCGTCGCGGCGCAGGTGATTGGCACCACCGGCAGTGAGCAGTCGCGCGTGTTGTACATCGATAAGGGAGCGGCGGATGGGCTGAAGCCGGATATGGCGGTAATCACGGCAACTGGAATCGTGGGCAAGATCGTGCAGGTGTCGGCGAATTCAGGGCAGGTGTTGCCGATCAACGATCAATTGAGCGGCGTGGGCGCCGCGCTGAAGGATTCCCGGCTGCAGGGCATTCTGAAGGGAGCACCGAACGGCACGACGACCTTGCAATACATCATGAGTGATGAGCCGGTGAATCCCGGGGAGACAGTAATCACCAGTGGCGGCGATCGTATTTTTCCCAAGGGACTGCTGATCGGGACGGTGGCGTCGGTTGAGCCCGGCAAAGATCTGTTTCTCAACATTCGGGTGATTCCTTCGGCCCGGCTTGATCGGCTGGAAGAAGTGCTGGTGGTGACAAGGATCGAGGAGAAATTACCCGACACCAAGGAACTAGGACCAATTCGGGCTTCGGATATTTTGAGTGAACGGCTGCCAGGCGTGCCAACACCGCCGGGTGCGAATGCAGCGGGTAATGCAACTACGGCGGCCGGGGGAGCGGTGGTTCGTGGTGGAGCAACGAACGCTCCTGCGGGCACGAAGCCAAAGCCGGCGATGGGCGGCACGTTGACCGAGCAGCCTCCGAATGCGGCGGCCAAACCGATGTCGCCGTCGGGATCTGCGACCGTGAAGCCGAATGCCAGCGAGACACCCAAGCCCGCAGTAGGTGCGAGCTTACCTGCGGCGAAACCCGCGCAGCCGAGCGGAACCGCGAGCCAAACGACTACCGCCACGCCAGCGGCACGGAAGCCTCCGGTGAATACGCCGACGACACCGGACACGAATCAGCAAGCAACTCCCCAGCCCAATACCCCCCCGCCGAACACCCCCCCGCCGACGCAGCCCAATACGGGAGAAACACCGCCGCAATGACGACGCGCGCTATGCCGTTCCGCGGAAGCTATACCTCTCGAGAGCAGATTGGAGCCTATGAGTTCAATTGGCTGGCGATCATTCTGATTCTGCTGATCGCGCTTTTCGTGCAAGCCTTCTTTACGGCGAAGCTGCGCTGGCTCTCAATTCTCGACCTGCCGATGATTGTGCTGATTTTCTTCGCGGTGGCGCGACGTAACCCCATCGGCGGATGCGTGACCGGAGCGATCATCGGTTTGATGCAGGACGCACTCGGAGGGCCGGCCCATCCCATCGGCATGTACGGCATCGCCGACACCATCATCGGATATATGGCGTCATCGATGGGTGCGAAGATCGATGTCGAAAACCCCGGGACGCGGTTTCTGATGGTTTATGCGTTCTACGTCATTCATCAGAGCGTGTATTTCGGTGTGGGACGCGGACTGCTGCGCCAGCCGCTGCTGTGGAGTTGGAGTCACGTCGCGATCGCGGCGCTGGCCAATGCCGTGGTAGGGGTGTTTCTCTTCCACTTTCTCGACCGGCTCAAGGAGAGATAGACGCGGTATTGAGGCTAGCGTCGCTAGGGAAGACTGTGGATGGAGGCTGGTGGCTAGCGGTCATTGAGACTCCGGGACGGGGAAACTGTTAGTAAGAATTGGAGTGTGGGCTGGCAACCTTTGCCATTCCCGCGTGGTTGGCGATGGACGTACACTCTGCGTGAGTTCCCCCATTTCACAATGTGCCGATACCATCAACGCGCGTTGCTGGCGGTCCTTGCTGCACTGTGTTCATTGGGAGCATTTGCCCAGGACCTGGCGCCACGCGCATATGTCGTCACGCCGATCCATTCCAATGCGATCACGCTCACCTGGTCCTATTACAACGGCGGATTGGAGTTCAACGGTGCGATTCCCGTTAACGACGCAAAAGGCATCCACAACGTCGCCAGTGTCAGTCTGTACCACTCGTTCAGTTTCTTCGGGCGTTCGGCCAACGTGACGGTGTCTTTGCCATACGCGGTGGGTAACTTCACGGGAGAACTGTTTAATCAACAGCGGTCCGTCTATCGGTCGGGATTGCTCGATTTCGGTGCGCGCGTCTCGGTCAACCTACACGGCGGCAAGGCTATGGAGTTGCACCAATTCGCCAAGTGGAAGCAAAAAGTCATCCTGGGTGCAAGCCTGAAGGTTGTCGCTCCTACCGGACAGTACGATCCCACGAGGCTCATCAACTGGGGCATCAACCGATGGGCGTTTAAGCCCGAATTTGGGTACTCGGAGCGCTGGGGGCACTGGGTGCTGGACGGCTACGCCGGGGTTTGGTGCTACACGACCAACCCAGCCTATTACGACATCCCTAGTCCACGGCCACAAACCCAGGCGCCGATCGGCTCGCTCGAGGGGCATCTCAGCTACGACTTCAGCGGGTTGCACGGGTTCAGGAAGACGCGCGCCTGGGCTTCTCTGGATGGCAATTTCTGGTGGGGAGGCATTACGGCACTGAACGGCATTCGCAATCTCGACAGCAAGCAGACCAGCTCGCGCGTGGGAGTGACGGTCTCGCTGCCTTACAGCAAGCATCAGTCGCTCAAGGTTGCCTACAGTGATGGTGCTTATGTCCGCTTTGGCGGGAACTACAACAATGTGTCGGTGGCGTGGCAATATACCTGGGTCGGACACCCGCGATAGACCTACAAGATAGCGCCTCTACAAGATACTCAAAAGCAACGATTTACACAATTTATTAACTCTCCGTCACGCTTCGATTCAGACTACAATGACGGTAAGGCTTGCGCCGGTCATCCAGCTCCGTGAAGCTTACCGTTCAACAATGGGGAGCAGTTGTGCTGCAGACGACAAGTGTCGGCGTGCGAGCGGTCGTCGTCGAAGATCGTTTCGAAAATCAGTCACTACCAGCACGCCCGCGTCGAGAGTCGTAATTGGCAATGTTTGGTCGCGAGGAAAAGGTTTCTCCATTTCGGCTCACCGTAGTGCAGTACGTACTGCTCGCAATCTTTTTGCTTCTCGCCTTCGGATTGTGGAGACTGCAGGTCGCACGCAGCGACTACTACTCTTCACTGGCTGAGCAGAACCGCATCAAACAAGTGCCGATCCTGGCGCCGCGCGGGAAATTGCTGGACCGCGAAGGGCGCATCATCGTCGACAACTATCCGTCGTTCTCGGTGCTTTTGTTGCGTGATCAGAACCGCAACCTGGATGCCGATGCCGACAAGATCGCTACGGGACTGCACATTCCGCCGGATGAAGTGCGCGCACGCCTGAGACGGATGGCGGCGGTTCCCGGATACCAGCCGTTGTTTCTAAAGGACGACATCACCCCGGACGAGCTGGCGTTCATTGAATCACATCGTGCTGATTTGCCGGAACTCGATGTCATCACGGTACACCGCCGCTTGTATCCGAAGAATGGCTTCATGGCACACGTAATTGGCTATGTCGGCCAGGTCAGCGAAGAGATGCTGACCCAGCCGCAGTGGGAACTCTATAGTCCGGGCGATGTGGTTGGCATGTCGGGCGTCGAGCAGTACTACAACGATATTTTGATGGGCAAGAACGGCTCGCGGCAGGTGTTGGTTAACAGCCGCGGGAAGGAAGTCGGCACCCTGAGCGATGTGCGGGCGGTTCCGGGTAAGCAACTCAAGCTCACGATCGATCTCGATTTGCAGATCGCTGCCGAGCAGGCGCTCGAGGGCAAGCCGGGAGCGATCGTGGCCATGGATCCGCGGACGGGCGAGATTCTGGCAATGGCCAGCCGGCCGGCATTCGATCCGAACGCATTTGCTGTGCGCATCACCCGCGACGAGTGGAACCAATTGGTCACCGATCCCGGCAAACCCCTTCTGAACAAGGCGATTCAGGCCCAACTGGCTCCGGGCTCGGTGTTCAAGATCATCATGGCGACGGCGGGATTGCAGGAAGGCATCGCCCAGGACATGGTGGTGAGTTGTGGCGGAGGAAAGACGTTCTACGGCCGTTATTTTAAGTGCTGGATTTCGGCGAACCATAGCACGCACGGCAGCGTGAACATCAGCAAGGCAATTTATCAGTCGTGCGATTCGTACTTTTACACGTTGGCAGAAAAGCTGGGCATTAGCCGTATCGCAAAGTACGCCACCATGCTGGGTCTCGGACAGAAGACGGGTGTGGACTTGCCGCAGGAGTCCTCAGGCGTGATGCCGTCGGAAGAATGGAAGATCAAGAATTATAAGCAGAAGTGGTACGCGGGCGAGACGATCTCGGTTGGTATCGGTCAAGGCGCGGTCGCGACCACGCCGGTACAGCTGGCGCGCGCGATTGGAGCCATCACTAGCGATGGATCGCTACGGCGTCCGCATGTGGCTTTTCCTGAGCAGTTTCCGCCTGAGTTCAAGCAGGTTTCGAAGTACAACGATGAGACGAAAATCCCCATGGACCAGAAGAACTGGATGACGATCACCGACGCTATGGCGCAGGTGGTCTCGCCGGTCGGTACTGCCGGAAGGGCAGCGATTCCTGGAGTCGACATTGCAGGAAAGACAGGCAGTTCGCAGACCGTTTCCAATGAGTTCAAGAAGAAGATGTCAGCCAGCGAAAAGACTCTCTACAAGGACAATGGTTGGTTCGTCGGGGTAACTCCGCGCCGCAATCCCGAACTTGTGGTGGCGTGCCTGTTTGAAGGCGGCGAGCACGGCGCGCTGGCGGCGCAAGTGGCGACGAAGGTCATCAAGGCGTACGTCGAGAAACAACGCAATCGACAGACGCAAGTAGCCAAGACGACATCGACTGCCCCGAAGCAGGCCGAGGTCGCGGCGGTGTGGCATAGCGGCAACACCGCGCCCGGTGAAAACAAAGTTCAGGGTGGACACTTCACCGTGCCCTTGGATTCGAAGACCCAGCCCTTGGCAGCGGCTCCAGGTGTATCGGAGGGCGACAAGCCGTTGCCTCGATCGACCCTCGAAGCAACCGAATCGCACACGGAGATGGCAAATCCGGAGACGTCGACCCCATTGCCAGTGCAACCGGGCCAGTCCGATGTGCTGCAGGCCCCGGCCACAGGCCAGAGCCAGTCACAGCAGGCTCCAAAGAAGCCGGAGAAGCCGAACAATCCGCCAGCCGCGACTGGGTTGCGGAGGAGCGATCAGTGAGCCGGTTCGTCTCTTATCGCGACTTCGACTGGGTGCTGCTGACCCTGGTGCTGCTGATCTGCGCGCTCGGTGTGGTCGAAATCTACAGCGCGACGCTCCACACCAAGTTCATGGGTGTACACATCAAGCAGATCTACTGGGTGCTGGGCGGGGTAGCGCTGATGTTCGCCATGAGCATGGTGAACTACCAGGCGCTGATCCAACGGGTACCCATTTTTTACGTGTTGTCGATTGCCTCGCTGCTTGCGGTAGCCGTGTTTGGCAAGAAGTATCTCGGAGCGCGTCGCTGGGTGGATGTCGGCCTGTTTCACTTCCAGCCGTCAGAGTGGATCAAACTGGTGCTCATCTTGGCGGTTGCGAAGTACTTCGCCGATATGAAGAGCGACAGCGAAGCGCAGGACATCGTGAAGGCGGGGGCGCTCGTGGGAATCCCGATGCTCATGGTTTTGATGCAACCGGACCTGGGGACAGCATTGACTTACCTGCCGATCGCCATCATGGGGCTGTTTCTCGGCGGCATGAGAGCCAAGCACGCAGTTATCATAATAGTTATTGCAACATTGCTTGCTCCCTTAGGCTGGCACGTCCTGAAGCCCTATCAGCGCGACCGTCTGACGACCTTCCTCGAGCCGGAGGCCGATCCCCAACGCAAAGGTTACCAGCTAATACAATCCCTTGTGGCAGTGGGGGATGGCGGCATTTTCGGCAAGGGAACGACGCACGGCAGCCAGACACAAGGGCAGTTCCTGCCTGTGCCGCATACTGACTTCATCTTCGCCGCTTTCGCCGAGGAGCACGGATTCATCGGCGCTATGGGCCTTTTACTGCTATACTTTATAGTACTGATGCGTTTGATTCAGAACGCTCAGACGGCTCCCGACCGGGCAGGTGCTTTCGTGGTGATGGGTGTGGTGGCGGTGCTTGCATTCCATATCCTGGTCAACGTAGGCATGGTGGTAGGATTTATGCCGGTTACGGGAATCCCCTTGCCATTAATGAGTTACGGGGGATCGTCGGTACTGTTCATGTTCTTGGCGCTGGGGATTGTGATGAATGTCCGCATGCGCAGGTTCGTGAACTAAGGATCGAGTTTTTACCGGCTATCGGAAAGCGCGCCAACGAGACGCGGGCCGGCAAACGCCGGACTCACTCGCCGGGAGGGCAATTCCAAAGTGGAATCACGGCCTTCGAAGAGTGACAAAAAGATTACGAGCGCCCTCACGAACGAGGGCAAGGATCGGCCGCAGGTTAAGGTGGCCGGACAGGATTGCAGGGCGAGTGAAGACGAGGCGGGTAACGACCCCTTCCCTGACAGGAGGGTGTGGTCACAGACCTCGCAGAGCTTGCTAAATTACCGGTGCAGACGATCGCAAAGATTGCTGTTGGCAACATCTGGCTGGAAACACATCCGGGCAAACGCCCGAGTGCGTCCGTCGTGCGGTCGCGCCGTTGATTCCCTCCTCGTCCACCTCCTGAACACGCGCCGCTCCGCGGAGCGTCCATGAATAAAGAACTTTATGTGTCTTCCACTCCCCACGAAACTAAAGTGGCGCTGGTGGAAGACGATCAACTCGCTGAAGTGTTTTATGAGCGGGAAAACGAGTACACCTTAGCTGGATCCGTCTACAAAGGCCGCGTCACCCGCGTGCTTCCTGGCATGCAGTCGGCATTCGTCGATATTGGGTTGGAGCGCGATGCCTTCCTTTACGTTTCTGACTTTCTCGAACTGACGGACGAAGAAGATGCGGAAGAGTTTGGCGAAATTCCGGCGCCGGCTGCGACCGTGAATTTGAATCGGCAGGCACGGCCCGCGGAAGCATCTGCGGCTATTGAAACGCCAACAAACGAGCAAGCAGAGGGTGTTGCTGCGGTTGAGGGCATTTCGTCGCAGGATTCCGCAGGAGAAACGGAAGGCCGCGAATCGGCCGCCGCGAGCGAAGAATCGAGAGCGGGCGACGGGGCACGCCGTTGGCGGGGACGTCGCCGTCGCGGAGGCCGCCGCGGAGGCCGCGAAGATCGTTACTCGCAGACCGAACAACCCCGCGCAGAGACACAAGAGCCGGCCGAAGAAGCACCGGCAATTAAGGAACCGCCGGAGAACCGTCCGGCGCCGCAGCGCTATGCCCCGATTGTGCTGCCGGGAGAGTCGATCTCGAAGTATCGCAACCTCACGCCGCCCGCCGCGGAAGACGATGCGACGGACCAGGAGTCGGCGGAGGCAGACCGTTCAGGGAACCCGGTGGCCGAAGCGGCGCCAGTCGAAGATTTTCAGCCTCCAGTCGACCCGCAACCGGAGCACGAATTCGAGTACGAGGAAGTTCGAGAGAGCAATGCGACTCCGGTCGAAGAAGAGTCGCCTGCGCCGTCGGCTCCCGCTGAAGCAGTTGAGCTTCAAGCTCCCGCCGAAACTATGATCGCCTTCGAACAAGATCGCGACTCGAATAAGCTCTCCAGGTTTGGTCGCGAAGAAGCCGCGGCGGTGATCTTCAACCAGCCGTCACCTAGCTTCGAGAATGTCGAAACTACCGAGCACGGAACGATTGAAGCCGCGTCTGAATCGAGCGCGGAAGGAGCAGAGCATCACGGGCAACAGGCTGGTTCGCAGGCTTCTGGCGGCTCCAAACGCCATGCCGCACCGGAACGCGCTCCCGAGGGTCGCACACTCGAGCACGAAACGCTCGAAGACGACGAGATGGAATTCCATCCCATGCCGGAGAACATCGAGGCGCTGCGCGAAGTGGCCGGCGATGCGGAAATGGAACTCGAGGAAGAGACCCTGGACAACAGCGACAACTACTCAGACCGCTGGATCCCCAAGGTTGCCGATGTCGATGAAGACGAAGTCGTTGCGGCTGAAGAGCGTGGCGAGACCCGAATTGTCGGCGGCGGTGAAGAAGATGACGAAGAATACAGCGAGGAAGAGACGAACGGACGCGCGGAGCTGCGTGCGCCGGCTCCAACCGCCGCCTACCAACAGCGGCAGGTCGAGCGTACGGGTTACGATCGCCGCGGCCAGCGCGGCCGCCGCGGACGACGCAACAACCTTCGCATGCACGCGCACCGTCCGCAGCCATTGATCTCCGACCTGCTGAAAGAAGGGCAAGAGATCCTGATCCAGATCGCCAAGGAGCCCATCGCCAAAAAAGGAGCGCGCATTACCAGTCATATCGCGCTGCCGGGCCGGTTCCTGGTGTACATGCCGACGGTCAATCATGTGGGCGTGTCGCGCAAGATCAATTCGGAAGAAGAGCGCCAACGGCTGAAGCGCATCGTAACCAGCGAACGCGAGAACGGCTTGGGGGGCTTTATTGTACGGACGGCGGCGGCCAACATTAAGGAAGATGAGCTGCGCGCTGACATTCGCTTCCTCAAGCACTTGTGGGCCGAGATTAAGAATCGCGCCGAGAACAGCAAGTCGCCAGCGCTGATCTATCACGACCTCAACCTCGTGGAGCGCGTGCTGCGCGATCAGGTGAACGCGGACTTTTCGCAGATCTGGGTTGATACCGAAGAAGAGTACGAGCGGGTGGTGCGGTTTGCGCAACGTTTCCAGCCCTCCCTGGTGCGGCGCATCAAGCTGTACACAAAGTCCACTCCGCTGTTTGAGCACTTTGGCATTCAGGACGAGATTAACAACGCACTGAAGTCGAAGGTGTGGCTGAAGACCGGCGGGTACATCGTCATCAACCAGACCGAAGCGCTGGTGGCGATCGACATCAATACTGGCAAATACGTCGGCAAGACGCAGCGGCTGGAAGACACCATCGTCAGGACGAACATCGATGCGGTGAAGGAGATCGTGCGCCAGGTCCGGCTGCGCGATCTAGGTGGCATCATCGTGATCGACTTCATTGACATGGATGAGCGCAAGAATCGCCAGAAAGTTATGGCGGCGTTAGAAGAGGCCCTGCGGGCCGACCGCGCTCCCTCGAAGGCGCTCCAGTTTAACGATTTCGGACTGGTGGCCATTACCCGTAAACGCGTGAAGCAGTCGCTGGAGCGCACGCTGGGCGAGTCATGTCCGTACTGTACGGGAGCGGGCTTCGTGAAGTCAGTGACCACAGTATGCAACGAGATCTACATCGAAATGCGCAAGATGATCAAGGAGCATGAGCGCACCGACATCTCGCTGCGGGTGAATCCGGAGGTCGCCAAAGTGCTGAAGGCAAACAATGGGAAACTCATCACCGAGATGGAAGAACTGACCGGGAAGACGGTACTGGTGAAGAGCGACCCGATGCTGCATCAGGAGAACTTCGACATCCAGTAGGCACGGAAACAGAAACTTCACCACCGAGGCATCAAGACACGGAGAGCATAAGAGCCAACGCCGTGGGCTGGGTGTCGCCGTGGTGAATTTGTTTTGTTCGGGGGTTTAGTTTAGTGAACGACGGTGGAGACCGGCTGCGGTTTCGCCATGTCGAGTTTTCCCAGCACCTGCTCGAAAGGAAGAAACACCGAGAATGCCGTTCCGCTGCGGCCAGGACGAACGGTACTGATGAAGTGTATGGTTCCTTCATGCTTCTCGATGATGCCGCGTGTGACCCACAGGCCGAGCCCGGTTCCGCTCTCGCCCTTGGTGGTGTAAAACGGGGCGAAGAGATTCTTGCGTACACCGGGTGGGATCCCGGTACCATTGTCCACTACGGTCACGCGAATCCCCTTGCGCTGGGCATCGGAGGGAAGGCTTGACTCGAACACATGCAAGAGCAGCTTCCCGCCATTCGGCATGCTATGAATCGCATTGGCGACGAGGTTCGCGAAGACCTGTCGCAGCTCGCCTGGAAAGCCACGGATGGAACGGTCGCTCTCAAAACGCTTGCCCACGCTGATTCCCGACATGCTGATTTGGGGCGCATAAAGGGTGAGCACGCTCTCGATGACTTTAACGAGATTGACCGGAACCGGAGATTGTGCTTCGCGGTGAAAGGTCAGTAGCTGTGCTGTGATCTGAGTAATGCGGGCCAATTCGTCGGTCGCGAGCTCGAGGTAATGCTTGGTCTCCGGATTCGGATATGACTCTTGGCGGAGAATAAAGAGCAAATTGGAGACCGTATCCAGCGGATTACGGATTTCGTGAGCGATCGTGGCGGCGAGGCGTCCCGCCTGGCCGAGGCGGTCGCTGGCCCGCAGTGTCTGCTCGGTCTGCCGGCGTTGCGTAATGTCACGGAAGACGAGCACCACGCCAGTAAGCTGACGGCGCCGGTTCATGATGGGGGCAGCGCTCATCTCGATGGGGTATTCCTGTCCCGAGCGGCTGACCAGCACGATGTGATTGGAGAGGCCAACCACATCCTCTGCCTGACGTACGAGCTCCACCGGATTGGTTAGTGGCTCGCGAGAAAGTTCATCGATGAGGTGGGCCACCTCAGGCAGTGGACGCCCACGCGCCGCCATGTAATCCACCCAGCCGGTCAGTCGCTGCGCGACCGGATTGATATAGCTCACTCCGCCGCAAGCGTCGGTGGCGATCACAGCGTCTCCGAGACTATTCAACGTAGTCTGAAAGCGCTCGCGGCTGTCGGCCAACTGCCGGCTCTTTTCCTCCTCGGTGTGCAGATGCTGTTCGTAGGTGTCGGACAGCTGCTTCAACTCGCGACGGGTGAGGGTAAAAAGCATTATGGCGATAACTAAAGAGAGCCCGACTGCGGTTGTAATGACAACTCTGTTAAGTGTGGTGGTGCCACGAAAGTGAGCATCCCGTGACTCCTCCTCGCTATGCACCAGTGCCAACTGCTTGGCGCGAATCTGGTCCATCAAGTCTTTGCCTTCGGCATATTCCTCGGTCGAGAGACGACCAGCGGGTTGTTGCATCAAGCGGTCGGCGTACTCCATCCATCTCACATCGAGTTGGCGGACCTCGGAAAGCCGCTGCTGCGCTTCCGGCTCGTCGGCGGTCAGCTGTCGCAGCAGGTCGAGTTCCTGATATACCCCCGGCCGGGCGGCGACGAAAGGATCGAGGAAGCTGCGATTGCCGGTAAGGTAGTAGCCCCGGATCCCGGTTTCCATGTCGATCACGTAGCGCATCAACTGGCGAGAGTCGGAAATCACCTCTTCGGCGTGATCGACCCAGCGCCGGGCCGACCTGAGGCTGAGGATCTCAACTGTGAGTAGCACCGCGAGCAGCGCAAGCAGTGTGACGGGAATGACCACAGTTCGACGAAGCAGCCTCTTGAAACGACGCTCATCCATGGTGGCGAGATGTTCCGGCGGTGGCTTGTGGAACTCTTGTCGATGATACAGCAATGGCGGGGCTGAGGCGCCTAGTCCGTGGCGACGGTTCTTCGACTAACCGAGGTTGTTTCTTGTAGCGACGACGCGGTGACACGCGCCCACGCCCAAACGATGAGCCGGTAGGCGAGGAGCAGGCTGAGAATGGTCGCGTAAATTAGGGGCTTGCGGATGTCCTTTTTCACCAACCACATGAAGTGGATGACTCCCAATACTGCGATCACGTAGATGAGGCGGTGAATCGTCTGCCAGCGCTTGCCCAACCGGCGGATAGACGCCTGCGTGGAAGTCAGAGCGAGCGGAAACAACAACAGAAAGGCGGTGAAACCCACGGTGATAAAGGGCCGCTTCACCACATCTTTCGCCATGCTGTGCAAGTCGAAGAACTGGTCGAGCCAAATATAAGTGAGGAAGTGCAGACAGGCGTAGAAGAACGCGAAGAGCCCGAACATCCTTCGGAATTGAATGAGCCAATATTGTCGCGTTAGTCTTCGGACTGGCGTGACCGATAACGTCACCATCAGGAACACAAGCGTCCACGTACCGGTGGACCAGGTGATGAGCTGAATCGGATTGGCGCCAAGTCCGGCGTTGAGCGCCTTCCACCCCAGTCGTCCGAGCGGAATGAGGCAGGCGAAGAAAATAAGCGGCTTGAGGTATTTCGGTTTCACACGAGGCCGTCAGTAGTACTTCTTCAGGTCCATGCCAGTGTAGAGCGATGCGACCTGATCGCCATAGCCGTTGAACATCAAAGTCGGCCGCTTGAAGAATTCTCCGATACGCCGCTCCTTGGCCTGGCTCCAGCGCGGATGGTCGACGTTCGGGTTCACGTTGGAGTAGAAGCCGTACTCGTTTGGAGCGGCTTTCGTCCATGTGGAAACAGGCTCGCGTTCCACGAGTTTGATCTTGACGATCGCTTTGATGCCCTTGAAGCCGTACTTCCAGGGAACGACCAGGCGAACCGGAGCGCCGTCCTGGTTGGGCAGTGTCTCGCCGTACAGTCCGACGGCA
>Ga0306920_100008018_pt1 | contig 13978 bp, 12 predicted proteins | sample flu12Cox44000170_FD_204666 | JGI IMG/M metagenome (GOLD analysis project Ga0306920, IMG submission 204666) | Lab enrichment of tropical soil microbial communities from Luquillo Experimental Forest, Puerto Rico - flux4day.12C.oxic.44.000.170 (v2)... | ecosystem: Environmental > Terrestrial >...
TCCCAGCTTACATCAAGCCGTGATGCTCGACGACGCCACCGACCCGAAGTGCAGCGCTATCACAGACTGCTTCGGCCGGTTCCAGTACAATTCCGTCTCGCGCGTTGGATAGGTTGGAGGAAGTGGAGTCCTTACGCGGCGGAGGACCAGATATGGGCCATGTGCAAACCGAATTGAAGATGGGCGTGCTTCGAATCATGATCGACCGTCCCGAAAAGAAAAACGCCTTGACCTCCGCCATGTACGACGGGCTGGCGACGGCAGTGGAAGAGGGCGAGGCAAATGGCGACGTTCGGGTGATGCTGCTGCACGGCAATGGCGACTCCTTTACGGCGGGCAACGATCTGGAGGATTTTGTGGCCAACCCCTGGAAAGTACAATCGGTGCCGCCGGCGTTGCGATTTATCGCGGCGATGGTGGGTGCAAAAAAGCCGATCGTAGCGGCCATTCACGGATCGGCGGTGGGCATTGGAGTCACGATCCTGCTGCATTGCGACCTGGTGTATGCCGCCGACAACGCCAAACTGGTGATGCCTTTCATCAATCTTGGCATTGTGCCGGAGGCGGGCTCAACCGTGCTGCTGCCGGCACTGGTGGGACATCAACGATCTGCGGAATTGCTGATGCTGGGCGCGCCTTTGAGCGCGCAAGGCGCCTATGAGTTGGGGATGGTGAACGCGGTGGTCACGCCGGACGCGCTGCTGCCAACCGCCCTGGATGCTTCCCAGAAACTGGCGGATAAGCCCGCCGTGGCCCTGCGGGCAACCAAAGCGCTGCTCAGGAAGACGGGCCAAGCGGAACTGGACCGCGCGATTCGCGAGGAGGTGGCTATCATCGCCGAGCGGCTTGACTCGCCCGAGACGCGGGAGGCATTGACCGCCTTTCTGGAGAAACGCAAACCTGATTTCGCAAAGTTTCGATAGCCATGAAGCAATGCAGGAGTCTCGGGAGATGCCGGCGCGCCCCCCAAAGTCACGGCTCGGGCCACTCTCGGCTTGACGTAAATTGCTGACGGTGTTTACCTATGGGTACTGGAGCGGCTGCAAGAAAGCTGTGCCCGTTGGCATCGTGGTCCAAGGCTTACCGGTGGCGGAAGGTGCCGCGGACTAACGTCCGGCTCACAGGTTCAGGATAGGACGCGCTGACGCCGCGCTAAAAGCGCGGCTCTACCACCGGGGCTCGCAGGGTACAGCACTCCGGAACCGCTCCCAGTCTCCTAGACGGCAGCTCCCAATGCCTGTGAACGAGACGATATTAGCTACCGCAGTCTACGACCAGCTGAAGCAAGCCATGGCTTCTGAGCCTGACGGTTTCATTGAACTCTATCGGGAATATCTGGCCGAGGCTTGGAATACGCTGCATTCACTGCGCGAGGCCGTTCAGCAACAGAACGCGCAAGATGCCAGTGAAAAAGCGCACTACCTGAAAGGAAGCAGCCTGGTTTTGGGTGCCCGCGTTGTGGCCCGAGTGGCGGCCACGCTGCAAGAATTGGCGCTCAACGGCGACGCCAGGGGCGCCGAGGCCGGGTTGAAACAGATCGAGCAGGCCTTGCTGGAACTGCAGGCGGAACTTTCAGACCGCCTGGGCGCCAGAGTGATTCCCGTGCGCAGCACGGCCGCGTAGCGCAAGCATTTCACGGTACGATAAGAACGGTGGCCCAAATTCCGATTCGCGTGCTGATTGCCGACGATCACCCGGTGGTTCGGGTTGGCCTGCGCAACATGCTGCAAGTCGATCCGCTCATCAAGGTCGTGGGTGAAGCTTGTGATGGCGTGGAGGCGCTGGAGTTAGCGCGAACCTTGCGCCCCGATATTTTGCTGCTCGATCTCGCAATGCCCAATGTCGCGGGCATGGAAGCGCTCCGCGAAATGACCTCGGACAACCTCGAGACGCGCACGGTGGTATTGACGGCACTCATCGACAAGCGGCAGGTCCTCGAGGCGTTACAACTAGGGGCGCGCGGCGTGGTGCTGAAGGACGCCGTGGTCGAACACCTGTCAGCTTGTATCAGCGCCGTGATGCAGGGACAGTATTGGCTGGAAGGACGGCCCGTGCAGAACCTGGTGCAAGTATTGCGCGACTTGACGGCGCAAACCGCGCTGCCTCGGCGCAAGACGTATGGGTTGACGGCGCGCGAACTGGAAGTGGTTACGCTGATCACCGAAGGCTGCACCAATAAAGACATTGCCAAGACTTTTGGCATCAGCGAAGAAACGGTCAAACGCCACCTCACCAATATCTTCAATAAGCTGGGCGTCGGCAATCGCCTGGAGTTGGCGCTGTTCGCGCTCAATCACGACTTGCTGCCGGCGACGGAAGGAAGCTAGCGCCCACGCGTTGACGCCGCGCTGAAAGCCGCAGCACCACCCCGGGGGGCTTAGGATAGGGCAATTACGGAACCGCTCCAGCGCCTCATAGTTTCTGCTCTTTCCGCCCAACTGAGGGGTGCAAAGATGTGGCTATCCCCATTCCCTTAGGGTGCGCAGTCGACGGCTTGTTGTAACCAACACTTCGGCTGACGCGGGACGCGAACTCTGATACTCTCTGCCCACAGGAATGCCCTGGAGCCATGCCCTCGAAGAGAGCTGCGGCCAAACGAGCGGGTTCGACAAAGAGGGCTGTCTTGCCGGCAGCGGTCCGTGACCAGCATGAGCTGGTCATTATCACCGGCATGAGCGGCGCAGGGAAAGTCTCGGCTCTGAAGACCTTTGAAGATCTCGGCTTCTATGCGGTGGACAATCTGCCGGTCGGATTGATCTCCAACTTTGCCGATCTGGTGCGGGACTCGACGGAAATCGAGCGGGCGGCGCTGGTGGTGGACATCCGCGAAGGAGCACGGCACGACAAGCTGCCGCAGATCCTGCAATCCTTGCGCAGCTCGTTGAAAACCACCGTGCTGTTTCTCGAAGCTGACGAAGACGCTCTACTTCGCCGCTATAGCGAGACGCGCCGGCCGCATCCGCTGGGGCGCAAGACCTCGGTGAAAGCTTCGCTGCAGTCGGAGCGCCGCCGCTTGCAGCCAGTACGCGCGGTTGCCGACCTGGTAATCGACACCACCAAATTCAATGTGCACGAATTGCGCTCGCTGCTTACCGAACGCTTCCAGGGCGAAGACCGCGCTCAGAACATTCTGATCTCGTGCGTGAGCTTCGGATTTCGCCAGGGCGTGCCGGAAGATGCCGACCTGATGTTCGACGTGCGCTTTCTGCCCAATCCGCATTTCATTTCTGAGTTCCGGGCCTTCACCGGACGCCACCCCAAGGTTGCGAAGTATATCCGCTCGTTCCCCCAGACGAAGGAGTTTATCGCCCGCATATCGGAGTTGCTGGTGTACCTGATTCCCCACTACATTCGGGAGGGCAAGAGCTACCTGACCATCGCGTTCGGATGCACCGGCGGCAAGCACCGCTCGGTGCTGATCGCCGAAGAAGTGAAGAAGCGACTGGCGAAGTCGAATTACAACGTCAAGGTGGTTCATCGCGACTCGCCGGTTCCCCCGTAATTAAAACTTCAATTGGTGAAACCGACGGGTCGAAAGACCCCCGTCCAGTTTGAAGTTTGCCGGCTTGCAAGCAAATTGCCTTTCCTTTTAGCGACCCCCCCTATACTCCAGTGAGTCTAGACACGGCCCGCGACTGCACTGCAAGCGAGTCCTCATGATCAGCACATTGAACACCGCTTCCGGTTCGCCGGCGATTGGCCTGCAGTTTCCCAATCCTTACTCCCTGGTGTCGGCGCAGGCTGACCCGCCGGGTGGACATTGATGCTTGCCATGGCCCCATCCCGCGTGCCTGTTTCGTGCCTAACCTGAATTCCGATAGAATTCAGGCTTGCGTCACAATCGAACATTCGTGCCCTGGCTCGCAATCTCGGCGCGCGGCTGGAACCTATGGGGACTATGCGTCAACTGAAGCGATTGTTGCACTACGTCAGGCCATACTGGTGGCAGTTGCTGGCTTCCGTGGTGTCAATGGCGCTGGTCGGACTGTTCGACGCGTTCCGACTGCTGCTGATCGGGCCCATCTTTGATCACGTTCTGAATCCCTCCGAGCAGGCACACGAACTGCACCTGCTACCTACTACAAGTTGGACCCTGCAATTGAACTGGTTCGTACCCGGCCGCTTCCACAATGTGTGGACGATGGTGGCCTTCGCGCTGGTCGCCGCCACCGTGCTGAAGGGCGTCTTCGATTATCTGGGCACCTACCTGGTGAATTACGCCGGATTCGGCATGATCACCGATCTGCGCAACGAGCTCTACACCGCCACCCTGCGCCGTTCGGTGGCGTTTTTCCAGAAGCATTCGACGGGCACGCTGCTGTCGGCACTGGTCAACGACATCGAGCGGGTGCAATACGCCATGTCCACCGTACTGGCGGAGTTTCTGCAGCAAGTTTTCACCCTTATATTCACGGCGGTCGTGGTCGTTCTCCTGGGTGGAAAGCTCGCCTGGGTACTGCTGTTATTCGTGCCGGTCATTCTGGTCTCAGCGCGCCGTATCGGTCAGCGGGTGCGCCGGACGACGCGCAAGGGACAGGACAAACTGGCCGAAATCCAGAACATCCTGCACGAAACCATCACGGGTGTCCGCATCGTGAAGGCCTTCTCCATGGAAGCCTGGGAGACGCGCCGCTTCCGCGAGGCGGCCAAGCGCCTGTTCAAGGCCAACCTGCGCTCGGTCAGTGCTGCCGCCATCAGCTCTCCCATGATGGACATCTTCGGTGCCATTGCGATCGCCCTGCTCATCCTCATGGGGCGCGAGTACATCAAGCATCACATCTATACGGAAGGCATCTTCCTCGCCTTCATCGTGGCTGTGTTCAAGCTGTACGAGCCGGTGAGAAAGTTCGCGCAGTTTAATAACAACTTCCAGCAGGCGCTGGGGGCATCCTCGGCCATCTTCGATTTTCTCGATGCCTACGACGACGTGCGGGAGAAGCCCGGGGCGATCACGCTGCCGCCCTTCCACCAGGGGATTCGCTTCGAGCACGTGTACTTCAGCTACAACAAGGGCGACCACCGCCGCGAAGTTTTACATGATGTCAACCTCGAAGTTGAGCCGGGTGAGGTCGTAGCCATCGTCGGCTCGAGCGGGTCGGGCAAGACTACTCTAGTGCACCTGTTGCCGCGATTCTTCGATGTGACTCGCGGCCGGTTGCTGATCGACGGCTGCGATGTCTGCGACCTGACCCTGGCATCGCTGCGCTCGCAGATCGCCATCGTCACCCAGGATACGATCCTGTTCAATGACTCGGTGCGCAATAACATTGCGTATGGCCAGCCGACCGTGCCCGGGGCGAAGGTGGAAGCGGCGGCCCACGCCGCACTCGCGCATGATTTCATCATGGGGCTGCCGAATGGCTACGAGACGCTGATCGGCGAGCGCGGGCTGCGGCTGAGCGGCGGGGAACGCCAGCGAATTTCGATTGCGCGCGCTATCCTGAAGAACGCTCCCATCCTGATTCTCGACGAGGCCACCTCGGCGCTCGACACGGAGAGCGAGTCGCTGGTGCAGTCGGCGCTGCAGAACCTGATGGCCGGGCGCACAGTGTTCGTGATCGCGCATCGCCTCTCGACCGTGCGCCGCGCCGATCGCATCCTGGTACTGGAGAACGGCATGATCACCGATGAGGGCACCCACGAGCGGCTCATGACCCACACTGGCACGTATCGCCGCCTGTACGATTTGCAATTCGTGGATGTCGAACTTACCAACGGAAGCGAATAGGCCGGCATGAGTATCCGCTCCATGACGGGATATGCGCAGGTCAAGGCGCACATCAGCGATCAACTCACACTTGGGCTTAGCCTGAAGTCGGTCAACCATCGCTTCCTCGACCTCCACTTGCGGATTCCCACCGAGTTGGACGCGGTGGAGATAAAAATCCGTCGCCTGTTGAAGGAGCGCCTGCATCGCGGACACATCGAAGTCACACTCAGCGTGGAGCACACGGGCGGGGCAGCCTTTGCCGTCAATCGCGAACTGGTGGGCGGATACCTGCGCACCTTTCGCGAAGTCGCCGAAGAATTTGGCGTGAGCCCCGAGCCGGACCTCAACGCCGTGCTAAGAATGCCGGGCGCGCTGAATGTGGCCCAGCCGGGAACCGCCTCCGACGAACTGGACACACACGTCACCGACGCGTTGGAGCAGGCTATCGAGCGCTTGAATTACATGCGCGAGGAGGAGGGACGCGGTGCAGTGGCGGAGTTGCGCGAGCGCATGCAACACCTTTCCAAGGCGACCTGCGAAGTCGAACAATTACGCGGCAAGGTGCTGAAGGCTTACCACGAGAAGGTGCATGGCCGCATGCAGGAACTGATCGGCTCGCTGGCCGATCCCGACCGCATCCTGCAGGAGGCCGCTATGCTCGCCGAGCGCAGCGACATTCAGGAAGAGCTGGTGCGGATGAAGAACCACATCCAACATTTCCTTTTCCACCTCGACGGGGGCGGCGAAGTCGGCAAGAAGCTTGACTTCCTGCTGCAGGAAATGAACCGCGAAGCCAACACATTGCTTTCCAAAACCACGGGCGTGGCGGGAGAGGCGTTGCGCATCACCGAGCTGGGACTGGCGATGAAGTCGGAAATTGAGAAGGCGCGCGAACAAGTACAAAACCTCGAATGAACGGCATCGTCTTCATTATTTCGGCGCCCTCGGGCTCGGGCAAATCGACGCTTACCGCAGAGTTGCGCCGTATCGTTCCCAACCTTGAGTTTTCTATCAGCTACACCACACGGCAGCCGCGCGGCAGCGAGCAGACGGGGCGCGAGTACTTCTTCATTACCCGCGAGGAATTCGAGAAGATGCTCCGCGAGGAGCAGTTTCTGGAGTACGCCGACGTCTTCGGCAACTACTACGGGACGGCCCGCAGTTTTCTCCGCGAGGCTTTCGCGCGGGGTAACGATTTGATCCTCGACATCGATGTGCAGGGCGCAGCGCAGGTCAAGGAGAAGCTACCTGAGGCGGTCAGTATCTTCATCCTGCCGCCCTCGCGCGAAGAGCTGGAGCGCCGGCTGCGGCGGCGCAGCGAGACCGAGAAGGCGCAGCGCAAAAAGCGAACAGGTGAGGTAGCGTTGAAGGAGAAGACCGAAGCCATCCTCCAGCGCCGCTTGCAGGAAGCTTCGCGTGAGATTGAGAATTATTCGCAGTATGACTATATTCTGGTGAATGAAAAGGTGGAGCCGGCCATCGACATCCTGCAGGCCATCGTCAAAGCGGAGCGCCGGAAGCGCTCGCCAGCCCCGCGAAGTTCTGAGGATGCATGGATACTGGCTGCCGCCGAGATGGCCGAGCGTCGGCACATGATGGATCAGGTGCAGACGATCCTGGCGACATTTGATCTGTCCCGTTCTCACACCGCAACGGAGTGACTTATGAAGCTGGTTGAAGGATTCGACAGTCAGTATCGTTATGTTCTGGTTGCAGCCCGGCGCGCCCGCCAACTGCAGAACGGTGCCCGTCCCGTTGTAGAGCCGCAATCACGCAAGGCCTGCCGCATCGCCGAAGAAGAGATCAACGCAGGCAAGGTGAAGTGGGGAATACCTGATTCCAGCAAGACCCCTGCCCAAGTCGCCGACGAGATGTTGTCGCGTGCTGTTGGCGGAGAGGCCGACGACTAGAGCGCGCGACTGAGTGCAACGGGTGAAGCACCCCTTCAGCGGTGCCATTACGACTTGCTCAGCCGCCTCTTAGCCGCTGAGGTAATAGAACCCTTTTACCTCACGCTCTAAAGTGCCAGGGGGAAAGGTCAGCTTTTGATGCATGCCTGAAGGCGTGCGCCACCCGTTGACCGTAGGATTGTGAAAGTATTTTGAGCGAAGCGATCCGCTCTAACAGATAGACGAGACAGCACCGCATCTTCAGGCATCAAAAAGGACGCCATGCGAATTGCGTTGGGTGTGAGCGGAGGCATCGCCGCCTACAAGGCGGCAGAAATCGTGCGCCTCTTGCAGGACCGCGGCGTGCGCGTGCAAGTCGTCATGAGCGAGGCAGCGCAAGCGTTTGTGCGGCCGCTTACCTTCGCCGCGCTCTCGGGCGAAAAGGTCATCACCGGGCTCTTTGCCGCCGGCGCCGAGCAACCCAACCTCGACTCTGCGGTTGAGCATATTTCGGTGGCGCAGTCGATCGATGCCCTACTGGTTGCGCCCGCGACCGCCGACGTCCTCGCCAAGTTCGCGCAGGGCATCGCCAACGACTTCCTGTCCACACTCTATCTCGCGACCAAGGCTCCGGTAATTGTTGCCCCAGCGATGAATGTCAATATGTGGGAGCATCCGGCAACGCGCTCCAACCTCGAGATCCTGCGCCAGCGCGGCATTCATATCGTCGAACCTGACAGCGGTTATCTGGCATGCGGTATGATCGGTGCCGGAAGGCTCGCTGAACCCGAAGACATCGTCGCTGCCACACTCGAGCGCCTCGGCGTCATGCAGGACTTGGCGGGCGAGACTGTGCTGATCACCGCCGGACCAACCCACGAACCGGTGGATCCGGTGCGTTATATTGGCAACCGCTCCAGCGGCAAAATGGGTTACGCGCTGGCGGAAGCGGCGTTGCGTCGCGGCGCGAACGTGATTCTCGTCAGCGGGCCCACGGCGCTCACGCCGCCATCGGCGGCTGAGACCATTTTGGTTGAGACCGCGCATCAGATGCGCACGGCGGTGCTCGATCGCTGGGAGCGAGCGGGCGTCATCATCATGGCGGCGGCAGTTGCCGACTACCATGTGAAGAACGCTTCAACCGAAAAGATCAAGCGCAGTGGGCCGATCGAATTGCAGCTGGAGCCCAACCCCGACATCCTCGCCGACCTCGGCAGCCTGCGTCACGCTACCGGCAAGCGCACACCGCTGCTGATCGGCTTTGCCGCCGAAACCGACAATCTCCTGGAGAACGCCCGCGCTAAGCTGACCAAAAAGCGTGCTGATGCCATCGTGCTCAACGATGTGACGCGCACCGACATTGGCTTCAACTCCGACCGCAACGAGATCACCATCGTTACGGCGACGGACGCCATCGCGGTGCCAAAGGCAAGCAAGCTCGACGTTGCCCAGAAAATTCTCGACACTGCCGTTCGGCTCCGTCAGCAACACGCTACACTGGTGCCAGCACCGGTCCGCAGCTGATGGCCCTCGATCCCGCAAGCAAGAACGCACTCCGTGAACGCCTGAATTTTTATCGCGAACTGGGCATCGGTCCGCTGTACCGGCGTGATGTTGCGGCGGGCCCGCCATCACAAGATATCGGCGAAGAGCTGGTTGAAGTGCCCGCGAACGCCGCCGACGAAATCGCCTCGGAACAGGAACAAACCGCGCAAGAGGCGTATCGGCCTACAGGCGACGACCGAGAGGCGAGGCTGCGCGTCATTCTCGACGACATCGGTCCCGACTGCCAGCGCTGCAAGCTGGCCAAGCTGGGGCGCAAACAGATCGTCTTCGGCACCGGCAACCCCAGCGCCGAACTGATGTTTATCGGTGAAGGCCCGGGCGCTGACGAAGACCAGCAGGGCCTGCCGTTCGTCGGACGCGCGGGTCAATTGCTCAACAATATGATCGGCGCAATGGGACTGAAGCGCGAACAGGTGTACATCGCCAACATCGTGAAGTGCCGTCCGCCAGGAAACCGCACCCCGGAGCGCGATGAGTGCGACACCTGCTCGCCGTTCCTGATGCGGCAGATTCGCGTGGTGCGCCCCAAGGTGATCGTGGCGCTGGGCGCGACCGCAGCGAAGAACCTTTTGGGCATAAACAATTCCATGGCGTCGCTGCGCGGGCGGTTTTACGATTTCTCGCCGCCGCGCGTGCTGACGGACGCCGATGCGCCGTTCGATTGCAAGCTGGCGGTGACCTATCATCCGGCGTTTCTGTTGCGCGATCCCCGCCAGAAGGCCGAGGCGTGGAAGGACCTGCAGAGGGTGATGAAGTACTTAGGATTGCAGGCGCCGGCGCGGCAATGAAAATCAAAAGCAACCACGGATTTACATGGATGACACGGATAAGACTTGAGGTCAGAAAAACAAGGGCGACCGGGGATTGCGCAGAGGGCGTCGATCGGATTTGAGCTCGCTCCCAGCTTATCGCCAAAAGCGGACCGGAAGGGTGGGCAGCGGGCGGGTAAGTTTGCGTTGGAGAGCAGCGGACTAATCCTCATACCAGTCGGAGTGTCTTGAGAATCGGAGGCACGCCAGGCAAGCCGTTAGGGTCCACTGATAGATACAGGCCGGGCAGACTCCGCCGGTATCGAAGGTATTCCAGATGTGTCCGCACTTGCACAGCCAGCGGTCGTGTTTCGTCGGGCGCCAGCCGCAGAGCGGGCAACGAATCCGCGGTCCGGCAGGGCCTTTCGAGTCCGTGCCAGCGACCTCGGGCTCGTGGTCAAGAACGGTGGACGAATTGTTCACCGCTCTGGATGGGTCGTGCATCGACAGATTATGCCCCAACTCGAAACGCGAATCACTCTGATAAAGTTGCTCTCTACTCAATCTTGTTTGCTTGCGCTGAACGCTAGTTAACTTTCCGATGCCCCAGTTCTGCAATGTGGCCGTGCCGGTTCCGCTCGACGCCACCTTCACCTACCGCATTCCCGATGAGCTGCCCGAGGCGTGCGTCGGCGGGCGCGTCATCGTCCCCTTTCGCGAGAAGCGCCTGTGCGGCATCGTCACGGAGTTGCACGATCGCGAACCCAAGTTCGAAGCCAAGCCGGTGCAGCAGGTGCTCGACACCGCTCCCGCCCTGACACCCGAACTCATGCAACTGGGCCACTGGATTGCCCACTACTACATCGCACCCATCGGCGAAGTCTTTCGCACCATGCTGCCGCTGTCGGCGGAGTTTCGCCGCGTAACCGGTTACCGCATAACCGACAAGGGACAGGAAGCACTGCACGCCGCCTCCACCCTTGGATCGTCGCTCCGCTCGCGTCAGGAGCCCGGGCACCAGATGTTGGAGTATGCCGTGCTGAATCGCCTGGCTGATGGCGAGGTGGTGCGCGCGGAGTCGCTGCGATCGGCGGCGGGTGCTTCGCGCGCCGTGCTCGAGACGTTGCTGCGCAAGAAGTGGATTGCACGCGAAGACCTCAGCGGAGCGCGTGACCCCAGCCGCCATATTCAGGTGGCCACGTTGCAGCACGTCGATGGCAAGATCAACGCCAACCAGCGGACGATCGTCGAGTACCTTCGCCAGCAACCGGGGCAGCGGGCGCATGTGTCGGCGCTGCGCGAGTTGGCTGTGCCGCGGACGACAATGCCGACGCTGGTTCGGCGCGGCATCGTGGAGGTCAGCGAGCAGCCTGCGGGCTTCCGCATGTCGGGACTGAAGCCGCGCAAGCTGGAATTTCTCTTCAACACGGCGCAGAAGGCTGCGCTCGACCAGATCAACGCTGCGGTCGATGAGCGGCAGTTTCTGCCTATGCTGCTGCATGGTGTCACCGGCTCGGGCAAGACGGCCGTCTATCTCTCAGCCATGCAGGCAATGCTGGCCAAGGGCCGCTCGGCAATCCTGCTGGTTCCCGAGATCGGACTGACGCCGGCGATGGCCGCCGATCTGCACCAGATTTTTGGCGACGAAGTCGCGATCCTGCACTCCGCCCTCACCAACGACGAACGCGCCGAGCAGTGGAAGCGCATCCGCAATGGCGACTCCCATATTGTGGTAGGCACTCGTTCCGCCATATTCGCGCCCGTACCCGATCTGGGGCTAGTCGTCGTGGATGAGGAGCACGATCATTCCTACAAGCAGGACGAAACGCCGCGCTACCATGCGCGCGACGTGGCCGTGATGCGCGCCAAGATGACGAATGCCGCGGTAGTGCTGGGCTCGGCCACGCCGTCGCTCGAGACCTATTACAACGCCACCCAGGGCAAGTACAAACTGAGGGAACTGGCCGAGCGCATCGAGCAGCGCCCGCTGCCCGAGGTCGAGATCATCGACATGCGGGCGGAGTTCCAGCGCTCCAAGAAGGACGAAGTCCTGTCGCGCAAGCTGGTGGAGGAGATCGCTGAGCGCCTGGAGCGCCACGAACAGGTGATGGTGCTGCTCAACCGGCGCGGCTTTTCGGCGTTCGTGCTGTGCCGCCAGTGCGGGGATACCGTGCAGTGCAAGAACTGCGCCATCGCCATGACCTATCACCGGCGCGAGCACCGGCTCATCTGCCATTACTGCGGATTCATGCGGCCCGCGCCCAGGGCCTGCCCCAAGTGCGGCAGCGAGTACGTGCAGTATCTCGGCACCGGGTCGGAAAAACTGGAGCACATTCTGCACACCCTGTTTCCGCAAGCGCGCATTGCGCGGCTTGACCGCGACACCGTGCGCGGACGCGATGACCTGGAGCGCATCCTCAGCGCGTTGCACGCTGGCGAAATCGACCTGCTGGTCGGCACGCAGATGATTGCCAAGGGACACGATATCCCCAACGTGACCCTGGTGGGCGTGGTGGGATCGGATGCCGCGCTCAGCTTTCCCGACTTCCGCGCCGCCGAGCGCACGTTTCAGTTGCTGACCCAGGTCGCGGGACGCGCCGGACGCGGCGAGACGTCGGGAAAGGTTGTGCTGCAAACGTTTTTTCCGGACCACTATGCCATTCAGTTCGCGGCCGCCCACGATTACCACGGCTTTTACGAGAAAGAAGCGCGCTTCCGCGGTTGGATGCACTATCCGCCGTTCAACGCCGTGAGCAACGTGCTGGTGCGCAGTGACAAGCTCAACCAAGCGTTGACGTGGTCAGGAATTTTGGGGAAGTGGTTCGAGTCGACACGACTGGAGGGCGTGCGGGTGATGGGCCCGGCGGCCGCACCGATCGTTCGTCTGAAAACCGAGTACCGCTATCACTTTCTGCTGAAGTCGGCCAGCCGCGAGCGCATAAACGCCACGCTGCGAGCCATGATCGAACACGCGGTCGCGCAGAAAATCCCCCGCACCAACCTGGTGGTGGACGTGGATGCGCTGTCGCTGAGCTAGGCGTCAGGCGTTCGATTGCTTCGGCCAAGCCCTCAGGGCTTTGCGGACCTGCACCAATTGCCCGAGATGATACGCGTTGTGATCGGCCGCAAGCAGCAGTTCACGCAGCAGACTTTGCCCCTGGCCGCGCGGAATAGGTGCCAGCAGAGGACGCGAGCGATCCAACACCAGTTCCCGCATCTCGGCCAGCAAATCGAGAAACGACTGCACGGATTGGTCCCAGGCTTCCAATTGCGGAGGAACCGGGGACGGGGGCCAGTAGCCTTTCGGCCAGGGCGGCGACCTGTGGCGCGCATCGCGGGTGAACTCGACGATGTCCCACAGCGCTATGCGCATGTGCTCCAGCAATTCCCATGCCGAGTGGGGGAACCCGGGCGGGACCTCGCCACGTAGATCGACGGGAAATTCATCCACCGCAGTGCGAAAGTCAGCATGCGCCTCGCTCCAGTCGAGCATTTTTGCGAGTTGCTGGCGTAGTTGTTCGTCTTGCGTCATGCGTCCTCCTGCGACCGCCGAAATTATGGTAGCAGGTGGGGAGAAGCAAGTTTCGAGTTTCAAGTGGTGGAGGATGCCGGCGTTGGCAAAAGACAAAAAGCGACCACGGATCGGTCCGGATGACACGCACACGGCCGAGCCACAAAGACAAGAGAAGCCGCCGCGGATTCTGCTTAAGACTTCGGTGAAACCTGAGAATTGGCGCTCCGCCCTTGGCATGCGAGTAAAATGGAGGCAGTCGGCGAGGATGGCGCAACCGATGGCCTGTCGCTCCCCGAAACCGTGTAGGTAATCGACATCTCATGCCACAAATAGGCAGTTTCACACTTCTGTTGGCCCTTGCCTTGGCGGCGTATTCGTTCGTCGCCGGCGTGCTGGCCCTGTTCCGCCACGACGACCGTCTGGGCGAAACAGCGCGCCGCGCCGGAATCGCGTGCTGGGCGGCCGTTACCATCGCCGCAGCCGCGCTGGTGATGGCCGCGTTTGGTAATGATTTCTCGGTGGCTTACATTCTGCATCACAGCAACCGGGA
>Ga0306920_100008019_pt1 | contig 13978 bp, 10 predicted proteins | sample flu12Cox44000170_FD_204666 | JGI IMG/M metagenome (GOLD analysis project Ga0306920, IMG submission 204666) | Lab enrichment of tropical soil microbial communities from Luquillo Experimental Forest, Puerto Rico - flux4day.12C.oxic.44.000.170 (v2)... | ecosystem: Environmental > Terrestrial >...
TGTCGCAGTCGCTGCGCAGGGCCTCCTCCGATGAATCGCTCCCGCGCGGATGCGACGAAAATTGCGGCTCGGCGGCCAGCGCGTTCCTGCGCCGCACTGGAGGCTCGGGTCGCAGCGCTGACGGCCGAATTGCATGAGGCGCGCGAACAACAGCGAGCGACCGCCGAGGTGTTGCAGGTCATCAACTCCTCGCCTGGCGATCTCGCGCCGGTGTTCGATGCAATGCTCGAAAAGGCGATGCGGCTGTGTGAGGCCGCATTTGGCGTGCTGTGGGCCTATGAGGGCGATCATTATCGCACAGCGGCAGTGCACGGTGCACCGCTCGCGTTTGTGGAGTTCCTGAGCCAACCGTTACTGCCGCGCTACGATCCAGGGTCCGGGCTTGAGCGGGCGTTGAGGGGCGAGAATCTAATCATCACCGACGACATGGCCGCCGAAGAGATTTACCGACATGGCGACCCGCTCCGCCGGGCGATCGTCGATTTGGGCGGTGCTCGCAGCCATATCCTTGTAGCCCTGCGCAAAGACGAGACGTTACTGGGCGCGATCAGCATCTATCGCCAGGAGGTACGCCAATTCTCCGACAAGCAGATCTCGTTGCTGCAGAATTTCGCGGATCAGGCGGTCATCGCGATGGAAAACGCGCGCCTTATCACTGAGACGCGCGAGGCCTTGGAGCAGCAGACCGCAACCGCCGAGGTATTGCAGGTCATCAATTCCTCGCCCGGTCAGCTTGGCCCGGTATTCGATGCCATTTTGGAAAAGGCTCACTCGCTTTGCGGCGCCGCGTCAGGCGGTTTGATGCTGATCGAGGACAATCGCTATCGGGCGGTTGCAGTTCATGGCGACCCTGGCCTTGCGAAGTACTGGCGGGATCTCGGGTGGATTCCGTTTCCCACCGGCGATGAGACGCTATTTGGACGGCTGAGCCGAGGTGAAATCGTTCACCTCCGTGATGCCTCTGTGGATGATGGGACGCGAAAGTCCGAGCAATATCATCGGTTAGTTGAGCTTGCCCGTGCTCGTTCGCTGGCGATGGTTCCTCTTAGAAAAGACGATGTCTTGTTCGGAACCATCACGGCTTTCCGCAGAGAACTACAACCGTTCTCAGACAAGCAACTTGCTTTATTGCAGAATTTCGCCGCACAGGCGGTGATCGCAATGGAGAACGCACGGCTGCTCGGCGAATTGCGCGAACGCACGCGCGACCTCGAAGAATCCCTCGAATACCAGACCGCGACCAGCGACGTGCTCAAGACCATCAGCCGCTCGACCTTCGACCTGCAGCCGGTCCTGGACACAGTAGTCGAGACCGCCGTCCGGTTGTGCAATGCCAATATGGCTGGCCTCGTGACCCGCGAAGGGGAAGTTTATCGAGTGGCAGCTGGTTATGCTATGTCACCTGAATGGGATGCGCTACAACCAACCCTGTCCTTTATGCCGGGCCGTGATACCGTGACTGGACGGGCACTGCTCGAACGCCAGGTGATTCAGATTTCCGACATCACGGCCGACCCGGAATACGCTCTGTCAGAGGCGGCAACGGTCGGGAAGATACGGACGATTCTCGGTGTGCCGCTATTGCGTGAAAATGACCCGATCGGAGTGATTGTGCTTTCGCGGCCGCGGGTCGAGGCTTTTAGCGAGCGCCAGATCGAATTGGTCCGCACCTTTGCCGACCAGGCGGTCATTGCGATTGAGAATGCGCGGCTCTTGACCGAGACGCGCGAGGCCTTGGAGCAGCAGACCGCGACCGCCGAGGTATTGCAGGTCATCAACAGCTCGCCCGGCGACCTCGCGCCGGTGTTCGACGCGATGCTAGAGAAGTCAATGCGCCTCTGCGAGGCCGCTTTGGGCACATTCTGGACCTATGACGGCGAATACTTTCGTGCGGTCGCCGCGCGGGGAGTACCTGCCTCGTTCGCAGCATTCATCCGCGATCCGGTAAAGCCAGGGCCGGGGAGCGCGATCGATAGGCTGGTTCGCGGGGAAACAGTCGTGCACATCTCTGACATTACGACTGACCCTTACTATCAAACCGCGAGCGCAGCGCGGCGCGCCCTCGCCGAACTCGGAGGCGCGCGGACCGTAGTTTGGATCTCATTGCGCAGGGACGATGAGTTGCTCGGTATGTTCATGCTCTTTCGGGAGGAGGTGCGGCCGTTCTCAGACAAGCAACTTGCTTTATTGCAGAATTTCGCGTCACAGGCGGTGATTGCGATGGAAAACGCGCGGCTGCTCGGCGAGTTGCGCGAACGCACGCGCGACCTCGAAGAATCCCTCGAATACCAGACCGCGACCAGCGACGTATTGCAGGTGATCAGCCGCTCGACCTTCGATCTGCAGCCAGTGCTCGACACCCTTGTCGAAACGGCTGTGCGATTGTGCAGAGCCGAGGGCGCCGGCCTCTCGCTGCGCGAAGCGGAGCAGTTCCGCTACGTCGCGGTCTCCGCTGCGATCGAGAGCGACTACTTCAGCTTTGTAAGGCAGCACACCTTCGTCCCGGAGCGCGGTACCGTAACCGGTCGGGTGGCACTCGAAGGCAGGATCGTACATGTCGCCGATATCGCGAACGACCCCGAGTACACGATGCCCCAATCGGTCTCGATCGGCGGAATCCGCACGTTACTCGGGGTCCCGTTGTTACGCGACGGAACGGTGGTGGGAAGTCTCAACCTTGCTCGTTATCGCGTTGAGCCGTTTACCAAGCGGCAAATCGAGCTAGTGCGTACCTTTGCCGACCAGGCCGTCATCGCGATCGAGAACGCGCGGCTGTTGACCGAGACGCGCGAGGCTTTGGAGCAGCAGACCGCGACCGCCGAGGTGTTGCAGGTCATCAACAGTTCGCCTGGTGACCTCGCGCCCGTGTTCGAGGCGCTATTGGAGAAGGCGCACAGCCTATGCGGGGTGGATCACGGTGGCTTGGCGACCTTTGACGGCGAACACTTTCGGGTAGTCGCGGCGCGCGGCTACCCCAAAGAATTGGTCGATGTAATTCGTCGACCGTACCGCGGGAATGCCTTTCATCAACGATTGGTGCGCGGAGAGGGCTCTGTGCACGTCCCCGATATGTTGGCAGTAGCGTCACAGCTCGGCTCGGTGGGGAAGGCCACCAGTGACGCAGGTTTTCGGACCAACCTCATGGTCCCGCTGCGCAAAGACGGCGTGCTGCTGGGACACATCTCTGCGACCCGCCAAGAGGTACGGCCCTTTTCCGACAAGGAGATCGCGCTGCTCGAGAATTTCGCGGCGCAGGCCGTCATCGCAATGGACAATGCCCGGCTATTGAACGAGATCCGCCAGCGCCAAGCCGAGTTGCGCGTGACCTTTGACAATATGGGCGACGGGGTCGCGATGTTTGACAGCGAGCTGCGGCTCGCCGCCTGGAACCTCAATTTCCAGCGCATCCTCGACTTGCCCGACGCGCTGCTGACAGAGCGGTTGAATTATGCCGACTATATCCGCTTCCTTGCCGAGCGCGGCGAATTCGGCAGCGAGGACATCGAGGTGGAGCTGAGCCGCCGCCTTGAGGCGATCGGCGAGGAATTGCGCCTCGAGCATACGCGCCCCGACGGCCAGATCGTCGAGGTACGCCGCAACGCGGTGCCGGGGGGTGGGTTTGTTGTGATCTACAGCGACGTCACCGAGAGGAAGCGCGCCGAGGCCGAGATCCGCGCGGCGCGCGACACCGCCGAGCGCGCGCTCCAGGAGTTGCAGGCGGCGCAAGCGAGCCTTTTGCACGCCCAGAAGATGGCGGCACTCGGCCAGTTGACCGCGGGAATCGCGCACGAGATCAAAAACCCGCTCAATTTCGTCAACAATTTCGCCGAGCTGTCGGGCGAATTGTTGCTGGAGCTGAAGGAGACGACAGCTCCCGCCGTGGCGGCCCTCGGCGGCGACGAGCGTGCTGCGGTCGACGAGGTAGTCGAGATGCTGCGCGGCAACCTCGACAAGATCGCCGAGCACGGCAAGCGCGCCGACGGCATCGTCAAGAGCATGCTGGAACATTCGCGGGGAGTCTCGGGCGAGCGCCGGGTGGTCGATCTCAACGCGTTGATCGAGGAGGCGCTGAACCTCGCCTATCATGGCGCCCGCGCTCAGGATGCGGGCTTCGACATCGCCTTGGAGCGGGAATTCGACAGCGGCCTGGCCCCGACAGAGGTGGCGCCGCAAGAGATGACCCGGGTGTTTCTCAACCTGTTCGGCAACGGGTTCTATGCAACCGTCAAGCGGCAGCGCGACGGCACTGGGCCTGATTTCCGGCCGACACTGCGGGTGATGACCCGCGACCTCGGCGAGGCGGTCGAGGTACGGGTGCGCGACAACGGCACTGGCATCGCGCCGGAGGTCCGGGACAAACTGTTCCATCCCTTTGTGACGACCAAGCCGACCGGGGAGGGCACGGGGCTCGGCCTGTCGATCGCCTATGACATCGTCGTGCAGCAGCACGGCGGCACGATCGAGGTCGACAGCCGGCTCGGCGAGTTCACCGAATTCACGATCTGCCTGCCGCGCTCCCGGTAGGGGCAGCCTCGGGCACGGATTGCCGGTGACATCGCGCGCATATTGATGCACGATGCGTGATGCAGCAAGCGGAGGCCCCTTTGCGCACGACGATTGCAATCGACGACGATGTTCTGACGGCGGCCAAGGCCATCGCGCGTCAGCGGAACCAGACGATCGGTAAAGTCGTCTCTGAACTTGCGCGCCATTCTCTGCGACCGCCGGCGGCAGGGGCCGAACGAAACGGTGTGCCCCTTCTGCCGGTGCGTCAGAGAGGCATCATCGTCACCCCCGAGATCGTCAATGCGCTCCGCGACGAGCTTCGGTGACTTTTCTCCTCGACGTCAATGTGCTGGTCGCCTTGATCGATCCCACCCATGTCGGGCATGAGGCCGCTCACGATTGGTTTGGCCAGACAGGATCCGCGTCGTGGGCAACTTGCCCGCTCACCGAGAATGGCGTCATCCGCGTCGTCGGCCACCCCAAATACCCGAATTCTGCCGGGTCTCCTGCCGCAGTTGCGCCGTTCGTCGCGCGGCTGCGCGCGCTGCCTGGCCACGCTTTCTGGAAAGACGATCTCAGCCTGATTGGATCGGACCTCGTGGACGTCGATCAGATCGTCACGCCGGGTCAGGTCACCGACACCTATCTTTTGGCCCTGGCTGTGACCAACAAAGGCCAGTTAGCGACCTTTGATCGGCGCCTATCGACGAAGGCCGTCCGCCGCGGCGGAGCAGCGCTCCATGTCATCGATGGCGGTGCGCACAATTCCGCAGCCGAATAGTTAACTATTCAATGGGATTGCCTTCGGCGCTGGTCGCCTTGCAGTGACCCGAGTGCTGTCGTCATTGCGACCCGCGGGCTTGTCCGCGGGGAAGCAATCTCGAGGCCTGCGGGGCCTTACGCCGAGCGGCGCAGTGCGCGGCGGTGACCGCTGACCTCGGCCCCGTCGACCGGCGACAGACGCAAAAAGCCGAGCGCCGAGCTGAGCGGAAGCAGCGCGACGAGAAACAGCGCAAGCCGGAAATCGCCGGCCGTGACGCGCGTGGACCCGGCGATCACCGCCAACAATGCGGCACCGACAGCGACGCCAAAGCCCCGCGCCAATTGTTGGGCCACACCGCCGACACTGGTGCTCTTGCTCAACAACGGGGGAGGGACGTCGGCGTAGCTGACCGCATTGAGCCCGAGATATTGAATGCTGCGCACGCAACCGGAGAGCAGCAGAAGGGTAACAATCAGCCACACCGGCGTATCGACGCGCAACAGCCCGCAGGCGGCGGTCACCGCGGCGGCGAGACAGGCGTTGCCGGCGAGCAGCCGGCGGAAGCCGAAGACGCGCAGGAATGCGCCGGAGAAGGTGCGGACCAGCATGGCCCCGAGGCTCGACGAGAAGGTCAAGAGGCCGGCATGGAAAGGGCTCAGCCCGAAGCCGACCTGAAACAGCAAGGGCAGCAGAAAGGGTGTCGCGTCGAGACCCATCCGGCACAGGCTGCCGGTGACCGTGCCAACGCGAAACGTCCGGATGCGCAACAGCCGCAGATCGAGGATCGGGTCCTCGCGCTGCCGCGCATGCCAGATGTAGAGCAGCAATATCGCCAGAGCCGCCGGAAGGAGCAGGGCGCCAAGGCCGATCGGGAGGATGGGACGTCCGAGATTTTCGATCGCGAATTGCAGAAAGGCGAGCCCGAAACCGGCGAGGACGAACCCGCGCAGATCGAAACGGGTTGGCGCCGGCGCGCGGAAATTCTCGATCAGATAAAGCGCCAGCACGACACCGGTGATGCCGATCGGGACGTTCAAGTAAAAGATCGCGCGCCAGGAGAAGTAGCTCGTCAGAAAGCCGCCGACGATCGGACCGACAGTCGGCCCGATCATCGCCGGGATCGTCATCCAGTTCATCGCCGAGACGAGCCCCGAGCGCGGGAAGCTGCGCAACAGAATCAGGCGGCCGACCGGTGTCATCATCGCGCCGCCGAAGCCCTGCACGACGCGCATCAGCAGCAGCATCGGCAGGCTCGTCGATATTCCGCAGAGCGCCGAGCCGGTCGCGAAAATCGCAATCGCCGCGCAAAACACGACGCGCGCGCCCAGCCGGTCGGCAATCCAGCCGCTCAACGGGATGAACACGGCGAGGCTCAGCAGATAAGTCGTGATCACCAGATTGAGGCGGAGCGGATTGGACCCGAGGCTCTTCGCCATGTCGGGGATCGCCACGGCGATCATCGTCGAATCGAGGCCCTCCATGAAGAAGGCGCAACCGATCACCAGCGGGATCAGTATCCTGCGCCGATGTTCCGGCGCTGACGCGGTGTGGGTATCGATCCTCGACTTCATGACGCTGTCACGAGACCATAGCCGATCGCGAACCCGTGATGGGGCGGCAAAGGTGAATGCTCGAGAGATCGGACCCGAGCTCCTCGAACGCTGGGCGCTCGGCTATCTCGGGCGCTATGCCAGTTCGGCCACGAATTTGCGGCGGGTGCTGATGCGCCGCGCCCGGCGATATTCGTACGAGACCGCGCAGCAGGCGGGGGTCCTGATCGAAGCCCTGATCGTCAGGTACCAGGAATCGGGCCTTCTCGATGATGCCGCCTATGCCGCCGCGAGGGTCGAGTCGCTGCGTCGCCGCGGCGACTCGCTGAAAGCGATTCGCGCCCGTCTGGCGGCCAAGGGAGTTTCCGGCGAGGTCGCAGCGGATGCCGTCTCCGATGTTCGCGACAGCGCCATCGACCCCGATCTAGCGGCGGCCTGCGCCTTCGCCCGCCGGCGCCGGCTCGGACCATTTCGCCGGGGAGCGGTAAACAGGCAGCGCGAGCTCGCTGCATTCGCCCGGGCCGGGTTCAGTCGTCGCGTGGCCGAAGCCGTGCTCGCTTGCACAGACGTCGAGGCCGTCGAGACCCTCGCGCGCGAGGGGCTGTGCTGAGCCGCCTCAAGCGAGCCGTCGCTGAGGACCCGCTTCGCTCGACGGCGTCCGCTCTTCGGCTACCGCAGGCGTTCCCAGGATCACAACCTGCGTGGGGTCGCGGGCAGCGATACCTTCCTTGTCAAAGGCCATCTTGACGAGCCTGTTGAACGCCCGCCCGACGACCGCTTGCTTCGCGACGATGGTGCGGATGCGCACCAAAAGCACCACGGAAGAGGCATCCAGACTATCGACGCCCTGGTAGTCGAACGGGTCGAGGATCAGCGGCCCGATCTCCTCGTCTGCCGTCAGCTCCTCGCTGACCTGCCGCAAGATCTCGACCACCCGATCGATGTCTTCGCTGTAAGAGATCGCAATCCGGGCGACGACGTAGGCAAAATCCCGCGTCAGGTTCTTGACGGTCGTGACCTCACTGAACGGCACCGTATAGACCGCTCCGGCCTGGTCGCGCAGCCGGATTGTGCGAACCGTGATCGCTTCGACGACACCCGCCCGGTCCCTGCCGACATCGACCACGTCGCCGACGGCGATTTGATCCTCCATCAGGATGAACAGACCGGTGATGATGTCTTTGACCAGCGCCTGGCTGCCAAACCCGATCGCCACGCCGACGACGCCGGCGCCGGCGAGCAGCGGCGTAATATCGACCCCGATATGGGACAGGATTATCAGCGAAGTCAGAACAACGAGCAGCGCCAACATCGCGGTGCGCAAGAGCGGCAGCAAAGTACGGATGCGGGTCCGTCGCGGCGTGCCGGTGGCGTCGAGCCCGCTCAGATAGCGCTCGATCGCGCTGGCGAAAATCTCCCACACGGCGAGAGCGATGAAGAGCTCCAATCCGATCGACAGCACATTGCCGATGATGCGACGGCCCCAAGCACTATCCAACCAGGCAAAGGCGCCGACACTCCAGGCTTGGAGCACCGTCAGCGCCGCCAGCAGATAAATGAAGATCCCGGTCAGCCCCGTCAGGATCGGAATATAGCGGTTCGCCCGGTGCTCGAGTGTCGGGAACTGTGCTTTGAGCTCGGGCGAGATGGCAAAGCCGCGCCGGCTCACCTCCCGGATAAAGCGGACGAAGACCTGCGCGGCAACGATGACGATCAGGCTCAATGTCGTGGCGCGCGCAACATAGGCGAACCCGCCGTGGATACGCAGCGCGTAGATCAGATAGATGGCGAAAATGTAGATGACGGCGAGGACGGGCCAGATCTCGGCGAGGCTGCGCCGAATCCGGCCCCAGCCAGAGGCGGTAGGGCCGCCGGCGATCCACTTGGCGATCTGAGCTCGGTTCTGCAGCACGAAGATTATCGCCAGCAAGGCTATCACCAAGCCCACTGCGTTCAGCATCAGTGCATAAATCGCTCCGGGGGCTCCGAGCCACCACGCCGCCTCGGGCACGGCATAGCCGAATACCGCCCAGAGGACGAACCGCCTGATCCAGATGTAGAGATAGTTGCGGGTCTCCGCGTCGAGCGGCACAAACACCGCGCCGGTGTCCGCCGGCAGCAGCGTATTTCTGGCGACACAGAGAATGAGGCGGGCTTGGACCGTCGCGTCCACCAGCACCGATAATGTGATCCGGGCGCGGGTCAGCGGCTCGAGCGTCATCCACAAAGTGGTGTACGCAACGGCGGTAAAGACCAGAATGGGCAGCGCATCGAGGACCAGGCCGAGTAGCGCGAACGAGGCACGGATCGTCCGGGTATCGCTGCGTCGGGCTGGCAGGCGCGGCGTCAGGCGTCCGAGACCCCAGCGCAGAATCCACTCGGCGATCCAGGCAATGCCGAAGATCAGCACGAATGCAAATCCAGCCTCGATCCACAGCCGCCGCGCGGCAGGATCCGAGACCTGCCGCCGGGCCCAGCCGAACAATCTCGGTGCATCGACGATTACCGCGACACCGGCCAATATCTCGCCGCTGAACGCGTCGATCTGCTGCGACAGCTGAGCAAACAACGCCGGGGCGGCGGGCTGCTGCGCGACGGTGACTCGTTGGGCAGTGATCAGCGCGCGGAGTTGTTCAACGAGCTTGGCCCGCGCGCTGTCATCCTGCAGGGTATCGACGAGCCGCTGAAGCTCGTCGACAGTAACCGGTGCCGGCTCAACCGCCGGTGCTGGTTGCGCGGACGGTGTCGGCGTGACTGCTTGCGCTGCGGCCGGCAGAAGAATGGCAACACAAAGAAGCAGCAGAAGGGCGGCTCGGTACCCCAATTTCCGAATCCGTCTGCGGGTTCTATTTCGAACGATTGGAGTGTCAAGCCGGTTCCCGCTCGCTCATCAACGCGGCGACCCCTTGGGCATCGTTGTCGCCACGGCGCTCGAGCGCGGCGATGACGCGTGGACGATCGATCGCCGGCCGGTTCTGGCTCAGCTTGAACTTGCCCTCCAGCCGGGTGACGGCGATGTCTAGCCCGATAATCCCTTTGAGCATGCCCTGAAGATAGGGTTCGGGAAGGTCCCGCATCCGCCAAGGGGCGGGATTTCCGGCCTCGTGGCGGTCAGACAAACGGCGCAACAGCCGGCGCAGCCAATCGCCATCCTCGACCAGCCGCAGTGTCCCGTAGGCATGAACATCGACGTAGTTCCAGGTCGGCACAGCTGGACCCTCGGCGTACCAGCTCGGCGAGATATAGGCGTGCGGGCCGCTGGAAATCGCCAGCACCTCGCCGCCCCGGCGGAGATCCTCGACCTGGGGGTTCGGGCGCGCAAGATGACCGAGCAAATGCAGCTCCTCGCCATGGTGCTCAACGAGAAACGGAATATGGCTCGCGACGAGCCCGGCGGCGCCGTGGCTGACCAGCAGGCCGAAATCGTGCCGCTCGATGTGCGCGAGCAACACCGCGGGGCGTGTTTCGGTAAAGTGAGGAGGCAAGTAGACCACAGGGTCGTCTCCAGCTTGGTGGTCTGACGGGTATTAGCGCAAATAATGGACAAAAAGGGTGATCAGCAACGCCACCCCGGAAAAGAAGAGGATCGCCCCTGAGCCGCGGCTTATCCATCCGAGGTGACGCGGCCCGATCGAACGCCGAAAATGCCCGACGCCGAAACTCAGCATCAACCACCACAGCAGCGAGCCAACCCAGACCCCGAGAACAAGAACCGACGCGTGCCCGAACGTCGCCCGGGTTCCTCCCAGCCCGATTGCGGCAAAGATGCCGAGAAAGGCGAGGACTGTGATCGGGTTGGTCACCGCCAGCACGAAGGTCGAGACAAAATCGCGTAGCAAGGTTTCAGGATCATGGTCCGATTCGAGCTCGGCCGGCGGCTCTGCGGCAAAAGCCCGGCCACCGATATAGAGCAGGTAACAGCCACCGGCGCCGCGCAACCACTGCTCGTAGCTCACCAGCCAATCGGAAACGAAGGTAAGGCCGAAGGCAGCGATGATTCCAAAGATCGCATCACCGGTAGCGGCACCCAGCCCCGACACGAAACCCGCGAGCCTGCCCTCCAAGATTGTCCGGCGAACGCACAACACCCCGACCGGGCCGACCGGTACGGCGATGACGATCCCGACGACGATGCCCTTCAAGAGAAACCCTAAAAGCATCCTGGTGGGATCCCAGACACCGGTTCGGCGTCAGTGTCCCGGAAGGAGTACCGAGGCGCAACCCGAAACGCGGCCGCTGCGAGAGGCCGCCGAGCGCGCTATGGTGATCCTCAAACTTCGGAGAGATCGTCGATGACTGCCACCGAGGATGCCTATCGGTTCGAATTCACATCGATCGATGGCGACAAGCTGCCGTTCGAGGCTTGGCGCGGTCGACCGGTGCTCGTCGTCAACACCGCCTCCTATTGCGGATACACGCCGCAATACAGCGATCTCGAGGCGCTCTGGCAGCGCTACCGCGGCCGCGGTCTCGTCGTACTCGGCGTGCCGTCGAACGATTTCGGGGCGCAGGAGCCGGGATCGGCCGCCGAGATCAAGCGGTTCTGTGCGGCCGGTTATGCGGTCGACTTCCCGCTCACCGAGAAATACCGGGTCATCGGTGGCGAGGCCCATCCGTTTTACAAATGGGTTGCAACAGAGCTCGGAGAGGCCGGTACACCGCGCTGGAATTTTCACAAATACCTGGTCGGCCCGGATGGGCAGCTGGCCGGCACCTGGCCGTCTCAGGTCGCCCCCAGCGACCACCGGATCATCATCGAGATCGAGCGATTATTGTCGCGACAGCCTTAGCTCAGACGGCAGCCGTTGCTGCCCGAGCGAGAGGAACGGCGTGCTCGCCAGATAGATCGCTCGCGCTCGGCAGCGTCCGGACCGCCAGCATGTCTCGCTTGCCGCGAATCTCGATCTCGTAGCGCGGAAATGCAGAAAGATCGAGGCCGGCGCGTGACACGGTCTCCTCCGACACCACGAGTTCGCAGCCATAGGTCTTTGTCAGGGTTTCGAGGCGGCTGGCGGTGTTGACAGCATCGCCGATCGCGGTCATCGCAACGGTGCTGCCATAGCCCATCTCGCCGACGATCGTCGGTCCGATGTGAATGCCGATGCCGATGCGCAGCGGCTGATCGAGCTCGCCGCGCAGCGAGCGATTGAGCTCCTCCAGTCGTTCGGACATCAGCCGGGCCGCGTCGAGTGCCGCGCGGCTGGCGGCGGGGGCGTCGCTGTCGATTCCGAACAGCGCCATGACGCCGTCGCCGATGAATTTGTCGACGCGTCCTCCCGCGGTCTCGACGGCGCGTCCCATCGCCGCAAAGTAGCGATTGAGCACAAACACCACGTCGTAAGGAAGCCGTCCTTCGGCAAGGCTGGTGAAGCCACGAATGTCGGCGAACAGAATGGCGATTTCGCGCTCGCTACCGCCAGCGAGATCGACCCGCCGCCGCCCATCCGCCGCATGCGCAAAAGGCGGCAAGAGCGGAACCACTTCGATCGTGCCCCGCGGCCGCAGCTGGCAGGCCAGCCGCACATTGGATTGCGCGCCGATGCGGCGCAGCACTCGCAGCTCGTCCTCACCGGGAGGATCGATGCTGTGGATTTCACCGCGCACCCGCACCCGGCAGGTCGAGCAGCGGCCGCGCCCGCCGCAGACATGGGCATGCGGAATGCCGGCGAGCCGGCTGGCCTCGAGCACGCTGGTGCCCGGTATCACCTCGACAAAGCGGCCGTCCGGATAGCCTATGCGCACGAGACCGCGGCGGCGCTGCCACGCCCGGCGGACAAGACGGGCAAGCAACACCGCTGCCAACGCGCCAACGAAAACCCAGGTCAAGATATCGGTAATCTGCTCGAGGACCCGCGTGGTTTGGGGCGACGGCAAGGTCATGTTGGCGAAGGCCCTGCCGGTCCAGCCTGGGTCCGCGGCCAATACCGCGACCTGCCGGCCCGCTTCGATCATCCCGAGCAGCGCCAGCACCGGAACGAGCACCGCGACGATCAGAGCGAGCGGCTGCAGCCGTCCATACCAGGGACGCACCCGCAGCCAGAAATGCAAGCCGATCATTGCATGGGCCCAGGCCACGGCGAGCACCAGCATCTGGAGATAGCCCTGACCGGGCGACCGGACGAAATATACCCACAGCAGATAGGTGTAATAGCCGACATCGGTGTGAAAAACGCTGTCGGATATGCGGGTCGCGACGACGTGGCGGACGAGCAGCAGTGGAATCGCGAAGCCGAGCACTAGCTGTGCGGCCTCGGCGACGCGCAACCGCAACGTCCGGCGGTGCCATAGCGCGAGGAGTGCCAGTGCGTAATGAACGAGGAAGCTGCCGTAGAGCAGCGTCTGTGCCGGCCGATTCGTCCAAATCCGGAAGACGTACCAGAGCAGATCCTCCATCGCCCTCAGCGAGATCAGGCCGACCGCGTGGTTAAGCAGATGCATCGTCACATAGGCGAGCATCACCAGGCCGGAGATGAGCCGCAGCCGGCGAATCATCAAAGACCCCGCCCGCGGCGATGCTGTAGCATGAAAACCCTTGTCAGCGGCCCCCGGCTTCCCTTATCCGAGCGCCGCCTCGGAGCAGCTGAACGCGGCGCCGGAGCCGGCGGCAAAGGGCACAAATCTGCCGTCATGTTGATGCACTGTTTCCGCAATCTGATCCGACGGTAAGGCGATGCTGGAGATCCGACACCTCGTCAAACATTTTGGGGCGCTGAAAGCGGTCGACGACATCTCCTTCACCGTCGCGCGCGGTGAGGTGCTTGGTTTCCTGGGCCCGAACGGCGCCGGCAAGTCGACGACGATGAAGATGATCACGGGTTTTCTTGCTCCGACCGCCGGCACCGCGGTCGTCTGCGGCCATGACATCGCGATTCAGCCGATCGCTGCAAAGAGGTGCATCGGCTATCTGCCCGAAGGTGCCCCGGCCTATCCGGACATGACGCCCGCCGATTTTCTCGACTTCATCGCCCATATCCGCGGCTTTGCCGGCGCCGAGGCAAAGCGTCGCATCGGCCGCGTCGTCGAGATGATCAGAATTGCCGGAGTGCTGCATCAGCCGATCGAGACATTGTCAAAGGGCTTCAAGCGTCGTGTCGGGGTGGCGCAGGCGCTGCTGCACGATCCAGAGGTGCTGATTCTCGACGAGCCGACCGACGGGCTC
>Ga0306920_100008021_pt1 | contig 13976 bp, 16 predicted proteins | sample flu12Cox44000170_FD_204666 | JGI IMG/M metagenome (GOLD analysis project Ga0306920, IMG submission 204666) | Lab enrichment of tropical soil microbial communities from Luquillo Experimental Forest, Puerto Rico - flux4day.12C.oxic.44.000.170 (v2)... | ecosystem: Environmental > Terrestrial >...
ACGCGCTCGCCGAATCGTTCGTCGACTCATACAAGACCGAGCTGATCGCGGACCGCGTGTGGCGCACCAACGCGCAACTCGAGCAGGCGACCGTCTCCTACGTCGGCTGGTTCAACCACCGCCGGCTTCACTCCTCGATCGGGAACCGACCGCCCGTCGAGCACGAACGCGACTACTGGGCGCGCCTCGCGCTCGGGTTCGAACCGTTCCCGGCTCAGGCCGCCCCAACCGTAACTGATCTACGACACGTTCACACGCTGGCCTCTCCGACGGGTAGATCGGAGAACTCACACTGACTGATATAATTAACTACTCAACTACCAACGACTCTCCGTCGAACCCAGGTAAGTCCACAATGTCAAAGGTCGGGACGGCCGAGTCCGGTGCGTGGCTGCGTGTGTCCCGTTTGCGGCAGCCGCCCAAGGGGTTGTCGACGTGAAGATCGTGACTGCTTCGCGCGACGAGCGGCAGCCAAGTTGATAGTGCCATTGGGGCGACGAAGCAGGCGTCTCAGTTTTTTGAGACGAGGGGTTTACTGCTCCAGCGTGTTCCTGGCGCGGTGAGGGATTAGCGGGGAGTACCGCGCGATCGGGGAAGCGGGTCCGGGGTGTCGCGTTGCCTCGGTTGGGTGACGGGGCCTGGGGGCTGGCCCGCCGGTGCTCTTGGGAGGTACTGCTGGCGCAGAACGGTCGCTACGAGCTCTCGGCGGCTGCGCACGCCCGTCTTCTCGAAGATCGATTTCAGGTGGTCCTGGACGGTGTGTTGGGTGATGTGCAGCTTCTCGGAGATCGCGTGTGTCGAGAGGCCGTGGAATACGAGGCCGCTTATCTTCTGCTCCTGTTCGGTGAGGCCGTAGGCGCTCATCACGACGGGGGCGACCTGGTCGGCGGCCGCCTGTTGGATGATCACCGCGACGGTGTCATGCCCCTGGTTGGGCATCCATGACGCTTGCAGGATCGCCCAACGCCCGGCGCGGGTACGGACACGCACCTGCGGTGCGCCGACCGATGGGTCGAGCGAGCGGAGCTTGGCGGTGAGGGCGTGGACCTCGATCGGGATCGTTCCGCTTCGTGAAGTGTCTAGCTCGTCGAGCCATTGGTCTGCCGCGGTGTTCGTGCCGATCACCGAGCCGTCAGCCGCCAGCAGGATTAAGCCAGCCGAGTCGGCGGTTTGCGCCAGCTCCAATCCCTGCACGAGCAGCCCGAGCCGGAGGCCTTCGGCGAGGTGCGGCGCGATTCGCTGGGTGAATTCGAGCTCCGCCGCTGAGAAGGCGGCACCCTGTTCGCGGTGCAGGCACATGAATCCCCAGACCGACCCGCGGCTGCGGAGCACGACCCGGAGCTCGTCTTCCAGCCCGAGCGGCTCGAAGATGTCGCGGTAGCGAGCGCTGCTCGAAGGGTCTCCCGCGGTCGCTGCGATCAGCGTCCGTGCCCCGTCCCGGTCATGGGCCAGGTCGGTCCATTTGTTGACGTCGTCGGCGAGGAACTCGTTCTCAACGAAGTACGGGCCCGTCTCGGCCGGGATCTCCTCACGGTAGGCGTGTGTGAACAGCAGTGTCGCCGGATCCACGAGCGCCCACCACACGGCGTCGACCGGCACCACCCGCCGCAGGCGCGGCAGCACCGCGGCCCGTAGCGCTGCCGGCTCCAAGCCGGAGCGGCAGGTCTCCGCGATGGTGGCGACGAGATTGTCGAGGGCTGGACCCGACCTCACAGCAGCCCCTTCAGGTTGGGATAGCCCAGTCTAGAGGTGGCCGACGACCTCGAACCGTCCTCGCGCGAGCAGCTCGACGCCGGTCGCCGCGACGGTCGACGCCCGGCTGTTATCTGCGGCCTGGTCGCTGGTAAGCGCAGCTTCCTCGGACTCCCACAGCGTGAGCGTGAGCGCGCCGCCTCCCTCGCGGTCGACGAAGAAGTAGGCGCCCGCGTTCCCGGGCAGCCCCGCGACCGTCGGCGCGGCCCGTTCGTTGACGTGAGCTACCCACTTCTCCAGCGCATCCTCTGATCCGGTCCAGGTTGATGTGCGTGCGTACATGCTGGTTCCTCTCTTGTCCGATGTTCACGCTCAGGATCACGCGGCACGGGCCGGGACGCCATCCCAGATTCCTGGGAGGGCTGCGACCAAGCCTGCCTCCCGACAGCGCCCGGCCCGCGTGCAAACCCCCCCAACCGGAGCCCGGGAGACAGCCACGCGAGCGCTCTGCTCATCGCGCAACGCGGGTCTGTCCGTTGCATGGGCAGGCTGTTTCTCCCGACCCGGCATGGGCCGCTCGGCGGTGGCGCCGCTGGGGCGGCATGCCCCACCGGTTTCTCCTGCTTGGCTAGGGCGCGGTCCGCTGCTCGTGTTCGGGCCAGGGAGCAGCTACGCCGCGTCGGTCAGGTTGGGCTGGGAGCGGTCGCGTGGCCTTGGTCCCGGCGGCGAGACCGTTTGGGCTTGTCGGACTCGCGCGCCGCGGCGTCGGCTAGGCGACACATGAGGTCGGCCGCTTGTGTGTCGTCGAGTCCTTGCTCGCGGGTCAGGGAGCGCCAGGTCGCGAACGCGAGCGCGTGGCCGATCGCAGCGCGTGCTCGCTGTTCGGCGCGCCCCTGCGTCGGCCGACCCGGCATGAGCGTCTCGTGAGCGGCCGAGAGGTAGTCGCGGAACACGACGAACAGCCGTTTGATGATCGGCATCGTGGCCTCGTCGCGGAGGAGGTTTTCCATCATCCGCTCGGTGCCCCGGTAGTAGGCGTACAGCTGCGCGAGCCCGCTCCTGAGCCGTTCGTCAGGGTCTTCGATTGCCGCCCAGCCGGTGGGGTCGGGCGGCGGGTTCAGCGCGGTCCAGTGCGCGCTGCAGGCTGCGAATAGGGCGGCCTCGTCCGGGAAATGCCGGTAGACGGTCGAGCGGCGGACGCCGGCGCGCTCGGCGACCGCGCTGATCGACGTGCGCGCCGGTCCGAGCGTGCGGTGCAGCTCGACCGTGCTCTCGGTGATCCGGCGGCGGGTTTGCGCCTCCAGCTCGGCGCGCTGCTTCTTCCGGTAGGGGCGTTTTTGGTCGGCCATGGCTGTCCGATCAATCTTGACATATAGGGCCGACGTGTGGTACAGCTTTCCCGCGACACTACTGTCCGCCCAAAGGAGGCGAGAATGGAAACGACCGCAGCGAAGCTCGTGGGTCCCCGTGACGGTAAGGCGGGGTTCCTGGGCACCATCGGCGTCCGGTTCATGATCGACGGCGCCGAGGCGGGCGAGCGCTTCTCGTTGGTCGAGCACCCGATGTCAGCGCGCGCGCTGGCGGCGCCGCTGCACCGTCACACGCGCGAGGACGAGTACAGCTACGTGCTCGAGGGGCACGTAGGGGCGCTGCTCGGCGACGAGGTGCTAGTCGGCAGCCCCGGCGATCTGATCTTCAAGCCCCGCAACCAATGGCACACCTTCTGGAACGCCGGCGACGAGCCGGCGCGGATCCTCGAGATCATCTCCCCGGCCGGCTTCGAACGGTTCTTCGAGGAGCTCGTCGACCTCGGCGGCATCACTCGGGCCGAGCCGGACACGCTGGCCGACCTGTGCGCCCGGCACGAGCTCGAGATGGATCCCGACAGCGTCCCGGGGCTGCTGGAGCGCTTCGAGCTGCGTTTCCCAGGCGAGCCGATCTAGCCTCGACCAGAGTGACGCCCCGAGCTTCCGGCGCGTCGCGCTGATCGTGGCAGCCCCGACCGCGAGATGGAGAACAGCACCGTCGCCCCAACGGACGCGACCCGTTAGGGGTGGCGTCCGCCGCCGAGGAGCGCTACCCCGGGGAGCTCGAGGCCGTGGCGCGTCTCGTAGGGTCTGGCTGCTTCCTGCGCGCGGGCGCGGATCGCGTCGAGCGCGTCGGAGGGCAGTGAGGCGAGAATCTTCGTCAGTGGCCCGGCGAGCGCGCACCGCGCGGTCCACCAATCCTCGAACGAACCTGCGCGGAGGGGTACTGACAGCTCGGTGACGGACACGTCGGACAGTCTGGCGTCACGTAGCAGGGCGCCGAGTTCTTCCGCGTCCTCGAGCGAGAACGGGCTGGGGACGCCCGCTGGCGGCACCCGGCATCCAAGCTGGGCGCTTATCGCATCGAACATCACCCCCAGCCATGGGTTGCTCTCGCGTGGTCCCCAGACCGCGAGCGCCACCCGTCCACCGGGGCGAAGCACGCGCCGGATCTCCCGCGTGGCGCGCGCGGGGTCGGGCACGAGCATCAGCCCTTCGCGGCAGAGCACGACATCGTAGGCGCCGTCGGGCTCGTCGATCTGTTCGAGGTCGAGCACACGCGCGGTCACGTTGTTAAGTCCACGCGCGGCGGCTCGCTCTGAAGCGATCGCGGTCATCCCGGCCGCGATGTCCGAGAGGACGACTTCGCCTCCCGGACCCACCTGCTCGGCGGCAGCCAGACCGGCCCCGCCCGGCCCGCACGCCAAGTCAAGCACGCGCTCGCCCCGCCGGGGCGTTGAGAGTGCGAGCATCCTCTGCGTCAGCTGCGCGCTGCGCGCATCGACGTCCTCGGCATGCTCGGCCCATCCGCCGGCGACCTCGGCCCACATGCGATGAAGCTGCCTGCGGAGCTGGTCTTCCGTGCGCTCGTCGTCGGCCTGCCTGTCCGCGTGCTGGACCATGCTGTTGGCTTGCACGACACACCTCCCTGAGTCGGCTCTCGCGATTTCAGCACTCTTCAAGAGTGTTGAGTGCTCATCATGAGTAATGAAGTCTGTGCGAGAATACAGAAATGGCTGAAAGTGTCAAGCTGAAGCGCCCTTACGAGTCGCCGCGCAGGCGCGAGCAGGCCGCCGCCACAAGGCTTGAGATACTCGACGTCGCGCAACGCCTGTTCGAGCGCGACGGCTACCCAGCGACCACCATGGCCGCGATCGCAACCGACGCCCGCGTCGCGCTCAAGACCGTGTACGTCGCGTTTGAGACCAAGAGCGGCCTGCTCCGAGCGCTCTGGAACGCACGCCTACGCGGTGGCCGCGAAGACATCCCGGTCGCCCAGCAGGAGATCTACCGCGCGGTGCTCGAGGAGCCAGACCCCGAGCGCCAGCTCCGCCTCAACGCCCGCAACTCCAGCGAAGGAAAGCTCCGGATCGCCGCGCTCGCCGAAGTGATCCGCAGCGCCGCCCCACTCGACCCCGACATCGCGCAACTCTGGACCCGCATCGGGATCGAGTACCACGCCAACCAGCGCGCCATCATCGAAAGCATCAACCAGAAGAACGCCCTCAAACCCGACCTCGACATCGACCGCGCGACCGACATCCTCTGGACGATCAACCACCCCAACACCTGGCAGCTACTCGTCACACAACGCGGCTGGACCCCCGAGCAATACGAACGATGGACCACCCAAGCAGCGATCAGCCAACTCTTGAATCCCCAGCCCGCCGATCGCGCGTCGACGCCAAACCGGCTCTCGACTAGAGAAAAAAGGCGCAGTTGAGTTTCGCGCCAGGCACAGCAGCAGCTCAGCGGCCTCGACGACGACTCCAAGAGACCGGGCTTCACGAAGACCGAGGCATCTGACCCGACCGGGGTCGGGGGCCTCCTCGGACTGCTCCTTTGGATCTCCAGCCATCCCCAGCCGCACTCCGCTAATGGGCTCCGCGGCGGCGACACAGCAGAAGCCGACGCGGGCCGGTCGCAGCAAGCTCTCGGCACGCCGAACAGCTTCGACAACGCCTGCTGGTCGCGGCAGGTGAGCCGCGCCACCGTCACATGGTCAGGAACCGAGTTGCCGGCGACCGTGGCTGACCGCGCCGCGGTCCGCACCGGGCTTTACCGCGTCGTGTGCGTCCTGGATCTAGTGGGATTGTCGCTCACCGGAACAGCCAGCGGCGCAGCGCCACCGACCCGGTCACTTTCAAGTGATGGTTCGCGAGCTGGTTGAGCGATTGGCCCCTCGGGCGCGGTCAGCACAGTGGCGCACGAACACCGTTCCGGTCGAGGTGTCGTGATTGACGAAAAGGTAGCCGCCGGCAAGATCAACAGCGCCGGCTCCGCGGCCCGCACCAGTCGATGATCATTCGAAACCAGGACGCGGCCATCGCGGTGTTAATCTCGAGCCGGCGGAGCTCGTCGCCCAGCGCGCGGTGGCGGCCAAGCTCGGCGCGCTGCTTGACAAAAGCCGTCACCGGGGACACGCTCTCAGAGCAGCTCATCCAGGCCGCGCCGAACGAGCTGTTCAAGAACCGCACCTCGATCGTAATGGCTCGCCGCCTCTCCCCGGTGCTTGCCGCTGACCAGATCCTCGTTCTGGACCATGGGCGGATCGTCGAGCGCGGCAGCCACCGGGAGCTCGTCGAGCAGGACGGCCTCGACGCGACGCCGTATGAGGGGAAGTTCGGCACGCGCGTGGATCGCGACACACTGACCGCAGCCGACGCCGAGCCGACGCCATGAGCTCGGGCGCAGCGAGCAATCGGGCCGGTGCGACTTCGGTAGGTGGCAGCTGCCGGGCCCTCGACGGCGACGAGCTGCTCGCGGCCTCAGGCATCGGTAAGCGCTTCGGTCGCAAGCTCGTCCTCGAGGATGCGGCCCTCTCGGCGAAGAGCGGCGAAGCGGTTGCGATCGTCGGAGAGAACGGCGCTGGGAAGAGCACGCTGCTGCGAATCTGCGCGGGCTTAGTGCGTCCCGACTGTGGCACCGTGAGCGCGCGGGGGCGCATCGGGTACTGCCCGCAGGAGCCCGGCTTGTTCGATCTGCTGAATGCGGATGAGCATCTGGCGCTGTTCGCGCCGGCGCTCGGCCTCTCGCGGGCGGATGGCGTTCGCGAAGGCAGGAGGCTGCTGAAGGAGCTCGCGTTCCCGGTGGGCGATTCGACTCAGGCGCGGCGTCTATCCGGCGGCGCGCGGCAAAAACTCAACCTGGCACTGGCATTGCTGGGGGACGTTCGGATACTGATGCTGGATGAGCCCTTTCAGGGGTTTGACCACGGTGCCTATGTGAGCTTCTGGGAGCACGTCGCGCGCTGGCGAGCCGAAGGCCTTGCGGTTGTGATCATCACGCACCTGCTCGCCGACACCACCCTGGTCGACCGCCTAGTCGAACTCTCGATTCCACAGCAGGATCGAACGGAGGGTGAGCGGCGGTGAGCAGGGGGCGGATCCTCGTGCCGGCGGAGATGACCGGTCGTGAGCTGGCGCGCCGGCGGGCGGCGCTCGGGCTCCTGACGGCCCTTCCGCTGACGTTCTATGCCTCCTCCGCGCACCACTCAAACCACGCTCTTGTGACGGGTGAGATCGCCATGGCGTTCTCGATCGCTGGCGCGTCGATCTTCGCCGCGCTCACGGCAAGACCAGTGGACGAGCGCCTGGTGCTGGCGGGCTACCGCCCCCGGGAGCTGCTCCTCGGCCGGCTCGCGCTCCTGGAGCTCTTTGGACTCGGTGTCGCGGCGCTGTTCAGCGCGGTGATGGTCTTCGGCACCGGCCCCTCAGATTGGTGGGCGCTGGTGGCGGGCGTGGTGCTGGTCGCGCTCACGAGCGTGCCGTTCGGACTGGCCGTCGGCGCGCTGGCTCCTCACGAGCTCGAGGGTGTGCTGATGTTGATCCTCGTAGTTGGCATCCAGCTGTCCCTCGAGTCGACCCAGACGATCGCCAAGCTGCTCCCATTCTGGGGGCCGCAGCGGCTCTTGGAGCACTCGATCGACCCCACTGTCGCGGTCGGCGCGGCTGTTCCGGTCGACCTCGGCTATGCGTTGGCGCTGTTGGTCGCGAGCGCCTACATCATGCGTCGGCGCGCGCCGATCCCATCGCAACCTCCTTTGACGCAGGTCGATCGCGAGCACCCGACCGCTTCCGCCTAAGCGGGTCCCATGAAGGCGTCACGTTTACTCGGGGCCGAAGTTCAAGTCACCGGCTCTACCGAAAACGGCAGGTGATCGTCGAGCCCGTATTCCGGCAGACCGTGTTCAACCGCAAACACACCCGTTTCACCGATCGAGGGCGGGCCCGGGGGCAAAGTGAGTGGCGATTGATCATCGCCACCCGCAACCTCCTGAAGCCACGCAGCCACCGAATAGCGCTCGCAGGGCCCTGAGGCGACTGGGGGGCCGCCCGCGGCACCCAGCGCTACGTCACCGGCGACCGCCACCAGCGGATGTGTCGACGCGATCGCGCCGCTCAGCGGCTACCAATCGCCTTTCCCGACGGCAGGGGCGATTTCCACCGGTGTTGCGACGGTCTCTGCGCCACGTGGCCGAGAGTTCCGGATCTCGACTGCTGTAGGTCGTCCTGGTCCAGGAGCGAGCTTGAGACCCGACTCGCCGTCGTGTCTCCGGGTCCGAACCGCTGTATACAGCCGTTGGCGCCGGCGGGCGGGCCCTAGCGACCACGACGCAGGTCGCGCAGTGGTCTCTGATCCGCGTCGAGGCGTATGGAATTGGGCGCGCGGGGTCACGTGGGGCGCGAAACCTGTTGCACGTTGAGCCAGACCAGGAGGGGGTGGCCGCGCGAGCGGCCGTCCGCGCGTCGGTATAGGACGCGTCGTTTCCGCGGGACGATGATGCCGTCGAACGCGTGGTGGTCGGACCAGTAGTGAGCTGACGTCGCCCAGGCGCCGAATTCCTCGGCCGTGTAGTCGTGGCGACGGATGAGCCCGTTTTCGCCGACATAGAAGACCTGCTGTCGTGAATGCGTCTGAACCGTGTCGGGGAAGGTGACCGCGAGCCTGCGCCACACCTCGCCGCGCTCTATCCAGTCGTCTGCGGCCGACACATCAAAGCCGGTGTCGCCAAGGATGTAAGGCGTGGCCATGTATGTCCAGAACGAGGACGCACCGAAGTAGAGGAGGTCGAGGTGGTCCCACCACAGGAGGCGACGTGGGCTCGCGAGATCGTCACGGGGTCTTGAGCGCTCGTTGATGACGCGGCCGTCGGCGGCTTCGATCCGCACGGCGCCGCGTTCAAGGACGCCGCGTTGGCCCCGGCGCGGATAGGGGGTAAATACAACCCGCTGCCGATCGGTCGCGACGCGGGCCTCGAGGTCGTGTAGCCCCGTTCGTTGTAGCTTGGCGGCGACGGCGAGACCGCCCGCGCTGACTTTCACGACGAGCTCCGGCGACGCACGCCAGGCATCGGATCCTCCGTGCGCCTCGATTACTTCGGCTAGGAGCGCGCCGCCGCTCACGGCGTGGCCTGGTGCGTGTTCTTGGCGAAGGCCTTGAAGGCTTCGGCGATTCGCTCCCCGACGTCCTCCTGGAGGAAGTGGGAGGCGTCATCGAACAGGACGGTGCGATGGTTCGGGAACGCGGCCTCGAAGCGCTTGCGGTTGGCTTCGCGGAACGCGAAGTCTTTTGTGCCCCAGACGATCAGCGCGGGCCGGTCGGCGAGCTTGTGCAGGTCGGCCTCGACCTCCGCGAGGTAGGGGGAGGCAGCGACGAGTTGGCGTGGCGCGATCACGGCGGGCGCCCGACGCCCCGGCTCGTGCCAGGGCGCGAAGTACAGATCGAGAACCTCGGGGTCGATGGGTTTGGCGAAGCCGCGGGAGAAGAACACACGAGGAACGAAGTTGAACCTGCGGGTGAGCGCTTTGCCGACCGGCCCGCCCATGATCCAGCTGAACGCCCGGATTCGCCGGTCTCGGTCGTGCGGCCAAGCCCAGGTGTTGCCGATGATCAGCCCGCGCACGAGTTCTGAACGGCGTGCGGCGAAGCCGAGCCCGATCGGGCCGCCCCAATCCTGAACCATGATCGTCAGGTCGCTGAGCGCGAGGCGATCGACGAACCGCTCGAGCACGGCACTGTGCTCGCGCGGCGTGTAGCCGTAGGCGGCGGGCGCGCTCGACATTCCGTACCCGGGGAAGTCGAGCGCGACGCAACGGTACGCGTCCTTGAGTCCAGCGATGATCTTGCGATACAGAAACGACCACGACGGGTTGCCGTGCAGAAGCAGGAGCGTGTCGCCCGCTCCCTCGTCGACGTAGTGGATCCGGGCGCCGTCGAGCTCGAGGAAGCGGTGCTCGACCGCGAACAGCTCGCGGCGTACCGGAAATGGCAGCGAGGACACCGGCTCTTGCGCGCTGGGTTCGGAGGCCAACGGACTAACAGTGGGTCGCGGTAGGCTGGCGTTACACAGTTCCCGCCTGCGGCGCCGGTCGGCGGCTCTGGAAGCATCGCGGGCGCGTAGGCGTCCTACGGATATGCCTCGCGGCCAAACAGCCACTCTTGCGGATATCAACGGCGCCGCGGGTGACGGCAACGAGCGACTGCTGGTGGCGGCACTACGGCGCCGCGAAGAGGCGGCGTTCGTCGCGCTCGTGAGGCGCTACAACGGGCTGATGCTGCGAGTCGCGCGGGCTCAACTCGGGGAGCACGCCGCGGCCGAGGAGGTGGTCCAGGAAACCTGGCTTGCGGTGATCGAACGGATCGATGCCTTCGAGGGCCGCTCAAGCCTGCGGACGTGGATGTTTCGGATCCTCACCTACCAGGCCTGGGCCAGGCTCGAGCGTGACGGTCGACAGATCCCCTTTTCGGCGCTCGCGTCGGCTGACGCGGCCGCGCCGGACCCGAGCGTCGACCCATCCAGGTTCTTTCCCCGCCATCATGTCCCGCGCCCCTTCTTCTGGCAATCAGATCCCCGTGAGTGGCCCGAGGAGGCGTTGCTCGCCGCGGAGGTTCGATCGGTGATCGGGGCGGCCGTCGATTCTCTACCCGACAGCCAGCGGGTCGTGATCACCCTCCGGGACCTCGAGGGCTGGGCTCCGAACGAGGTATGCGAAGCTCTTCAAATCAGCGAAGGAAACCAACGGGTACTCCTGCATCGCGCCAGATCGCGCGTCAGGGACGCCCTCGACCGGTATCTCGAAGACGGCAAGCGATGACGCCGCCGGCCCTTCAGATCACCTGCAAGGAGTTCGTCGAGCTCGTAACGGCGCACCTCGACGGCGTGCTCGCCGACGCGGACCGAACCCGCTTCGAATGCCACACTGAGCGGTGCCCCGGATGTCGCGCCTACCTCCAACAGTTCCGCCTCACGGTCGACGCACTCTCCACGGGCCCCATGGAAGCAGTCGAGCCCGCGAACCTCGACGAGTTGGTCCGGGCGTTCAAGCGGTCCGAGCCACCAAATCAGGCCTAGCGTCCCCGCGCTGAGTAAAGCCCGGGTGTCGCGACACACCACCGGCTCTCATTACGTAGCGGCGCGTCCGCCACGGCGTACGTTCGTCGGGGGCACGCGCGGCGTGACTGCCGTAACGAATCGGCGTCGGGATACACAGTGGCAGCGATGGCTCAGCCGGATATGTACCGCGCAACCCTCAACGGCTGCGAGATGCGGTACCGGCGGCTCGGTGCGGGACAACCGGTCGTGCTGGTCCATACGCTGCGAACCCAGCTCGAGTACTTTCGCGCGCTGATCGGCGAGATCGACAGGACGCGCTACGACGTGATCGCCCTCGACTTGCCGGGTCACGGGGAATCGACGGCCCCTCGCGTCGACTACACGGCCGACTACTTCAGCGACGCGGTCGAGGCGCTGCTGGAGCACTGCGCGCTCCATGACGTGGTGCTCGTGGGCGAGTCGATCGGCGGCTCGATCGCGCTCATTCTGGCGGCCCGCGGCAACCCGCGGCTGCAACGGGTCGTGGCACTGAATCCCTACGACTACGGCCGCTGGGGCGGAATCCGGCGTAGCTCGCCGCTCAACAACGTGATCTTCACAACCATGCTCTGGCCGGGCGTCGGTCCGATCGTGCCGTACGCCGCCACACGGGGACTGCTCCGTCTCGTGATGGCCGGCGGCCTGCATGACCGCAAAAGCCTCCCGCAGGAACTGGTGGACGCCATGCACCGTTGCGGTCTGCTACCCGGCCACCCGCGGGCGTTCCGCTCCCTAAGCAAGCAATGGCGCAGCTGGATCGCTGCCCGCGACCAGTACCCCAGCATCGAACTCCCGGTAACCCTCGCCTACGGGCACGAAGACTGGTCGGTTCCGGCCGAGCGCGACGCAAACACCAACACCATTCCCGGAGCCAGAGCGGTAACGCTCGATGACGCGGGACACTTCTCGTGCCTCGAAAAGCCCACCGAGATCGCCAGTCTCATCACGGCGGCGACATGAACGGACCGCTACAGCCCGTCAGCCCCACAAACGTCGCGCGTTGTCTTCGAGTAGTTTCCATCACGGTCATTTCGCCGGGCGGGAAACCACTCGCCCGCGCCACCTGCCAACTCGATGCAGGCTCCTCGGATGCAGAGCACGATCCCCCCACGCCGACCCGCTCTCTCGTGATCGCCTCACCGCGTCCCGCCCCCGGCCATCGAGCCTTCCTGTTCGGCGTGGTCGTCCCGTTGGGCGCGGCGCGCGGCTCAGCGGCGCCTGTCGGCGGGGGTTCGCCAGAGGACCAGCAGTGCGACGTTCAGCGCGATGAATGGAACGAGAAAGTCCGCCGCGCACATCGCGCACATTCCCAGGTCGATCCGTCCATCCATGAGCTGGCCACCCATGTTGACCAGCGTCAAGATCGCGCCGGCCAGCAGCGCGAGCGGTAGCGTGAGGCGCAGTTGTGGACGCCGCAGGCAGTAGGCAAGCGCAACCTGGGCGCGCTGTGACCACGGTCCGGGCGAGCGATCATCGGCCCGTGGCTGGCTGAGGCGGCCGACCGCGGACAGTGACGGCGCCTGCGGGCGGCGCGACGCTCCCTCCGAGCAACTGGGTGTCTCGGCGCGCAGCGCGTCGATCACCGAGTCCGCGACGCTGCTCGGAGCGGGTTGCTTGAGGAAGCCGAGCGCGTGAACCGTGTCCGCGAGCGAGTCCAGCAGTTCTCGGCAGGGGCCGCACTCGCGGACGTGCGCGTCGACGGCGCGTCGCTGCTCGCTAGCGATGTCGCCGTCGAGGTATCGCGAGAGAAGCTCGGTGGCAGGATGGCGGCGCGAGGGTCGCGCGGTGTGTGAGCGTCGGCGTCCGGTCACGTCCACAGGTTACGACCCTGACGGCCGGGAAAGGGTTCTCCCGCGGCCCAGAGATAGTCGTGGCGGACAGGCCGCCCCGGTAGCGTCCGAACGGCGCGAGCGGCATAGCCCGACAGCAGAGTGCGGTCGAGCATGACAAGTCGGACGCGGCGTGATGAGCAGGTCGAACGGAGGCACCAACTGCGCCAGGCGCGGGCTGGCTGGCGGCCCGGGCGCATCTGCCAGGAGCACGGTTCCGCGGGGCTATCCGCTTGTCACGGGAGCGGCCGCACTCTGGACTCACTGAATCGGGGACGGTCGCCGTCAGCCAACGGGATGAAGCGGTGGAGCGCTTGGACCGCGACGCCCGACGCCTGCTGTGGTCGCGTGCGGGTGAATCTTTGAACCGTTGACCTCGGTCCCGGGTCTAACCCGGGCAGACCGCGTTTGAATCGTTGCGCCGGCTCGGCGAGGCCGCCGGCGCCGATCAAGGAGGAACGCATGACCGCGAAGCGCTATCTGATCGTGCCGCTCGCCGGCGTTGTGTTGGCACTTGCGGGCTGCGGCTCGGCCAGCAGCTCGAGCAGCCCGAACAGCGCCACCCAGGCCGCGGCGAAAACGTCGTCCTCAACCTCCGCGATGCACGAGAGCACGACCACGAGCATGCACCACAGCGCCTCGATGATGGGAGAGCACATACACGCCATGGGGGCGGTCGCGCACGCGCAGCTCACGGTCGGCGCATCGCGGTACGGCAGCGTGCTCTACGACCAGCATCACCTCGTGCTGTACGTGTTCTCCGCCGACCACGGCTCGACCAGCACGTGCTATGGCGCCTGCGCCGCCGCGTGGCCGCCGATGCTAACGCGCGGAGCACCACGCGCCGCACAACCTGACGCTGGCCTGCTGGGCACGACCAAGCGCAGGAACGGAGCGCTGCAGGTCACCTACGCCGGGCATCCCCTGTACTACTGGTCGGGCGACAAGGCGGGCACGATCATGTGCCAGCACGTGAACCTGCACGGCGGCGTGTGGTACGTCGTGAACGCCAACGGCACGGCGAACACGGCCAAGGGCGTGGACACGATGTCC
>Ga0306920_100008022_pt1 | contig 13976 bp, 10 predicted proteins | sample flu12Cox44000170_FD_204666 | JGI IMG/M metagenome (GOLD analysis project Ga0306920, IMG submission 204666) | Lab enrichment of tropical soil microbial communities from Luquillo Experimental Forest, Puerto Rico - flux4day.12C.oxic.44.000.170 (v2)... | ecosystem: Environmental > Terrestrial >...
CGATCCGCCGGACGTGCCGTTGCCCGACGCGGTCGCGACCGGCCTGCAACCGCTGTTCGTCGTCGGTGCCATGGCGGGCGGCTGATGCGTCACGCCACTGCGGAAGGGCTAGACCAGGTCGAACCGATGTTGGCACAGCTTCGGCTCGTACCCGGCTTGGTCGAGAAGAACCGCGGGACCTTCTACCGGAAGTCCCGGGCATTTCTCCACTTCCATGAAGACCCGTCCGGGTTGCATGCCGACGTCCGTTTCAACGAGGAGTTCGAGCGGGTTCGGGTGGAAAGCGACGCCGAGCAGCAGGCGCTCTTGAGCCGGATTCGCACGCTCTGATCCCGACGGCCGCCAGGTTCTGCCGCCTGTTGCTCACGGCGGTGGCAGTCGCGGCGGCCTGCAGTCCGGCGGCCCCGGCCAGTCCCGCCAGCCCGGCGTCCTCTGCCGTGGTCTTGACGGTCGACTCCACCCACCCCGGTCGGGTCCTGCCCGCGGACTACCTCGGTCTGTCGTTCGAGGCATCGGTCCTCGATTCGCCCCTGCTGGACCCGGCCGGGTCGAACCTGCCGCAACTCCTGCGCGACCTGGGTGAGGGCCGAATTCGCTTCGGGGGCAACAGTTTGGATCGAGTGACGGCGTGGTCTCCTGACGCCGGCCGGCCGCTTCCACCGTGGGCCCACGCCAGGGTGACGCCAGAGGACCTGGGTCGTCTCGGTCGCCTGGCGGCTCTGACAGGGTGGCGCGTGGACCTCGGGCTTACCCTCGGTCATTTCGACGCCGCGGCCGCGGCCGGTGAGGCCGCGGCCGCCCGCCGTCTGATCGGAAGCGGACTCGGTACGGTCGACATCGGCAACGAGCCGGATCTGTTTTCCGCCGGCTACACCCATGCTGGCTACAGCTACGCCGACTACCGATCGCAGGTCGACCGGTACCGCGCCGCCATCAGCGCGGCTGCGCCCGGGACGGAGCTAGCCGGTCCTGATACGGCCGGTTCCGGCTGGCTGGCCGCCTTCGGCCGGGACGAACGCAGTGGCCTCGCTTTTCTGACCCAGCACTTCTATCCCCTGACCCGCTGTGGCGGGAACCGTCCGACCATTGCCCACCTGACCTCGAGCGCGACCGCCCGCCGGGAGCAGCACGCCGCCGGCGTGGCGGTCTCGGCTGCTCGCGGTCAGGGACTTCCGCTCCGGCTGGACGAGACGAACTCGGCGTCGTGCGGCGGCCAGGACGGGGTCAGCAACACTCTCGCCTCGGCCCTGTGGATGGTGGGCTACCTGCTGACGGCGGCCCAGCAGGGAGTCAATGGGGTCAACGTCCACGGCGGCCTGGCGGCATGCCGCGGCTACACACCAGTATGCCTGCCCGGTGCCCGAGGCCCGGTGGCCGGGACGGAGCCGGATGTCGACCCGATCGCCGACTTATCGCTCGGCGCCGGCCGGGTCGGTCCGAGTGGCAAGGCCCGGCTGACCGCACAGCCCGACTTCTACGCGCTCCTCCTGGTCCGCCAGGTGGAAGGCGGCCGCTGGGTTCCGGTCACGCCCGACCGGACGGGCCCGCTGGAATCCTTTGCCTTGCGGATGCCGGACGGATCGATCCGGCTCGTACTGGACAATCCCGATCCCCACCGCGCCATGACCGCGCGGGTTCGTGTCGACGAGCACGTCGCGAACCGAGCGGTGCTCCTGCTGACCGGTCCGTCGCTCGGGGCCACGTCGCAGGTCACGTTCGGAGGGAAGGAGGTGACCGATGCCGGGAGCTGGCAACCCCGCACGGTCGAGCGCGCCTCCATCGCCGATCCTGTCGTACAGATAGACGTCCCTGCGGCGAGTGCCGCTCTCGTTACCCTGAGCCCGTGACGGAGCTGACGGTCGGAGACCACACGGTGCGGATTTCCAACCCGGACCGCGTCTACTTCTCCGCCCGTGGAGAGACGAAGCTGGACCTGGCCCGTTACTACCTGAGTGTCGGCGACGGCATCGTCCGGGCGCTGCGAGAGCGGCCGTGCATGATGCATCGCTTCCCGGAGGGAACGGACGGGGAAAAAGTGCACCAGAAGCGGCTCCCCCGCGGCGCGCCGCCCTGGGTGGAAACCGTCAGGGTCGACTTTCCCTCGGGCCGGCACGCCGATGAGCTCTGCGTCACCAATCTCGCCAGCGTCGTTTGGGCCGTCCAGATGTCGACGGTCGAGTTTCACCCCTGGAACTCCAGAAGGGCCGACACCGAGCGACCGGATGAGTGGCGAATCGATCTCGATCCCATGCCGGAGTGCGGTTTCGGCACCGTCCGGCGAGTGGCGCACGTCGCCCACGCCGTGCTGGATGAGATCGGTGCGGTGGGTTGGCCCAAGACGTCCGGGGGTCACGGCATGCACATCTACGTCCGGATCGAGCCCCGGTGGGGGTTCGCCGACGTGCGACGGGCCGCCCTCGCGTTCGCACGGGAAGTCGAACGGCGAGCACCGCGGCAGGTGACCACGACGTGGTGGCGCAAGGATCGCGAGCCGGACAGGCTTTTCGTCGACTACAACCAGAACGCCCGCGACCACACCATCGCCAGCGCCTACTCCGTTCGTGGAGTGCCCGAGGCGATGGTCTCGACCCCGATCACGTGGGACGAAGTCGATGACGTCGTCCCCCGGGACTGCACCATCGCCACCGTGCCTGGTCGGTTCGCGACCCTGGGCGACCTGCACGAAGGAATCGACGGGGCCGTGTTCTCACTGGAGCCGCTGCTCGAGTGGGCCGACCGAGACGAGCGGGCGGGTGCGCCCGATCCCGGCGGACCGGCCGAGCCCGGCTAGCTCTGGAGGTCCAGGACCGCCGAGCCCAACTCGGCCAGCTCCTCCCGCCACGACGCCGGCGGAACCAGCGGGCGCACCACGAACTTCGAGAAGCCGACGTCGATGAACCGCTTCAGGTGGCCTCGCAGACCATCCAGGCCCACCGGGACCAGCGAGCGGGGGTCATGGCCCCGACTTCGGGCCGCGATGGCGGCCACCGCCTGGTCGCTGAGCGGCGCCCGGGCGTAACCGATGCTCACTCCGAAGTGTTCCGGGCTGATCGCTCGGCCGGCGTGAGCTGCGGCCCGGTCGATGGCCTGCTTTCCCGACGCCGCCTCGTCAGGAGTACAGAGGGACGGCAGCCATCCATCGCCGAGGCGGCCGCAGCGCTCCAGCGCGGCCGGCGCCATACCGCCTAGCCAGGCCTCGAGTGGCTTCTGGAGCGGAAGGGGTGCGAGGGTGAACTCGTCGACCGGCTTGCCTGCCCACAGCCGGCGCAGCACGGGCATGGCCTCATCGATGACCCCTCCTCGTTGACGCAGTTCAACGCCGATGGCGGCTCGCTCGGGCGAGGTCGTGAGCCCAGGGACGAACGTGATCAACAGCCGGCCGCCGGACAGCGCGTCCAGCGTGGCCAGCTCCTTGGCCACGCGGTAGGTGTTCCGCCCGGGAAGGAGCATCGTCGTGCCCAGCTTCAACCGGGGTTTGACCGCAGCGGCGAACGACAGCCCAACGAGGGGGTCGAGGATTGGCGCGGTCAGGACCTCGCTCAGCCACAACGAATCAAACCCCAGCTCATCGAGGGCGTCGACCACCTCGCCCAGGGCTTCCGGTCCGATGCCACCGCCGACGCCGATTCGCACCTTCATGGCAGGGACAACCGGGGGCGATCGGCGAGCATTCCTGGCTGCGTGTGTCACACTGCGTCCATGAGTGACGCTCAAGGAGAGCACCAGGAGGCCGAGGACGCCACCCTGGAGACGGAAGAAGTAGTGACCGTGGACGTCGAGGAGGACGGCACGATCGTGGTCGACGATGTCGTCGCCGAGGTGGACGCGGAGGGCAACGTGGTCGCAGCCGACGAGCTGATCGAGATCGATATGCCCGACGGCACCGTCATCGTGGACGAGACGTTTTCGGTCGCCGATGACCAGGGCGAGTTGACTGCGATCGACGAGGAGACCGAAGTCGTCACCCCGGGGGACAGCGAGACCTGAGCCCGGCCGACCGGCTCAGCTTCCGCCTGGCGGGGCGTTCTCTGCGAGACCGGTGTTGCATCCCCCGGCGGGGTCGTTGTAGCGAGCTTGGGCCCGCCAGCTCCCCTGCTCCCACCCGGGTTGGGGCGGGGGTGACCAGCCGAGCGCAGCCGCCCGCGAAGCGACCAAGCGAGCGATGAGCACCGACCCGTCAGGGCAGAAATGCCAGCGATCCGGCTTGCGGGCCAGCACCAGCCGGCCCCACGCGTCGGCCAGCCAGCGTGGCGAGTTCCCGTCGGGGGCGTCCAGGACCTTGGCGGGATCGGCGTAGGCGGCGACGCCAGGGTGTTGTCGGGCGGTGGCTTGCATGATGGCGTCGACCTCACTTCGCTGGCCGCAGCAGTCGTTCGGAGGCATCCCCAGCCACAGGATGTGCCCCCCGGCGGCCGTGACAACCTTGGTGGCGTCGTCGAGCACCGCCTCGTAGGCGGCAACCCCATGGGCTTTCACGTAGCTCATGTCCCACCCGCCGAGCATGGCCACAATCAGCTGCGGGCGGTTGGCGGCGACCAGTGCTGGCCAGGTGGTGCGCCATGCGGGCACCGAGGTCAGTCCGAAACCCGGAAAGGCCGTGTCCAGCACGGTGGTCGTGCCCAGCCGCTGGTACAGGGCCTGGATGCCGGGGGACGCGTCGAACATCCCGGAGTCGCCGATGATCATGATCGACGTCGGAGCCGCGGCAGGGGGGTCTACGGTCGTCGCCGGATCCCGGACCCCGGGTGAGGGGGCGGGCGCCGCTGGCGGCGGGGCCAGGTGGGTGACCCGGGCGACGCTGCGGCCGACCGTCACATTGGCGTAGGCGAGATTGGTGCGAGGGATCTGTACCGTCACGGCCGTCGCCACCACGGCCACGCACGCGGCCGCGCCGATGGCGGTCGGGAGGGCCAGCTGGCCCGTCAGCACTCGACGGCGCCGGACTGGCTGCTCGATCAGCCGGTAACTGCCCCATGCCAGCAGCCCGGTGACCGCGACCCGAAGGAAGAAGAGCGGAACCTGGCTCAGATGGGTCCGTTGTGGGCTCAGGGCGAGGTAGACCGGCCAGTGATAGAGGTACAGGCCGTAGCTCACCAGGCCGATGGCAGCCAGCGGCCGCCACGAGAGGGTCCTGGCAACCAGGCCGGTCCGGGCCGCGGCCGCGATCATGGCGGCGCTCAGCAGCGCCTGGAGGGGAAGCAAGCCGTGAGTGACCCAGGACGAGGTCTCGGCCATCGTGTCGCAGAGAACGAGCGTCCCGATCAGGCCGGCAAACCCGACCATGGCAACGCCCCATTGGCCCCACTGGCCCCACTGTCCATGCTGCCGGCCGGCGGTGACCAACCGCTCCCGGGCGGGAACCAGCCCGAACCACGACAGGGCGAGCAGTCCGCCGACCAGGAGCTCGGCCGCACGGGTGTCAGTGCCGTAATACACCCGGTCAAGGGCAGCGTGCAGGTGCAGTGACCACACCACCGACCCGATCGTCCCGGTGACGAGCACCGCCCCCAGCAGGCGGCGCCCGCCCAGCCGGAGGGCCAGGTACGCCACCAGGGGGTAGACGAGATAGAACTGCTCCTCGATGGCGAGGGACCAGAAGTGTTGCACCGGGCTCGGGGCCGAGAACAGGTCCGCGTAGGAGGTGTGCGAGAACAGGAATCGCCAGTTGGCGACGTACCCCACGCTGCCCAGCACGTCCGCCCGCAGGTGCCGCAGCTGACTGGTTGACGCCAGCGCGGGCGCCAGCAGGCTGACCGCGGCGAGCGTGACCAGCGCGGCGGGCAGGAGACGGCGGGCCCGGCGGGAGTAGAAGGTGCCGAAGAGGATCCGCCCGTGCTTCTCCCAGTCACGCAGCAAAAGGCTGGTGATGAGAAAGCCCGACAGGGTGAAAAAGACGGAGACACCCAGCCAGCCGCCTTTCGCCCAACTGAAGCCGGCGTGAAAGAACAGGACTGCGACGACGGCGATGCCGCGCACGCCGTCCAGAGCAGGGATCCGATCCAGTCCCCCCGGAGCTTTTGTGGTACTCGCCGTCATCGGTTTAGCACCACGAGTTTACCGGTACGCTGGCGTCATCCTGATCAGGGCACCGTTCGGGCAAACCGGTCACGAGAGCAGCCGGGTCATCTTCGGCGCGGCGGCGCTCTCCCGCATGAGCCAGGACCGGGCGGACGAGCTTTTGCCGCTACTGCTCGAATTTGGCGTCAACCACCTCGATACCGCCGCCGCCTATGGCGACGCCGAGTTGCGCCTCGCACCCTGGTTGCAGGACCACAGAGCAGAGTTCTTCCTTGCCACCAAAACGGGTGACCGGACAGGTGCGGGCGCCCGACGGAGCCTCGAACGGTCGCTGGAGCGCCTCGACGTGGACCAGGTGGACCTCATCCAGCTACACAACCTGGTCGAGCCGGAGGAGTGGGAGACGGCCCACAGCCCTGGCGGCGCGGTGGAGGCGTTGGCGCGAGCCCGGGACGAAGGCCTGGTCCGCTTCATCGGGGTCACCGGTCACGGCACCAGGATCGCCGGCATGCACCTGCGGAGCCTCGAGCACTTCCCATTCGACTCGGTGCTGCTGCCGTACAACTTCGCGCTTCTCGACGACGACGGCTACCGAAGCGACGTCGAGCGGTTGCTCCAGCGGTGTCACGACAGGCAGGTTGCCGTTCAGGCGATCAAGGCGGTGGCCCGGCGCCGCTGGCTGGACGACAGCGCGCCCCACTTCAGCTGGTACGAGCCCCTGCCCGATGGTGAGGCACTCGGCCGGGCAGTGCGCTATGTGCTGGCTGAGCCGGCCCTTTTCCTGGTCTCGTCCAGCGACGCCCGGCTGCTCCGTCCGACTCTGCAGGCGGCATCGTCACCGCAGCCTGAGCCAACCCCGGCCGAGCTCGCCGCCGATGCCGAGCGCTACCAAATCCGGCCCCTTTTTGACGGGGCCGCGCTCGACCGAATCTAAACGGCTAAAGGGCGGCCGCAGCCAGGTCGGCCGGCAGGCCGTCGATGTAGGTCACCGAGTTGGTCCGCACGGCGGGGATGCGCGGACCGGGCGTCACGATGCCCACCAGATTGAGTGGATCGGTGGCCGAGATGCGGACGACCTCCCCTCCGCGGGCGGCTCGCCGGACGGCCCGCAGCTGCTCGACCGCCTCCGGCAGGGCGTACTGCTCGCCGACGAAGCCGGTCACGAACCGGCCGCCCCGCACGGTGCCCCGAGCCTCCATGCGACGAAGGGCCCAGAGGATGTCGCGCCACGGAAGGGCGAGTGTCTCCCGGGCGGTCAGGTCCCGGAACACCACGCCCCAGCGAGCCAGGAGCTGCTCCGCCGCCGCTTCGGCCAGGGCATCCCGGCTGTCGATCGAATCCGCCGGTGGGAGCAGCGACCACCGGCCTCCCCCGGCGGCATGACCGACGCCCCGGCCGGCGCCCCCGGCGCCGTGGCGAAGGCCGCGCCGCGGCTGCCAGCCCCGTCGGGCCGCCACCTGGCGACCGGCGAGAAGGGCCCGAAGGGCGGCAAAGCCGTCCGCCGTCAGCAAGCCCCGCGCCACGCCATCCCACAGAGCGGTCTCGACTTCCGCCGGGAGGCGTCCTGCCGCCCGGGCCAGCTCGGGCAGGAACAGGGCCCCATGCTGGCGCAAAGCCTCGATGATGTCGTGACTGGCGCCGGCCACCGGTTCGCTGGCACTTGCCTCTCCCCGGGCCGCCTGGAGCAGCCAGGGGAGGTCGGCTCGCAGCATCAGCGTGATGGGCGTCGCCCGTGAAGTGATCGTCGCCCCGGGGGCAGCCGGGGCGCCGCCGGACTCGCCGTTGTCACGGATCTTGAGCCGGCCCCACACCAGCTCGCCGCCGTGGCACAGCTGGTCGAGCCAGTCCTGACGGTACGACTCGACCCGCGCCGGGAGCACCTGCCCTTCCCAGGTGCCGGCCGGGAGCTCGAAGCCCTGCAGCTGCTCGATCACGCTCACCAGGCCGGCGTGGCCATGCCGCTGGCTGCCCGCCGCCACGTGCTGCCAGCGCAGCAGGAACCGCATCAGGTCCTGGGCGGTGACCGGCTCGATCTCCCGGCGCAGGCGTTTCTGGGTGTAGATGTGGATGCGAGCGAGGAGCCGGCGGGCGCACCACTGTTGGTCATCGATGGCCGGGTCGAATCGCCCCTGCAAGACAAAGCCTTCCTGCTCGAGCTGGGCCAGCGCCACGCGGACGGCACCTTGGGCCAGGCCGGTTATGCCGGCGAGGTCGCCCGTCGTCACCGGACCGAGCCCGTCGAGGTGACCGCGGATCACGTCGACGGCCGCGGTCCCTTCGGGGTCACCGGCCAGCAGAGCCTCGACTTCGGGTCGTCGCTCGACCGCATACCAGAGCCGTCCTTCCTGGAGATCCGCGACGGCGGCCCGACCGTGCCGGGCCAGGTCCTGGAACCAGTCGTCGTACTCGGTGAGCGGTGGGGAAACCACCAGCGACAGAAGCAGGTCGTGCAACTCGTCGGCATCCCGGAGATCGGGACTGGCCTCAGCGCGGACGCGGGCGATGGCGTCGGGATCGAGGGCAGCCAGGTCGCGCGCCTCCACAGGGAGGCCCCGCCGCAGGGAAACCGCCCGGCTCCGGCGCTCCTCCAGAGGCGCATCGTCGAGGAACGTGTAGGGCCGGGCGTTGAGGATCTCGTGTGACAGGGGTGAGGGCTCGGTGCTGTCCCGGCAGGTCGCGCCGACTACCTCGGTCTCGAGGTCCTTGATGAGGGCCTGCAGGCCAACCACGTCCATGGCCTCGGTCAGGCAATCGCGCATGGTCTGGCGAACGAGGGGGTGGTCGGGAATCTCGACCGGTCCGGCGGCAGCGTTGTCCTGGCAGGCCGCCAGCGCGGGAAACACCGAGACCATCAGGTCGTCGGCCTCCATGCGCTGGATTGGAGCAGGGTTCTTTTTTCCCCCTTTGAACCGGAGCACGGTGAGGGCTCGATTGAGGTTCCACCGCCACCGGACGGCAAACATGGGGGAGGCCAGCGTCGCCTGTCGAAGCACCTGCTCGACGTTGGCTGAGGACAGAAAGCGGGTAATGGAGTCCAGCGGAAAACTGTGCTGAGGGCCAAGCGACAACAACACGGCGTCATCGCTGGCCGCGGCCTGCAACTCGAAATCAAACGAGACGCAGAAGCGCTTGCGCAAGGCGAGGCCGAGCGCCCGGTTGACCCGACCGCCAAACGGTGCGTGAATGACCAGCTGCATTCCGCCGGTGTCGTCGAAGAACCGTTCCACGACGATGTGATCGAGGGTCGGCAGTCGCCCCAGCGCGGCCCGGGACGCGGCGAGATACTGCACGACCATGGTGGCGGCCTCGGCGTCGACTCCACAGCGCCGGCGAAGCCACTCGATTGCTCCCGCTTTGTCATCCCTGGCGAGAAAGCCGTCAACGCCGGCACGAAGAGCCGACACCTCCTCCGAGAGCTCGGCCGTGCGGGCCGGTGCTTCTCCGAGCCAGAACGGCACGGAAGGCGGCGCGCCCTGGGCATCGACAACACGGACCACGCCGCGCTCCACCCGCCGGATCCTCCACGACGTCGACCCCAGCAGGAAGACGTCGCCGGCCATGGACTCGATGGCCCAGTCCTCGTTGACCGTGCCGACGAAGGTGTCATCGGGGTCGGCCAGGACCCGGTAGTCGCCTGTCTCGGGAATGGCCCCCCCGGACGTGAGGGCGGCCAGCCGGGCCCCCCGACGGCCCGTCACCTCGTGATTGACCCCGTCATGGTGGAGGTAAGCGGCTCGCCGGCCCCGGCCGGTCGAGATCCCGTCAGAGACGAGAGCCAGGATCTCATCGAAGTCAGATCGGGCCAGATCCGAGTACGGTGCAGCTCGCCGGAACAGCTGGTAGAGGTCATCCTCCTTCCACCGTTCGGCCGCGCACTCGGCCACGACCTGCTGGGCCAGGATGTCAAGGGGCGCATCGGGCGGCGAAATGGCGTCGAGCCGCCCGGCCCTCACGCCGGCCAGCAGCGCGCAGCACTCGACCAGTTCGTCACGGGTCATGGGAAAAAGGCGACCCTTGGGCGTTCCCCCCCGGCTGTGCCCGGACCGGCCGACTCGCTGCAGGAAGGTCGCCAGGCTTCGCGGTGACGCGATCTGGCAAACCAGCTCGACCGGGCCGATGTCGATGCCCAGCTCGAGCGACGCGGTCGCGACCAGGGCGCGAAGGTCACCGGCTCGCAGCCGGGTCTCAACCCGTAATCGCCGCTCTTTGGAAAGGCTGCCGTGATGAGCGGCGACCACGTCATCGCCGAGCCGCTCGCCGAGGAGGTGTGCGATCCGCTCCGCCATCCGGCGGGTGTTGACGAACACCAGCGTGGTGCGGTGGCCCTGGACGTAGCGGGCGATCCTGTCCAGGACCTCGGCCAGTTGTTCGCTCGAAGCGACCGCCTCGAGCTCGCCGTCCGGAAGCTCGATGGCCAGGTCGAGGTCCCGCTGATGGCCGACGTCGACGATCGCGCACGGAGCTCGGTTCGATCCGGGACTTCCGGTGGCGGCCGCGCCGACCAGCAGCCGGGCCACGGTTTCGATCGGTCGCTGAGTCGCCGACAGCCCGACCCGCACCGGTCGGCGGTCACAGAGGCGCTCGAGCCGCTCAAGGGTGAGGGCGAGGTGGGAACCGCGCTTGTCACGCGCGACGGCGTGGATTTCGTCCACGATCAACGTCCGGACGTTCGAGAGCGTCGCCCGGCTGCGCTCCGCCGTCACCAGCAGATAAAGCGACTCCGGCGTCGTGACGAGGAAATTGGGCGGCTGGCGCACCATGGCGGCGCGGGCCGAGGGCGGGGTGTCCCCGTTGCGGACCTCGGCCCGCAACCGGGGCGCAACCAGGCCCATCCCAGACGCGACCGCGGCGATCTCGCGAAGCGGCGTCTCGAGGTTCTGCTGGATGTCGACGGCCAGGGCCTTGAGCGGGGACACGTAGACGACCTGTGTGCGCCCCTCGACCGGCTCACCCCGTTCGGCCGCGCGGTACAGCTCGTCGATGCAGACAAGGAAACCAGCCAGCGTCTTGCCGGATCCGGTCGGTGCCGCGATCAGCGTGTCTTCCCCGGCCGCGACCCGCGGCCAGCCGAGCTCCTGGGCGAGCGTGGGCCCCTCGGGAAACCGACCGAGAAACCACTCCCTTACCGCCGGGTGGAAGCCTTCGAGGACTCCTGGCGGGACCCCTTGGGCACGCGGCGGGTCGAACGTCAACTGGTCGAACATGCGTTCGCAAAGCCTATCAGATCCGGGGCCACTAGCGTCTCGGTCGGTGATCGTGTTCGATGCGAAGGTAGACGTCGAAACCGCTGTTGCGGCCATGGAACGCCACGGGTATTTCGTCGTCGAGGGACTTCTCACACCAGAACAAGTAGCCCGGGCCCGTGACGAGCTCGAGCCCGAGCTGGCCGCCACGCCGAACGGGCGCAACTCCTTCGAAGGCCGCCGGACGCGCCGGGTCTACGCCCTCTTTGGCAAGATCCGGTCGTTCGATGAGCCAGCCACCAGTCCGCTTGTGCTCGGCGTGCTCGACCGGGTTCTCGGCCACTATCAGTTCAGCGCCCCGGTTGCGATCGACATCGGTCCGGGGGAAGCGGCCCAGGTCCTGCACCGTGACGACAACGTGTATCCGCTTCCGCGCCCCCATCCCGCGGTCGTGGTCAACACCATGTGGGCGCTCGACGATTTCACCGAGGCCAATGGCGCCACCTGCGTGCTTCCGGGCAGTCACCTTGACCCCGGCGACCAGCCGCCGGCCGGTTCGCCTCGCATGGTTGCGACCATGCCCGCTGGCTCAATGATGATGTACGTCGGGAGCCTGTGGCACGGCGGCGGCGCCAATACGACTGACCGTCCCCGCCTCGGCGTGATCGTCGAATATGTGGCGTCGTGGCTGCGACCCCAGGAGAACCACCTGCTGGCGGTGCCGGCCGAGGTGGCCCGCGGCCTCCCCGAGCGACTGCAGGAGTTGCTCGGCTACAACATCTACCCACCGTTTCTCGGCTACGTCGACGGCCGGCACCCTCGCCGCGTGCTGGAGCGATCGCGCTAGACCAGCGCGACCGCCCGGGGTGTCGCCGTCACGTCAGAGAGGTGGTCCCATGACCCACCGGCGTTGTGGCTGATCCACACCGCCCCATCCCCTGTCACGTAGGCGGCGGTGTCGCCGAGCGTGGCCACCCAATAGGTATCGATGTTGCCCTTGGCAAAATCGGTGACCCGCTGCCACGCTCCCTTGTCGCCGAGCGGCCGCCGGTACACCGCCCCCTCCCGGGCCCCCGGGCCGGTCGAGGCCGTCAACAGGACCTGCTCACCGGCGACGGCCACCGCCCGGCAGTAGGAACCGCGCAGCCCCTCGCTGTCCCACTCCCATGTCTCGCCACCGTCGATGGAGCGACCGAACCCGGCCGCGCCCGTCGCGGCCAGCAACGAGCGGTCAGGAGCCACCGCGACCTGATGAACGTCGACGTCGATGTCGACCAGCGCCCGCCACGGCCCGCCGGCATCCCGCCGGGCGATGCCGCCGACATGAACATTGACCAGCACGACACCGTTGTCTCGGGCCATTGAGCGCGTGGACGCCGGCCCACCCCACGGTGTGTACCACGCCGTCCTTTCCGGAAGCCGGTCGAATGCCTCGTCGACCACGAGGGACTGGCCGCTCCGCGTGAGGACGTGCGCTTCGTCGGTTCCGACGATGACGTCTTCGCCCGACGCGGCGACGCAGGTGAGTACCGCTCCATCCCAGCCCGCGACGAACGACCAGTCCCCATCCCGTCGCCACAGCTCTCGCCCATCGACGACTGCCCACACCCTGCCGGCATCGACCGCCAACGCACCGACGTCCCGGCCCGGAAGACCGGCGATCCCATCTCTGGTTGCGACAAGAACCTCCATGCGCTTCAGCCTACGACCGAGATCGCGCCTGGGACGGCGCCGTAGGATCACCGGCTCGTGGGTGCGCTGGACGGGATCCGTGTGGTAGAGGCCGGTCTTCTCGTGCAGGGTCCGCAAGCCGCGGCGACCCTGCACGCATGGGGGGCCGATGTGATCAAGGTCGAGCTCCCGGGCTTCGGCGACCAAAGCCGCTGGTTGCCGATCGGGCCGAACGACGTGCGTTCGGCCTACTTCCTTGCCTGCAATCGGGGCAAGCGCAGCGTCACGCTCGACCTCCGCAGCCCGCCCGGCCAGGAAGCCTTCCTCCGGTTGGCCGGGCCGGCCGACGTCATCATCACCAACTTCAAGCCGGGGACGATGGATGGCTGGGGCCTCGGCTATGAGCAGGTCGCGGCCCGCAACCCACGGATTGTCTACGCAACCGGCTCCACTTTTGGCCCGGCCGCTCCCGAGGCCCGAGAGGGAGCCGATCTGAGCGGCCAGGCCGCCGGCGGGATCATCAGCACCACCGGCGTGGACGGAGGAGAACCCACGCCCGTTGCCGCGACCATCGCCGACCACATCGCCTCCCAAAACCTCGTGGCGGGCATCCTTGCCGCCCTGCTGGCGCGGGAGCGGACGGGGCGCGGTCAACGGGTCGACACGTCCCTGGTCGGTGGCCAGATCTGGGCGCAGGCCAGCGAGTACACCGCTCACCTTCTATCCGGACAGCCGCTCGGGCGGGCCAATCGGGGAAACCCGATGATCCCCGGCCTCTATGGCATTTTTCGCACCGCGGATGGCTGGATTGCGATCGTCGGGGTGCTCGGCCCGGCCAAGGCGAAGTTCTTTGAAATCGTCGGACGGCCTGACCTCTCAGAACGATTCCCCCAGCTCTATTACTGGGAGGCGGAGAAGGCGGAGCTGTTCCCGATCCTCGACCAGGTCTTCGCGGCTCGAACGACGTCTGAGTGGTGTCAGCTCCTCGCTTCCGCCGGCTTGCGGCACGCACCCGTGAGGAACCACGCCGAGGTCGTGGCCGACCCCGATGTGTGGGACAACGGTTACTTGACCACAGTGTCTGATTCGGCCGGAGATGCCGTC
>Ga0306920_100008026_pt1 | contig 13975 bp, 9 predicted proteins | sample flu12Cox44000170_FD_204666 | JGI IMG/M metagenome (GOLD analysis project Ga0306920, IMG submission 204666) | Lab enrichment of tropical soil microbial communities from Luquillo Experimental Forest, Puerto Rico - flux4day.12C.oxic.44.000.170 (v2)... | ecosystem: Environmental > Terrestrial >...
TTGGCTTCTGCGAGCGCCGGGCCAAGTTGGGTGTGCATGAACTTCTCCTGAAGCTCCCTGGAGTCCCATGCCTCGACCACGATCAGCTTGTCGCCCGACTCCCCCGCGATCGAGCTGATCAGGCCCTCCGGCCTGACCTCGGGACCGGGCGCGCCGTCCCATCCCAAGATGCGGTTCACTCGCGGGTAAATGCTGCCGGCTGCGGGCCCCGAAAACTCGATAACGACGACTTCAGGCATGACTGTTTCTCCTGATCGCAGAGCCAGATACTTACTTGACATGCCAAGTATCAACAGAGGTACTTGGCATGTCAAGTACTTGGGCTAAGATCACGGGTATGGCCGCCGAGAGCTACGACCGCTGGATGCCCGCCTGGCTGTCGCTCGTCCGCACGCACGCCCAGCTGTGGGAACAGGTCGAGGCGCAGATGCGCGAGGACCATGGGCTCACGATGGCCCGCTACGACGTGCTCGCCAATCTCGCCAACGCCGGTGGGCGGCTCGGGCTGAGCGACCTCGCCTCTTCGATCCTGCTGTCCCAGTCAGGGCTGTCCAAGCTCCTTGACCGCATGGAACTGTCCGGCCTCGTCCACCGCGACCCCGACCCCCGCGACGCCCGCGCCGCGTTCGCCACCCTCACCCCGCGGGGCCGGTCAATGGCCAGGCGGGCCCGCCAAGGTCACCACGACTTCCTGCAGCACGTGTTCGGCGACGCACTTGACGACCGCGATCTCGCCGACCTTACTCGCGTCATGAGCCGGATCAGCGCCCCCACCTAATAGGAGTTCCCTGCGGGCCTTCCCGTTCGCGTGGTCGCGGACCGGTGGTGACCGTCAACCCGGGGTGCGGGCTTTCGTTACCGCAGTGACCGGAACGCCGCGCGAAGCTCTTCCGAGAAGAGTTGCGGCTCTTCCCAGGCGGCGAAGTGCCCGCCCTTGGCGGCTTGGTGGAAGTAGGTGAGGTTGGGGTAGACCTTCTCGGCCCAGTTGCGCGGGGCCTGGAAGATCTCGCCGGGAAAGACGGTGAAGCCGACCGGGACCGAGATTTTGGGGGGCTTCTTCCCGGACGCCACGAGGGCGGCGATGGTTCGGCCGGACTCCCAGTACAGCCGGGCCGAGGAGGTCGCGGTGCCGGTCAGCCAGTACAGCGTGATGTTGTCGAGGACCCTGTCGCGGGTGAGGCCGCCGGCGGGCTGCTTGCCGAGGAAGGCGCGGGCGATTTTCTGGTAGCTGTCGGCGTCGTGGTCGAGCATCCAGGCCGCCAGCCCGACGGGTGTATCGGTGAGGGCGTAGCCGATCGTCTGCGGGTGCTCGGGCATCTCGACGAAGTAGCCCCGCTTGAAGACGGCGGCGACCGCCTCGAGTGTCGCGGGGTCCTTCCTCTCGGCATGGGCCGCGAGCAGCGCGACCGCAACCCGCTTGACCAGCCCTTCGGGCACAGGCCCGCCGCCGAACACCGCCGCGAGCACATCGAGCGGGAAGAAGGTGAGGAGGTTGAGGTGAATGCCGGCCAGGCCGTCGGGGGCCTGGCGTGCCATCGCGTCAGTGACGGAGGCGCCCTGGTCGCCGCCCTGGGCGACGTAGCGGGTGTAGCCGAGGCGGTTCATCAGCTCCGCCCACGCTTGCGCGACGCGGGCCGGGTCCCAGCCGACCGCCTTCGGCTGGCCGGAGAAGCCGTAGCCGGGTATCGACGGGATGACCAGGTCGAAGGCGTCCTCCGCTTGCCCGCCGTGCGCGGTCGGGTCCGTCAGCGGGCCGACGACCCCGAGCAGCTCGATCACCGAGCCGGGCCAGCCGTGCGTGATGATCAGCGGCAGCGCGTTCTCGTGCCGTGACTTGACGTGGATGAAGTGGATGTCCACCCCGTCGATCTCAGTCGTGAACTGCGGCAGCGCATTCAGTTCCGCCTCGCATTTGCGCCAGTCGTGGTCGGCCGCCCAGTAGCGGGCCAGTTCCTGCAGCATGGCCTGCTGCACGCCCTGCGAAGCGTCGTCGACCAGCTCTTTACTGGGCCAGCACGTCGCGGTGACGCGGCGGCGCAGCTCGGCGATCGCTTCGTCGGGCATATCTACCCTGAACGGCCGGATCGCTGTGGCACCTGCTGAGTTTTCGGTCGTGACAGACATGCGGGTCTCCCTGGATTTGGTTTGGTGGTCGAGGTAGGGCTGGCTGTTCCAGACAGCGGCCCGCGCGCCGCAGGCGTGTCACCCCCTCTTCCTTGACAAGATCTCTCCTGGTTGTTCACAGTCGCGGTTCGGGTGACCCCGTCGCGCCAGTAGAAGACCCTGGCCGGCCAGTGGAAGGCCCTGGCCGGTGCGTGGGCTCCCGGGCTGGCCCCACGGCTGAGTGGACTGATCCAGGGAGAATGGCGGCTTCTTCAGGGTGGAAGTCATGCCGCGTTCGCTTGCGCCGCAATTGCCGGCGATGGTCGTTGAGCAGGCCAACTCGGCCCGGCGGGCTGGCGGACTTAACGGTCGTTGCCGGGTTACCGTCCGCCCGCCGGGGCTTGCGGCCACGCGGGGTGCGACCTTATGGCAGTCGCAGGCTCGGCCTTCGACGGCGATGAGCTCACCGTCAAGGACCACTTCATGGCCGCGCAGCGCCTCGGCCGCCTCACATGCTCGGGCACACATTCGGTGAATCACGCCCGCTTCGGCGAGGCACGCCGCCGCAGCGTCCACCGTGACCATCACCCGCCAGCCGTCCAATTTTGGCCGCAATACCACCCGCCGCCGGGCAGGTCGCCGCCGCGCGCTGAGAACACGAGCATCAGCGGGAAAGGGGACGAGCCACAGACTCATCGTCAGCGGTCACTCATGCCGCGGAGGTCAAATTGTTCCTTTGCTCAAACTGAAGGGCGGGCGCGGACTCCCTCCCACGGACTCCCTCCCGCGGGCTGACCAGGGTGCAGGCCAGGGTGGTTCACGGGCGCGAACCGTAGCCTCTGGGCGACACCATGGAACCCGGGCAAGCCTGAAGGAGGAACGGCGTGGATTCCGTCGAAGTCGCTGCTGCGCCCGAGCGAAGCGGTGCGGGGCGCGCGAGGCCGACGCGACCGCGCAGGTCGACGTCCCAGCCGTGGCGGCCTGGCGGAACTTCATGGTGTTGGGCTATTCCGACGCCGGTCGGCAGCGCCTGGCCGGCGGACCGGGGGATGGCCTGCTGCCAGGCACGGGCCCGCCGGCTGGCACCTGTTGTGTGCCCGGGACCCGGCCGAGCTGCAGGCGATCCTGCAGCCGCTCCCGCTGAAGGCTTGGATGGCCGTGCAGACCACGCTGCTGACCCCGCACCCTGGCGGCGCGGGCAGGCACCCCGTGACGGGTAAGGTCGTCGTCATCACGGGCGCCTCCCGGGGGATCGGCGCTGGCCTGGTGGCCGCCTACCGGGGGCGGGGCTGGGCGGTGGTGGCCACCGCCCGCACGATCAAGCCCTCGCGAGACCCGGACCTGCTCGCCGTCGCCGGGGACATCGCCGACCCGATGACCGTCGGCCGGATCACCGGCGCGGCGCTGGACCGGTTCGGGCGCATCGACACCCTGGTCAACAACGCGGGCGTGTACCTGTCCAAGCCGTTCACCGACTACACCGCCGCCGACTACACCACTGTCGTCGGGGTCAACCTGGCCGGGTTCTTCTGGCTGACCCAGGCGGCCATCGCCGAGATGGCCAGCCGGTACGGCGGGCACGTGGTCAACGTGATGGCCACCCTGGCCGAAGTCGCGGACTCCAGCACGCCCACGGTTCTGGCCGCGCTGACCAGGGGCGGCCTGGCCGCAGCCACCAGGTCGCTGGCCATCGAGTACGCCGCCTACGGCATCCGGGTCAACGCTGTCTCCCCGGGCATCGTCGCCACCCCGGTGCACCCGGCGGAAAGCTACGAGCAACTCGGCGGCCGACTGCCCCCTCTCGGGCGGGTGGGCCAGGTCAGCGACGTCGTGGACGGTGTGTTGTTCCTGGAGTCCTCGCCGTATATCACCGGTGAGACCCTGCACATCGACGGCGGCCAGGCCGCCGGTCACTGAGGCCGCCGGCTACGTCGGCAGATCCGTGCGCCCAGGTTGCGTCAGCGCAGCGCGAAGCTGCCGGCGGGAGCTGATGTCGAGCTTGGTGAACACCTTGCGCAGGTGCCATTCGACTGTGCGCGAACTGAGGAAGAGCTGCGCGCCGATCTCCGCGTTCGACAGGCCCTCGCGGGCCAGCCGCGCGATCTGCTCCTCCTGCGGCGTGAGCTGATCGCGTGCCCCGGGGCTGCGCTTGCGCACCTTCTCGCCGGTCGCCATCAACTCCCGGCGGGCACGGTCAGCGAACGCCTCCATCCCGATCCCCTCCAGCATCTCGTACGCGGTGCGCAGTTGGGCGCGCGCGTCCACCCGGCGGTTCTCCCGGCGCAGCCATTCGCCGTAGAGCAGGTGCGCGCGGGCCAGGTCCGGGCGCATCCGAGCGCGGCCGAGCCGGTCGACCGCTTCGCGGTAGCAGCCCTCCGCCGTTTCACCCTTGCGCACCAGCGCGCGGCAGCGCGACTCAAGCCCTAGCCCGAAGTCGGTCCCGCCGGCCTGGGTCGTCTCCGCCAGCCGCTCCAGCGCGCTGGCCGCGATCTGGACGTTGCCGGTCCGCGCGGCCGCCTCGATCAGGTCTGGCCGCGCCCACATGGAGACGTATACATGGGCGTCCCCCGTGGCCTGTTCGGCCGCCGCCAGCGCGTCCACGTAATGCCCGAGGCCATTGTGCAAGATCGCGGTGACCCAATGCGCGTACGCCGCATTACCTCCCTGCCCCTCAGCTTCAGCCTCGGCGATGGCCTCCTCGAGCAGCGGGGCGACCTCGGCCTGGTCGCCGCGCAGCGCAGCGACGAGCAAGGCGGTGTAGCGCGCCATACGGCCCCCGCCAGTCGCGTCGCACACCGCATCGGCTTCCGCTAGCAGAGCATCGGCCCCCGCAAAATCACCTCGCCACGCGTCAGCCATGGCCAGCGAGACCAGGGCGAACGGCAGCTGTTCAAGCGCACCGGCGGCACGGGTGAGCCGGACCTGCTCGACCAGAATCGCGCGGTGGCCATCCTTGTCCCACAGGGCGTTAGCGGCTCCCGAGGCCATCCAGCCAAACTGGAGGCCTTCTTTCAGAGAGAGGTCTGTGCTGGCAAAGGCGCTCGCCGCCTGCCGCAGCGCCGACGCGGCAGCGGCCGGGCCGTCGGTGACCAGCAGGGCAAAGCCCTCCAGCAGGAGGTCGACAGGGCGGGGGGGCTCCCTCGGCGGGGGCATGGCCTTGGCGGCGCGGGCGACCTCCAGCATGCTGCCAGCTCCCGCTAGGCGCCCGGCGACATTTGCCGCCATCCAGGCATTCAGATATGTCTCACGGGCCAGGCCGAGGTCGAGCGGCTCGAGCCGCTTGGCCGCCCTGAACAGCAGCGGGGGTGCGTCGCTGCCCTGGCCGGTAGCGAAGGCGATCTGGCCGCGCAGCAGGTCCACCCGGGCACTGGCGAACTCATCAAGCGGCCCAGCCTCCGCCGCCGCCAGCAGCTCCAGAGCGTTGCCGAAGACGCCAGCCTGCATGCCGACCTGCGCCGCGGCCAGCGCGCGGTCGGCCTGCCGGGCCGGATCGGCGGAAAGCTCGACGGACCGTTGCAAGAACGCCGCGGCCGCGGCCAGCCCGCCGCGGGCCTGCGCCCGCTCAGCTGACCGCTCCAACTCGACGGCAACGTCCTCGTCCGGCCCGGGCGCGGCTGCGGCGAGGTGCCAGGCCCGCCGATCCGGGTCGGCCTGAGGACTGGTGACATCGGCCAGCGCGGCGTGCAGTTGCTGCCTCTCGGAGAACACCGCTGATTGGTAGGCCGCCGCCCGGACCAACGGATGCCGGAACCGAACCCGGGCGCCGAACTCCACCAGCTCCGCCTCCACCGCCGGAGCCGCCGCCTGGACCGGGATGCCCAGGCGCCTGGCCGCCCGCCATACCAGCGCCCGGTCACCGGACGGATCGGCCGCCGCCAGCTGCAACAGCCGCCGCGACTGGTCCGGCAGGGCGCTCAGCTGGCGGGCGAAGCTGTCCTCGATCCGGCCCGCCAGCGGCGCCGCGCCGGGCAGGCCGAACCCGCCCGCCAGCTCCCCAGGGCTCAGCCCCCGCGGCAACTCCAGCAGCGCCAGCGGATTCCCCCGCGTCTCCGCCACGATCAAGTCGGCGACCCGCGTATCCAGCGGCCCGGCCAGCGCCGACTCCAGCAACGCCCGCGCATCCTCCTCGCCCAGCCCGCCGACTTCCAACTCCGGCAGCCCAGCCAGCTCGGTGCCACGGTCGCGGGCCGCGAACACCACCCCGACCGGGTCGGCGCCCAGCCGCCGCGCCGCGAACCCCAGTGCCTGCACCGACGCCCGGTCCAGCCACTGCACGTCGTCGATCACGCAGATAAGCGGGCGTTCCCCGGCCACCTCCGACAGCAGGCTGAGCACGGCAAGACCGACAAAGAACCGGTCCGGCGGCGGCCCGGAGGCCATGCCGAACGCGGTCCGCAGCGCATCATGCTGCGGGATCGGAATCCTGTCCAGGTACTCCAGCATCGGCGCGCACAGCTGATGCAGCCCGGCGAACGCCAGCTCCATCTCCGACTGCACCCCGGTAGCCCGTGCCACCCGGCACCGCGAACTCGACGCCTTGGCGGCCAAGTGGTCCAACAGCACGGACTTGCCGACGCCCGGGTCACCGTGCACCACCAGGGCCCGGCTGTCACCAGCCCGGACTGCTTCTACCAGCCGGTCCAGCGCTCTACATTCGCTGAACCGGTCCGTCAAGGCGGGCGGGCGCTTCCGTGGCTGGGCCATTCTCCGCTACGCCGTTCCCCTTGCTCCGGCCGCGGAGATGCTTGTTCTCGGGGCATGAGGGTGTTTGGACCCAGCTTCCCCGTAGCGGGGCTGGGCGCGCACGCTCACACAGCCTCCCCAGAGTGGCCGGATCATTGCAGGCCAGGCGCCTGGCCGACAGTCCGGCCATCGTAAATGCCCGGTAATAGCAGGGTCAATAATGGCGGCGCCTTTGGCGATGGCCTGTTCCTTCGCCAGGGCCCTGACGCCTACCCAGAACGACTGACCTCGGTCAAGGTCGCTGTCCTCGCGCCGAGCCTGCCGGAAATACACCAACGCCCCGGCGTCGTCGCCCCGCTCCAACCCGCGTTCCCGCGCCCCCGGTCGGCCGTGCGCCAGAATGCTGGCATACGTTGCCCTCCCTGTAGCTCGATGTCACGGCCCGGCCGCCGCCCTGTGCCTTACGGGTGCGGGGCGCCGCGCGGCTGGCGCGCCGCCCGTAGGTCGCCTGGTCAGCGCAGCGACCGGAACGCCGCGCGGACCTCTTCGGAGAAGAGGTGCGGCTGTTCCCAGGCAGCGGCAGTTCATCATGGGTAACGCGTATCGCGTGTCCACGCGGATTAACGCCGATCCCGCACGTCGAATCTCACGTCCTGGCCGTTTACCTTGATGTTAAGCGTCAGCTCGACTGCAGGTTCACGCCGCTCTTCCCGCTCTTCCCGTTCTTCTGGTTCGCGGTCAGGCGCGATGGTGAGTGCCCGCTCGGCGAGGTTGTTTCTGTCCACGATCTGAGTAGGTCCGTTCGGCGCGTTGGCGAATGCATAGTCATTGTCGGCCGTGACCACGCCAAGCAAGCACGGGCGAACCCCCCCGGCAGCCCACTTCTGTAGTGTATCGATCTCGTGCTCTTCGATGGTGAATCGCGCGATCACCGAGCCGCCCGCCGGAATGCTGGGAAAGATGTTGCTAACCGGCCTCGGCCGCAGATGAGTCTGGTCGACGGCAGTCCAGTCTGTGGGGTAGCTGAACGGCGATCCGGGATCTCGCGTCAGGCGCACGTCGACGATGGCGTTCCGGGCCGTGTGCGGCCCGAGGTTATGGGCGCGTACGTATATGTGGTTGCGCCGACCATCCACGAGGTGGCTGGACAGGGCGGTCACGTTGGGGATGAATACGTTATCGTCGTGCGGCCGGACGACAAGGTCTGAGAAATCGGTGTAATCACCCCCGGGCGGCGCGGACGGCTCGGCACCGTCATCGCCGGGCCAGTCGCGAATCATGACGTCCGCAAAGTCCAGGCTGTGCCACACGTCGATCCGGCCGTATCCCAGTTCCGGCGTGCGGGTCCCGTTGGGGAAGCCTGGAACGTCGGCATAGGGGCCCGAGCCCACCTTGGCGGCAGTACGTTCGATGATGGCCCGGATCGCTTGATTGGTGAGCGCTGGATATTGGGCAGCCAGCAACGTGGCGAGGCCGGCTACGTGCGGCGTCGCTGAGGACGTTCCGTTGAATACGTAGAGGTAGTTCCCGGCCGCGTCGCCGCCGACCGGGTAGGTGACGCAGGGGACCGAGATGGGCCCGCCGCTTGCGTTGTAGCCTCCTGGGCCTTGTATGTCGGTGGTTGTGCATAGCACGGCGGGTGCCACCACCGAGGTGCCGGGCCCGTAGTTGGCGCCCCAGCATTCCCCGTCCGGGCTGGCGGGCCGCTTGCGGTTATCGGTTTGGTCCGACCCACCGCAGGCGATGACCAGGGGATTGCGCGCAGGGTAGCGGTTGATCGTCGGAGTGTTCTCGTTCCCGGTGGCCGCGCAGAGCACCACACCAACCACATTCACGGCGTTGGCGATAGCGGGATCGATGATCGCGAAATTCCAGCCCGTGGGCCCGAATCCGTCACCCGGCGCATAGACGCCAAAGCTCATGCTGATCACGCGCGCCCCGTTCGCCGCCGCCCAGTTGATTCCGGCCGCGCACTCGACATCGGTCCAGTTCTGGAACGCGACCGGCAGGACCTTGGCGCTGCCTGCTACGCCCGCCACGCCAATGCCGTCGTTGAAAACGGCGGCCGCGATCCCGGCGCAGCAGGTGCCATGCGGGCCGGTAGGCGAACCCGGCGGGGCCATCGTGCCGAGGTTGAGGCCAGGCCCGGCAAAGGCCAGATCAGGGTGGCCCAGGTCGCAGCCCTGATCGAGAACGCACACCACGGTGCCCATTCCGGTTGAGATATCCCAGCCAGCTGGTGCGTCGATGCGAGTCATGTCCCACTGGCGGAAGAACAGCGGATCGTTCGGAATCACCGTGACCGGCACGACCATGGGCATGGTCTCGAACTGGACCTCCGCTCCAGGCAGCTCGGCAAGCAAGCGTTCCCGGACCCGGAACACGTGCTCACGGCGGGGCTCGGCGGCGATGAAATACCGGTACCCGCCGAGATACCGGGACTTCTCGGCGACTTCCCTAAGACCGAGCCGCTCGGCGACCTCAGCCAGCCGCCTCGGCTCACCCTCCGCCCGGCCCGCAGGCTTGATAATCACGACGTTGGCAAGAGGCGAGAAGCAGCCGCCACGGCCAGGCACTTCTGCGGCCCGGTACACCGGACTGATGAACCCGAGGCGCTGACCCAGGGCGTCCTCCAGAGCATCAAGAGCTTCGTCCTCGATCGGATCGCCAGCAGCCGTGCGCGCCCAGTAGCGCGTCTCAGTGTGGTTGATCACCTCGCCGAGAACATCGGGCGCACCCTCATCGGGTGCCTCCACCACCAGACCACGTTCGGCCAGGGCGGCCTCTAGGCTACGCCGTGCAGGCGGGCGCGAAAAAACCAGGAGGACACGCGACCGATCGAGCTCAACGGCAGCCCCTGAACCATGCTGAAACGACTCCGGAAAATCTCTCACCACTGCTGCCCTCCTGCGCTTGGCGCCAGTTCCGGTACTTGCGATAGTCCTGGCGGCGAAACATTCCTGCTATGGAGGAGCAGCGGGTGCCGCGTTTGATACATCCGATACGACCCCGCTGTCGGCACGCTCCGCATGCAACACGCTGTATGGCTTGACGCAGTTGTGTGCGTCTCTACTTGCACAGAACTGGCGTCCGCCCGGTGAGGGGAGTACACAGGGAGCGGGACTCTCCCGAGTCTCACCGGGTCTCAGTAGTCCGAGTGTCTGGGTCTGGGTCCGGGTCTGGGGGACGGGGTAACTGTTTGCCGGTTACCGCAGCCAGCCTGGTAGGTTTCGTAGCCGCTCTGGCGGCGTGATGCCCGGCGGTGTATTACGGGTATAGCGCCTGTCGCGGTCGTGACCGAGATTGCCGATAAACGTGTCGGCGCGCCTGACGGGCCACGGGCCTTTTAGATCGCGTGACGCGGGCCGGCGCGCCGGAAGGTCTGGTTGCGCTGGATGTCAGGCGCATCGGGTTGCGATCTATCCGAGGGGGACCGCATGAGCTCAATGGGCCAAGGCCAGGTCAATCCTGGCATCGCGGATCAGCGGGGGCAGCGGTATTTCGTTACCGTCTACGTGCCCGGCCGTGCGCAGGTGGGCAGGGTCATGCGCTTTGGGCTGGACCTGTTCGGGGAGTCGGTCCGGGAGGAGGGGGGGCGGGTGGCCGTGGATGGCCTGCTGACCCTGGCGGAGGCGGGGCGTCTTGTGGACGACGGCCACCAGGTGCTGCTGGTCGAGGCGGCGTCGAAGCGTGCCCGCGCTCACCTCGATACATCAGAGTTCGAGCAGTGGCTCGCGGACCGGCGGAGGCGGTGACATGGGTTACCTGACGGCCGCCGGAATTGAGGCGTGCGTGCAGTACCTGGCGGCAACGTACCCCGGGTTCTGCGAGGCGATCGTGCTGCCCGAGACCTCGGTCGAGGGCCGGACCAGCCGTGCCCTGAAGATCGCCTCTGGGGGCGGCCAGCGGCGCGGGGTCTTGTTCTTGGGCGGCGTGCACGCCCGGGAGATCGTCAACCCGGACCTCGTTGTCTCCTTCGCATTCGACCTGTGCGAAGCGTACGCGGGCGGGACCGGTCTGACCTTCGGCGCGAAGTCGTATGACTCGGTGGCGGTCAAGTTGATTGTCGAGGCGCTGGACGTGTTCGTCTTTCCGCTGGTCAACCCGGACGGCCGGGAGTACGTGCAAGCGCCGGGCGGGGACGTGTGGTGGCGGAAGAACCGGCGCCTGGACCCGGCAAGTGGCTGCTATGGCGTGGATCTCAACCGGAACTTCGACCTGCTGTGGTCAAGCGGCATCGGGACCAGTTCCGATCCGTGCGACTACCAGATCTACAAGGGCCCGAGTGCGTTTTCGGAGCCCGAGACCCGTAATGTCCGGTGGTTGCTCGATACGTACCCGCAAATCATGGGAATGATCGACATCCATTCCTACGACAACGACTTGCTCTACCCGTGGGGCGACGCCGATGACCAGACGACCGACCCGAGCAAGAACTTCCAGAACCCCGCCTATGATGGGCTGCGCGGCGTGCCGGGCAGCACCATCTACGGTGAATACATCCCGCAGCCGGACCTGGACTGGTTCACCGCGACCGGCAACGCGGTGGAGGCCGCCATCCAGGCCGTGCGCGGTACCGGGTATACGGTCAAGCAGAGCATCAAGCTTTACCCGACGTCGGGCACATCCCAGGACTACTCCTACAGCCGGCACTTCGTGGACGGCGCGCAATCATCGGTATTTACCTACACGCTGGAGACCGGGATCGAGTTCCAGCCGCTCTACTCAGAAGCGCTAAACATCATCGCCGAGGTGTCGTCCGGGCTGGTCCAGTTCTGCCTGGAATGCCTGTGCTCGGTCACCGAGCTGGCCCGGGACACAGGACTGATGGACCGGCTGGATGCGCTCCGCCAGTTCCGCGACGAGGTTGTCCTCACCACTATCGCTGGGGCTGATCTGGTGGCATCGCTGACCAAGCACAGCGCCGAGCTGGCACAGTTGCTCGCTGGCGATCCCACGCTACGGGATCAAGCCGCCGAGCTGCTGGCCGCGGTGGAATCAGCCGCTTCCCACGGAAGGGCCCTGGACGCTGAGCTTGTCGACCGTGCCCAGCAGCTCGCCGGTGAGCTGTCGGCCAGGGGCAGCCCAGAACTGCGGGATGCGCTGGCGGCGGCCATCAGGGATGCCGAGCAGTTCCGCAGGCAAACCATCCCTGACGCCCTGCGCGCGATGGCCAGCCAATCCGAGGAGAGATCCGCTGCCGATCCCCGTTGACTTGGGCGCCGATGCCGTCACGAAAAGGGCCTGAATTGCGCATAGCAGGCCCTCATCCTGTGGCCGCGTCAGACTGGCCGAGCAAGAGTTCGCAGGCCGCGCGCACGGTTACCGCATAGGCCAGGCCGCATCCGTGCTTTAAGGCGCGATTTGCGACCCAGCTGGGAACCGCTGAAGCTTGCTCATCGGGCAGATCGGGGCGTCGGTCGGGCCGTTGGGTCCTGCACCCGGCCGGACACAGATCGTCCAGTTCGGCATGCCGTCAGGCGACCGTCGCGGCAATCATGTTGCCGTCCAATTAGGCGGCAACGTGCGCGCCGCGAAGGATGCCGCATGGCGCGCCCGGGCTGCTCGTTTGGCCGCATCCGCCATGTAATGATCGTTCGGTTCTGCGCTGGCCGAGCACCGGCAGCACCGGTCAATCACCTTCGCCACTGGGCCGGGACAGGGGTTGCGGCTGGTGGTGGCGGTCGATGGGGATACGCGCCTCGTCGAACAGCGCAGGCCCGTCGCTGGGCACGATCGGCCATTCAAAACCGGGATTGAGCTGAGCCCATTGCTCGGTTGACAATGCGTAGACGACGCGGCCGAGCCCAGAACGGACGATCGCACCATGACACATGCCGCAGGGCTGGCAGCTGGTGTACATGGTGGTCCGGGCGGCCCTTTCCGGGTCGAGTTCGCGCGCTGCCCAGCGGGCGAGCTTCAGCTCGGGGTGTGCGGTGATGTCGTGGTCGCGCCGGACGGTGTTATGGGCCTCGATCAAGATCTCGCTTCCCGGGCCGACCAGCAGTGAGCCGTACGGGTCATCGTCGGTCGTGATCGCGGCGGCGGCGATGTCGATCGCCCGGCGCAAGAAGGTGAAGTCGTCTCCGGCGATCATGACTATGTCTCCCTTTGACAGGCCACCGCGGCCATGGCGGGCCTTGCGGATAGCGTGTTCCCGGCCCGATCCCGCGGCCGACGAGATACGGTGCTGATCCTGCCATGTACCGAGCGCACCCTCAGTAGCCGCATAGGGCGCGCCAGGTCAGGTCGATATCTAGCCAGCTCGGCCGACCGTTCGTCTGCAGCATCGAGGGCATCCCCGCCGATGCGCACAGGTCGGCAGCCGGAAGGATCGCCCCAGAATCCACGGCCCGGCACGCTCGGCTCACGCTGCGTAATCGACCGTGACACTCACCAGTAGCTGCCTCCCGCTGCCGGGGTGAACGGCGGGCTGGTATAGCTGCCGTCGCCGGTGACGGTTTTAGGTAGGCGGGCCTGGCTCGGCCGTCGGCCTCCCGCAGTCGCTTGCGCTATGGCCTTCCACCAATCCACATCGGTTCCGCCGTCCAAGCGGCCAGTCCAAGCGCAATCCAAGCGCGCTCCGACTGGGCCGCGCTGCGCTGGTGCGGCGGGTCCCACGACTAAATGGGAGGATGCGATGAACGTCTTGCGCGGCAAGGTGGTGCCGAAAGAGACGAGTGTCGGCAGGGGCACCGGGCTGGGGCTCTGTTCAGGTATGCGTACTAACGGAGATGCGGCGCGGGTGGTGGTGTCGCTGCGGCGCGGGGGAGATGTTCATGGTGCCGTCCACCTGCCGGCGGCCTTGTGCTTGGGGGTGTTGCGGCAGGCCGCGGGGATTCACCGGGCGGGCCTGAAGTCCTACGGCCTGCTGGTCGCCGAGCCCGGCACGGCCGGGTACCCGTTCACCGCGACCGGCGTGGTGTTCTTCGATCCGCGGAAGAACCGCCGCAACGACCCGGGGCATCGGGCGGCGTTCCGGGCCCAGGGCGAGTACTTCCGGCAGTTCGATGACGCCGGGTTTGTCGCCGACCCGGCGGAGCTGTTGGCGGCCTGCCGCGCGATCGAGGAGGCCGGGCAGGAGATCGTCGCCCCGTTTCACAGTCACCGGCGCCAGCCGGCCAACTTCTCGCTGATCGACTACCGGCTGCACAATCCCGCGTTCGCCTGGCATCTGATCATCTCCCTG
>Ga0306920_100008027_pt1 | contig 13974 bp, 16 predicted proteins | sample flu12Cox44000170_FD_204666 | JGI IMG/M metagenome (GOLD analysis project Ga0306920, IMG submission 204666) | Lab enrichment of tropical soil microbial communities from Luquillo Experimental Forest, Puerto Rico - flux4day.12C.oxic.44.000.170 (v2)... | ecosystem: Environmental > Terrestrial >...
CTAGGTACGGAATCGCGGGAGATTTCTCCAGAAACTGATGGTGGAAGCTGCTGATTTGCAAAGAGGTAGACATTTTTGAGCCGTCTTTACGGTCTGTCGGATTGGTAGCGCCGGATCTCCGAGCCGGCCCTGGAGTTTGGACATTGCCTATGACCGCGGAGCGGTCTAACAGAATAGCCCAGCGGCTTTAGCCCTGGGTGAAGTGACGCCAAGCGACGCGCCCTGAAAGCATCTGCAACCCCGCCTCGCGGGTGGTTTTCAGAAAAGGAACACGTTGGCAATTCCACCGTGTTCCTCACGAGGGCGTCCGACCCATTGGCGTTTCGATTCCAAACATAGCGTTCGTCGAAGGCGACCCTGTGGCGTTTGAAAATTTCCTAGATCTCACTGCGAATCTCCTCGGAACGCAGGAACGGCCATCGGTCGCCTCTTTCAGGGCGAGTCGCTTTTAATGTCTACCCAGGGCTAAACCATAGCTTCAGCGACGGCGGCCTGGGCTAATCTGTTTAGCCGCTGCGCGGCGATCCATGCGTCAACCTCTGGCTTAACATTGGTTCCGCGGCGAAAAATGTCCAAACACCAGCGCCGGATAACCCGTCGGTTTGTTACTAACATTGACCTCAATCATCCTGATTCGTTAATCCCTAACCTAACAAGCTAAGCCAGGGACGCTCTGTGTACCGGCTCATTGGAAACCGAGGGGGTAAGGTTGGCTATCTGTTCTGGTGTAGCCGGAACATGCTCTGGCTCAGATGCCGCGTCATCCCAAAGCTTGCTTGCTCAGTTGAAGTCTGAACGCTTGGGCAGCACGTCTTGCGGGTTCGGCTTGCCAACGGTGTTGTGCGAATCATTGTCGCTTACAATTTCATGTCCGAACCAGTCGCAGGCTTTGTGTTCCATGGACTGACTATAGTCTGGATGCTTGTCCATCCAGGCTTTGATCCATTGGCCAATTGCGTCCTGGTTGTGAGGCCACGCCATTTTAACTCCAGTCTCCCAGAGATTGGAGACGGCGATGACAATCAATACCTGTAACCACATTGGAACTTTTACTTGCATACGCTTACTGCGTTTGTTCCGGCGCGGTAGCCTTTTTTACGATTCGAACCTGAATTCCAGGATTCTCCGCTACGACCACCCAAATTTTTTCATTTTCCATTTGTTGTTCCTTTCTTGAAGGAGCTTCTTTGAGCAAATTGGGTGCCAAACCGCGTGATCCGGCTCTTGTGCCTGTCCATGAGACGGTTACGCATAGAATGGATCGAGCGGATGTTCGTACGAGTTTTCGAGACTTACGGATTTCCGTCCTGGCGAGAGGGTGAGGGGTTCAATTAGAAGCCCGCCGCGTTTACGGGTCCTGCGAGGCACCGCAGAACTCCACGAGCCGGGAGTACTCATCCGTTTGGACGAACAATTCGATCAATAACCGTCTAAGTCGAGCGTTGAAAATGTTGTAAGTTAAGACGTGACCCTAGAAAATTCGCCCAGGCCGGGCAGCATGGAGCCCAGGTAGCTGCGGACTGGGAAGGGATCCGCACAGAAAGGCGCAAAGATCACGAAGGCCTGACTCTTCCAGTACCAGTTCCTGGAGAGCGCCTTTTTATACCCATAAACTGAGCTACGAGTTTATCGAGAATTCTCATTGGGATCATTTGGGGAATGATCCAATTGGTAAGGCGATTCGGAACGATTGCGTAGCGTACCTTGGGCCGCGCTGTCGTGAGTGCGCGCCAGACGGCGTTCCCAATCACCTCGGGCGGATAACCGCTTGCGCCTTCTTTGAGCGAGTACCGCTCAAACTTATCCAAGGCCTCCGCATAGGGTGTATGGCGAAATCGCTCGGTTATTCCCGCCTCCGATTTTTGCCAGATCGGCGTCACGACTGCGCCCGGTCCGATAATGATGACATCGATTCCAAACAGGATCAGTTCGCGCCGCAGGCTTTCGGAGAGACCTTCAAGACCAAACTTTGAAGCGGAGTAGAAACCCATAAACGGGCTCGCAATTTTCCCGCTCGCAGAACTGATATTGACAATCCTGCCCGGCTTACCCGTTCGCGAAGGATCAGTTCCAAGCAGCGGCAGGAATGCCTGAGTCACGATATGAGGACCTACCAGATTGACGTCGAGTTGGTATCTGAATTGGTCAGCAGGAAGATGAGACAAAGGACCGGCCACTTCGACTCCTGCGTTATTCACCAGGCCATCCAAAACGCCAGTGCCGAGGTGCTCCGCGACCTTTGCCGCTCCCGCCCTCACCGCCGCCTCGTCCGTTACATCGAACAAAAGAGGCACAAATTTTTCCCCGAAGTCCCTCTGCAGGCGCATCGCGTCTTCCTGCTTGCGTACGCTCCCGAAAACACGAAATCCATGGCTGAGCAGCACTTTGGCACAGGCGTTGCCGATGCCTGTCGACGCGCCGGTAATAACAGAATTTTTCATTTGCAACCAGTTTTGCTTTTCAAGGATTCTAGAATGAAATTTGGATTGAAATCAGCAATGTCGAATGCCGCTGGAAAGCAAAACAAGTCCGACAAAATTCTAACGGACACGGTAAAGGGCGACCAAGGAAGCCGGAAGTCACGATTTTTTCACCCCTACCTCCAACTCCTTATTAGCATTATCCTGGCTGCCGCGTCCCAGATCTTTCTTAAGATCGGAGTCGACACGCAGTTTGTGTCCCCTTGGTACACTGCCTCCAACTTCTTTTCTTTTTGGATCTGGTCAGGAATTTTCTCGACTATCGGATCTCTCTTCTCCTGGTTGTACGCGCTCAAGTCCGTTCCACTGATAGTCGCCTATAATCTTGCGGCCATGAACCATATCATGGTGGCCCTTGGGTCGTGGCTTTTTTTAGGTGAGGCAATCTCATATCAGCGCTGGATCGGCATTTTAGTGGTAGCGCTCGGTGTTCTTTTCGTAGCTCGGCCGGCGGCTCGCGCGGAGGAGAAACTGTGACATTCTTCATATTCTGTCTGGTCTTGTTTTCCATAGCTTGTTCGGTGACCGGCCAGATTTTTTTTAAACATGCGATGGCCGAACACTCGAAGAGCAGTGCGTCGCGCCGGAAACTCGATCTCGGGCGAGGTGTACTGGCCATGACCGTATCCTTTTTCACCTGGCTAGCGCTCTTGCATAAGTTTGACCTGAGTTACCTGTATCCTTTCGAAGGGCTCGATAGAGTGCTCCTCGCATTCGCTGCATGGCTGATCCTGAAGGAAAAAATGTCGCGCGACCTCTGGATTGGTCTGATCCTGATTTGTCTGGGAGCAATGTTTGTCGCAGGGAGTTGATCTTGAGCGGTCGACGATCTGTCAACAGTCTGGCATCCCTGAAGGGAGAACCGTTCTGCGAAGCCTGATTGGCTGGATCGCTTCTCCGAAGGAACCGCCGTCCAGCGCGCACGGTGAACTCGCTCAATCTCCTATCCGCACTTATACCGTAGTCGGCTTCGCGGGTGATGTCTCCGATTTCGCACCGGATGAATACCGCCTCGGAGGCAGGTTCGGATCGAGAAAACCCAGCGCGTGGGGAGGTTTGATGACCCGCACGCCTTCCCTTTTCTGCTCCTCAATGATTTGCTCGTGAAACTGTTTCATTCGGGTCCAATGGAGCTTCGGACGAAAGTGGTGCTCGGCGTGGTAGCCATTATTAAACCAGATCAAATTATACCATTTGTCGTAGGAGCTTACTCCCCAGGCGATCGGCTTATCGGGGTTGCCTCCGTAATGAAGGAAATATCCGTTCAAGTAGGTGCAGCAATGCCCAAGATAGTAAAAAGGGAGAAAGAAGACCCAAAACTTCCAATTCAGCACGAGGCCAATTGCTATCGTTGCTCCAAGCACCACGATCTCCGTGATTCCCCATCGCGCATCGACCGGGTTCTTTCTTTTAATTTCGGCGTAGATGGCTTTTGGATCTTCGCGCAGATAGCTGAGGAAAATATAACGCCATGGGTTTTCCGCCTGGCCGTTGTGTCCGTGTCGATAAATGGAAATCCAGTCGTGCGTATGTCCGTGCTCATCCGGGCGATCGCTATTTCCCATATGGTGCCGGTGATGGACATGTTTATAGAAAGTTTGAGAGATGCCAAGGGTTACTGATTCCATGACGCTGAACAACCGGTTCAGAATTCTCGATTTAAAGAACGGGTTGTGGATGAGGTTGTGCGAAACGCCGTTGATATTCCATGACACGCTCACGGAATAAATCAGGCCCATGCACACCAGGACCCACCAAGGCGCATACGGAAACACGAGGAAGAGCGTCAGGACGTAGGCGAAATGGAGCAGCCCGCACAAAACGCAAACCACATCCCATTTAGAATAGGTAAAAACTTTCATCTCTGTATTTCAATTCTTCTCGACCGAGAGCGAATCTATTGAAAAGCCATCAAAATGCAATTTTCAGATCGCGCGGGTTAGCGATTCTGTAAGCTCCTCGTTGGTCAGAGCAATCGGGTTCGCTTTCATGCTGCTTGCCTTTGCCGCGTCCTCGACGATGATCGCTGCGTCTTTCTCTTGTATTCCGTAGGCCCGCAGACCGGGAATCTTAAGCGTGTGACAGAGATCGCGAACCCACTTGATTCCCTCCTCAACGCCCGCCTTTTCAGATTCCGTAACGACGGCAGCGATTTTTGCATACCGATTCAACGAATCGCTATTCGGGGCTCGCAGACGCAGCGCACGTATATTGACCTCCATTATATGCGGGAGAAGAGCAGCGCAGACTGCGCCGTGAGGGGCGGAAAACATTCCGCCGATCGGAGCCGCGAAACCATGGACGGCTCCCAAGCCGGAATTCGCGAGCGCCAAGCCCCCGAACAAGCTGGCAAGCGCCATATCCTGGCGGGCGTCGGGATCGTTCCCTTCTTCATAAGCCCGCTGAAGCGATTGGGCCGCCCGGCGGATCCCCTCGAGGCATAAAGCATCCGTTAGTGGATTGGAGCGCACGCTCACGAACGGTTCGATCAACTGCGTAAGCGCATCCAGACCGGTTGATGCAGTCAACGATGGAGGCAAGCCATACGTCAGCTCAGGATCTACCAGCGCGACGCGTGGCAACAGGTGTGGGCTCCTCAAACTTGCCTTCACTCGATGTTGCCGAGACGCGAGCACGGCATTTCGAGTTACCTCGGCTCCGGTTCCCGCCGTGGTAGGTATCGCGATGGATGCCAGCGCTGGAACCAGGAGCGGTTTCCCTCCCCCAATCGTTTCCTGGTAGTCGGAAAGTTCTCCAGGATTTGCTGCGATAGCAGCAATGGCTTTCGCTGAGTCGATTACGCTCCCTCCGCCAAAACCAATGATCAGATCAAAATCGGACTCACGAACCTTGCGAACTCCTTGGATAATATCTTCGTTTGTGGGTTCGCCGTGAATCTCGAAGGTTGAGAAGTTGATTGCTGCGTCCTCAAGTAGCAAGCGTAACGGCAGGGATCGAGCCGAATTTCCCCCTTGAACGACGAGAACACGTTTACCAAGATTCGCCGCGATCGAACCGACCTGTTTCAAATTTCCCCGCCCAAATAGGATTCGTGTTGCGGTGGCGAATTCAAATTGTGTGGTTACCATCCCGCGTCCTCTGGAAAGAGATTTGCGAATTTCACGCTCGTGCGCGGCTCTGCCATCATGGAAGCGACCGCGTCCCGCCATACCGGGTAATGAGCAGTTTCTTTATGCGCCTTAGCCGCCGCTTCGTCTCTGTAGACTTCAACGAGCACAAAGCGGCTCGGATCATCGAGTTGTTGAATGACATCAAATCGCGCTATTCCTGCTTCCTGAATGCTCGATTGCGCATTCTGGATAGTTGCCTGACGGAACGCCTCAATGAATTCGGGTTTTACGTGGACGTGTACATGAACTATTAACATAGGTGAACCTTGTGCCCCCAAACTCCGAACTCCAAACGGCAAACGGTGAACGGCGAACGGTGAACGGATGGCCGCTCACTCCCCATATGGCAGCCAAATGTTTTTGATTTGAACGGCGTGACGCAGGTATTCCCATCCCTGGGCCTGATGGTCGTCGAACGGGTTGCGGCGCGTGCCGCGATTGACCCAGGTTCCTTTCAAATTTCCTCTGGAGTCGCGTTCGATAGTGGCGCTGCCTTTGGCTGAGCCAATATACCAGACCGCTCCCACGTCATCATGTTGCGCCAGCACCTTTGCCAGGTCATCGGAGTGACCCGTTACGAGATTGATAACACCCGGTGGCACCTCGCTGGAGTCCAGCACCTGACAAAAGTCTGTTGCGGGGATAGGGAATCGCGTGGAAGGAACTGCGACGACGCGATTCCCTACAGCAATTGCAGGGGCGAACAGAGTAACCAACCATAAGAGGGGATGTTCGGCCGGACAGATTTGTCCCATGATGCCCCAGGGCTCGTGCATTGCCAGAGCAACACGCCTGTATGTTGTCAAATGGACGTGTCCGTCGTATTTGTCAGACCACGCAGCGTAATAAAAAAGCCTCTCGACAGCCTTGTCCACTTCCCGTTTTGATTCAAATTCGCCTGCTCCAGTAAGCAACTGCAGACGACTCGAAAATTCGGCGGCTCGAATCGAAAGATTTTCAGCGATACGGTAAAGCGTCTGAGCCCTTTCGTGGGCGGTTGTCCGGGACCAGTTGGCGGCGTTTCGCGCCGCTTCCACCGCGTTGCGAATATCCTTTCGATTACCCAAGGCCGCTTCCGAAACAATGCGGTCCTGCGCATCCTTAACGGGATAGCTGTGTCCGCAATCGGGGCGGACCTGTTTGCCCCCGATGTAATGTTTCGCTGCGCGATTAATCAGGCCTTCGCCTCTGGGGTCACGTGGGGAAGAGGCGGCTGCGCGGTGATGAAGGTCAAATTCGTTTTTCTCGTACAACGGAAGCGACCGTTCCCAGCCCGGTATCAAATACTCGTACATTCCCTCGCTCCCGCCTTCGCGAGCGAAACCGCTCCTTCCGCAGCCCCCGAAGCCCGACGCAGCATCAAAAAGGTTCGTCGAGTTGATCCACACCGTTCCTGCTTTGAGCTTTGGCGAAACCTCGAGAGCCATACCGATATTTTCTGTCCACACTGAGGCCGTGAGACCGTAAACTGTGTTGTTGGCCAATTCCACGGCCTCTCTCGCGTGCCGAAAACTCAAGGCTACGACAACGGGGCCAAAAATCTCCTCCTGCGCAAGAGCGGACGAAGGTTCAACATCGCTGAAAAGAATCGGTGGATAATAGAGGTCCTTTCGGGTTTGAGCCCAGCTCGGCTGCCAGAAGGTTGCGCCCTCCTCTTTTGCCTTTTCAACAAGACGGTTAGTTTGTCGCAAATGCTCTGCGGAGACTAAGGTGCCGAGGTCGGTGCTTCTGTCCAGAGGGTCACCAAGGCGCAACGTTTCCATCCGATGACGCAGGTTTGCGAGCATTTTCTCGCAGATGCTTTCCTGCAAAAGCAGCCGGCTCCCGGCGCAGCAAGCCTGACCCTGACCAGCCCAGACAGCGTTCACGATCCCTTCAACGGCGCTATCGAGATCTGCATCGTCAAACACGATGAACGGCGACTTGGAACTCAGCGACAGAGAGAGATGTTTTCCGGAACCAGCCGTCTCCATACGAATTTGCCTTCCCACCTCCGTCGTACCCGTGAAGGCAATCTTTTGAATATCACGGTGCCTGAGGAGGATTTCACCGGTTGCGGCGTCTCCGGTGACGATATTGACAACTCCCGGGGGTAATTGAATCTGTTGGAGTAGCTCGGCGAAGAGAAGTGCTGCTAACGAAGTTGCGGCAGCCGGCTTAATAACGACGGTATTTCCGGCGGCGAGAGCCGGAGCAATCTTCCATGCAAGCATGAGCATAGGAAAGCTCCAGGGGATGATCTGGCCACAAACGCCGATCGGCTCATAGCCAATAAATGTCTCATTCCGGAGGTGCGCCCAACCAGCGTGATGATAGAAATGCCGTGCGACCAGAGACATCTCAACATTCTGTGACTCATGGATCGGTTGCCCGCTGTCGAGGCTTTCGAGGACTGCAAACAAGCGGCCGTGCTTTTGGATCTCGGATGCAATCGCAAGGAGATAGCGTCCCCGGTCATAGCCCGTCAGAGCCGACCAAGAGGGAAACGCCGACTTTGCGGCTTCGACTGCGGCGTCAACTTCAATCTCACCGCATTCGACGATGCGAGCCAAAGTCAGTCCATTCCGCGGATCGACTGATTCGAAATAGCATTGGTCGATGAACCTGGGAAATCCACCGTTGATGAACGGGTGAAAATTGCGCCGATGCGCGTCCAGCCACTCCATGGCAGCGTCTGTTTCCTCCGGTGAGGCCCCGTATTCCATGGTCTCAAAAATCTCGCGCACGCTTTTCATGAAGGTTGGTTTTCGCCATTTAAAACCCCGTGTACAAGGTGTTTCTTCATCAGGTTGAATGGCTAATAGGCGGGGGAGGATCGATCAACGACGTACTGCGCGAGCGATTGTTCGATGTCGTCCAACAGGGTGGATGCGCCTATTCGGAACAATTCCGGCTCGAGCCACTCTCGTCCTAATTCTTCTTTCAGCAGGATTAACCAATTAAGAGCCTCTCTCGGACGACGAATCCCGCCCGCCGCCTTAAATCCGACGCGATAGCCGGAACGTCGCTGGTATTCGCGAATCGCCCGGACAATTGCAAGGCCGGTTTCCAAAGTAGCATTCACCGCTTCCTTTCCGGTGGACGTTTTAATAAAGTCAGCGCCGGCCATCATCGCTACGAAGCTCGCTCTCTGCACGTCGCGAAGCGTCGCAAGCTCGCCCGTTGCAAGAATAATCTTGAGCAAAGCGTCTCCGCAGGCCTGGCGAAAGGATGCCACTTCCTCGTAGAGTCGTTCCCAACTCCCGGTCAGGGCATGGACCCGGGCGATGACGGCATCGACTTCAGTGGCACCAGCCTCGACGGCGTAGGCGATTTCTTCTAGACGCACTTTGAGCGGACTCAATCCCGTAGGGAATGCAGCGGCAACTGAGGCGACGGGGATCCCGGAGCCTGCCAAAGCGTGAAGTGCGTGTGGTACCATCGTCGGATAAACGCAAGCCGCCGCTACCGTGAGGCCAAGACCGGTGATATCCAAGGCCGCCAGCAGATCATCGCGCAGGGGGTGCTTCGCCTTGGCACAAAGCTGCCGGATCTTTCCCGGTGAATCATCGCCCGCGAGGGTCGTCAGGTCGATGCAGCGGATCGCGCGAAGAAGCCAAGCGGCTTCGCACTCCTCCTTGACTACGCGTCGCCACCCTAAAGTTGTCGCACGCCACTCGACCGCACCCCTGTTTACTTGCACTTGGTGCACCCAATCCAGATCCAAGGCGACTCCCGCGTTTCGTTTTCGTTCTCCGGTTACCTCTTTGGCCCGCGGGTTTTGGACCGACGTCGCGCTCATAGAAATTTCTGAGGGATTTCAGCAGATAACTAAATAGTTATCCTCTTTAGCGAAGATAGCTCGCCTTTTTTTGGGTCGGGCCCAAGAGCAGTGCGAAGGTCCCTATTTCGTCCGGGGCTGTGTTTGCAGAAGTAAAACGCACACAAGAGAAATAATGCGCCTACGACTATACCCAGTATGCCGCTGACCCAGGATCCGCCCGCAAATTCTCCCTTCTCGAGGATGAGAATACCGAGAATGCAGAAGCCAAACCCGAGTCCGAATAAACTCAAGGCGATGGCTGTTTTCTCCAATCTGATTTGCCAATTCACTTTAATTTGTCTCCTCTCTGTTCGCGGTCTTTTTCGTGCCACATAGACTATGACAGTTTCCCGGACCGATCGTGACAGGGCTCGATGATTTTTCAGGAAACGGATGTTGTTTCCGCGTCGAAACCTGATTCACGAATGAGTTCGCGGAGCTTTGCCGCAAGATCAGGCGGCGCAAGAAAGCCGTGATTGCGAAATAGCTCCGCATGTTTCCGGTCAAGTTTCTCCAATTCGTTTAACCGGTGAGGCGCGAGCTGATTAATTGTCGCCAATCGACCTTTTGTAAATTCCAACCTGGTTGGGTCGACATAGCCCGCTTCCATGTAGCTGCGCGTCTTTTTTGCACATCGACAAGGGTTAGCCCCATTCACCAAGCCGCATTTGTCGTGCATGAATTGGTAAAGATCGCGGCGCGCTCGCGAGAGTAATTGGCGAAAATTGTCCGGCGACACCTCCATTACCTCGCCCCCAACTTCGCTTGTCACACCGAAGTATTCGCCAAGGATGAACGCCATGCGTTGCCGGCGATCCAGGCACATCAGCATCGCTGTCATGCAGCCTACCCTGGCCTCTTCAACCAACAGCGGCAATTCGACCGGCACGCTTCTCGGATCCGGCAATTCCAGGTCGGGCGTTTCATCGAGCGCACGACCCATGTCGGTGAATGTCACGCTGGGATCTTCAAATTCAGTTTTGCGCACATTAAGCAAGTGATTGAATGCAATCCGATAAAGCCATGTCCGGAATTTGCTCTGGCCTCTGAATGTGCTCAGCTTGGTCACGACTTTAATTAAGATTTCTTGTGTTGCATCCTCCGCGAGGTCTCGTCGCCAGAGCATTCGCAGGGCTATGTTGAACACCCAGGACTGGTGTCGCCTGACCAATGTCTCCAGAGAGTCTTTATTTCCAGCCAGGGCAGAGGAAGCGAGTTCTTCGTCTGGAGGGGCACAATCGTTAGGATCAACCTCCGCAAACGGGTTCGGACTACCGAGCCGCACTTCGCTCGGATGAGAGTTTCCGGGTATATTCATGATTATCCTGGTTAGACAATCCGAAATTAGACTTGTGACAGTTCCGCCTTCTGAGCAACGTCTTTGCGCTGTTATTATGATCTGCCAACGGGTTCGGACCGGGAGGGACGGCCTCTGTGCCGTCCCATTTTTTCCTCTTACTCGAATTAAATAAGTCGGACGGCGCGGCGGCCGTCCCTATCAAGGCAAGCGCGCGATTCTCGGCGGTCCGCTCGGAGATATCGGACCCTACTCGCAGTTGCGTTTTGCGTTGCCCAGAACAATGGACGTGGAGCCGAGATGCCGTGTTCCTGGCGCCAGAGGGTGGCTGAAGCCAAATTCGCGTTGACCGTGGCTTTTGCAGCTGGCTACTTTCGGCGGGCGGAATTTTAAAAATATTTTTTACGCAAAAGAGATCAATGAGCTGGCTGTTTGAGAGTTGGTATCTGCTTCTTTCCAGGGCACAACAACCGCTGCTCCGGTCTGGATTGTTGCCGCGATGGGGAATGTCCATCGCTTTCCTTTGGGCGCATCGAGGGAGTTGATTAATGCCGGATGGGACTTGGAACACGCGCGCAACCCGGATTCAAATGCGGATTGACGAACTTGCCTCGATAACCGACGAACCGGGCGTAATAACTCGCACCTTCTTGTCTCCGGGAATGTTGCAGGTAAACAAGATGGTCGCCGAATGGATGCAGGATGCGGGGTTAACTGTGAGCGAAGATTCGGTTGGCAATGTTTTGGGCGAACCGCCGGGAAATACCGACTTGCCGATATTTCTTCTCGGTTCCCACCTCGATACGGTGCGAAATGCGGGGCGATTTGACGGCATACTCGGCGTAGTCCTCGGTATTGAAGTTGTTGATTACCTTCGGACCTGTGGGGTCAGCCTTCCATTTTCGCTCGGAGTCGCAGGGTTCAGCGATGAAGAAGGTGTTCGCTTTCAAAACGCCTACATTGGCAGCAAAGCCTTTTGCGGGTTAATCACGCCGAGAGATCTGACGATGCGTGATCGGAAAGGGGTTACATTGCGACAGGTTCTTGAGCGTTGGAAAGAAGGTCGATTTGTCATACCAAAAGCGAGATACACTCGCGAGCGCGTCGCGGGGTTTCTCGAGGTTCACATGGAACAAGGTCCTGTCCTTGAGCATGAAGGTTTGGCTCTTGGAGTCGTGACTGCCATCGCCGGTCAATCCCGCATGCGTCTCACTTGGATGGGAAAGGCGTCCCATGCAGGAACGACCCCGGCGGCGCTTCGTCAAGATGCGTTGGTCGGTGCTGCAGCATTTGTTCTGGGTGTTCAGGAGGCGATGGTCAAATTTCCGGGCCTGGTCGCGACCGTCGGTCAAATTTTCGTTGAACCGAACGTTAGCAATGTTGTGCCGTCGCGCTCGATACATTCCCTTGACGTTCGGCACCAGGATGATTCGGCCCGGAATCAAGCATGTACTTGGCTTGAGGCGCGGGCGCGGGAAATCGCCCGAGAACGGCAGTTGCAGTTCGAGTGGGAGACGCTGCAGGTCACGAACGCCAAAAAATGCGACGCCACGCTCTCGCGCCGACTCACTGATGCGATGGAATCTGTGACTGGTTCAACATGGCAACTTCCAAGTGGGGCAGGTCACGATACTGTTATTTTATCCCGTTTGTTTCCCGTTGCGATGTTGCTTGTAAGATGCCGGCACGGACTCAGTCATCATCCAGACGAGTTTGTCGCGTTGGCGGATATCGCCGCAGCGCTTGAAGTGACGGTAGAGTTTCTGAGTTCCTGGGAGCCAGCATGATCGAACGCTTCTTTTTGCTGAAAGAGCACCAAACCTCATTTTCTCAGGAGATTGTTGCCGGCCTTACGACGTTTGCGGCTATGGCGTACATCCTTGCCGTGAACCCCTTAATCCTTTCCACAACGGGTATGGACAAAGGCGCTCTTATCACGGCTACAGCCGTGGCTTCTGCAGTTATGACGGCGGTCATGGCTCTTGCCACAAACTATCCAATCGCTCTGGCTCCGGGCATGGGTTTGAACGCCTTTTTTGCGTTCACGATTTGTGGAGCGAAGGGAGTGCCCTGGAGCGCCGCGTTGGGATTAGTATTCTACAGCGGGTTGATTTTCATGGCGCTTTCTGTGTCCGGTCTGCGGCAAAAACTTGTTGCGGCAATTCCAATGGAACTCAAGCTTGCCATCACTGCAGGCATTGGTTTCTTCATCGCATTCATAGGGTTGAAAAACGGAGGTGTTATCGTGGCCAATCCTGCGACGTTCGTCGCGCTGGGGGACCTCTCGAAACCCGGACCGCTTTTGGTGATCGCCGGCGTTATCGTCACGGCGATCCTTGTAACGCGCAAAGTGCCGGGCGCCATCGTCCTTGTCATTGCAGCGCTCACACTCCTTGGATTCTTTATCCCGGCTTCGGACGGGAAAGGCATGATAACTTCGGTTCCAAATGGGATCGTGAATCTGCCCGCGTCCCTGATGCCGACCTTCTTGAAATTGGATCTCACCTATCTGTGGTCCCATTTCTTAAGCGCCCTGCCGCTGGTTCTTGCGCTACTTTTTGTCGATTTGTTCGACAACATGGGTACTCTCATCGGAGTAGCGAAGCGCGCAGGCCTGCTCGACGAAAAGGGCAGTTTGCCCAAAATCGGACGCGCCTTCATGGCGGATGCCGGTGCCGCAATGTTTGGTTCATGTCTGGGAACCTCAACGGTGACGAGTTACATCGAGAGCGCCGCAGGCGTTGAAGCGGGCGGCCGAACCGGGTTAACTGTGATCGCCACTGCCGTTATTTTCCTGTTGTCGCTATTTTTGACGCCTTTGATTCTGATTATTCCCGCCGTTGCTACCGCGCCTGCTCTGGTCGTTGTCGGAGCCTTTATGATGCAGGGACTCGCAGAACTGGACCTCGCAGATTTTGCAAAAGCCGCGCCGGCCTTCGTGACGATTCTTGCCATGCCACTGGCATTCAGCATCAGCGAAGGAATTGCTTTCGGGTTGTTAACCTACGTGGGATTGAAGCTCGGAACCGGGAAAGCTAAGGAAGTGGGTTTGGTGACCTACGTCTTGGCAATGCTTTTCGTGCTGCATTTTCTATTCGGCCGTTAATTAAAAGGGTTGGAATTGGTTAAGCTTTTGGTTACCTGAACCGTTTAATTTCATGAGCAATCTTTCAGTGTTTGGCGATACCCGTACCCATGTTGGTGCGCGCCACGCCCTCATCGCGCCGGACGGGCATGTCCCAAGCGTGTCCTTTGATATGGCCG
>Ga0306920_100008028_pt1 | contig 13974 bp, 11 predicted proteins | sample flu12Cox44000170_FD_204666 | JGI IMG/M metagenome (GOLD analysis project Ga0306920, IMG submission 204666) | Lab enrichment of tropical soil microbial communities from Luquillo Experimental Forest, Puerto Rico - flux4day.12C.oxic.44.000.170 (v2)... | ecosystem: Environmental > Terrestrial >...
GGCTGGTCGCGCTGCCAAGCGTTCTCGATATCCGCGAGCGGTACCCTTTCCGTGTCCATCTGAAGGTCCCCTTTTGCGGCGTGTGCCATCACTTGCTGAAAGGCTTCGACCAAAACGTCGCGAGCTGGAATCCCCGCAGTACCGAGAATTGTTAGTGCCGTACTACGCAGCACAGCTGCTGGAAGCGTGATGGTCGGCGCCGCGCTCTCCCCAACCTGAACAAAGCGGATCTCGGATTGGATAGCCACAAATTCTCTTCGTGTCATCGCCGTCAGAAACGCCTGTGCAGGTTGGCCCCACACGTAATCGATCACAACTTGGAATCCAGACTGGCCAGCTTCCCGCAGAAATGCCTCGCTCAGTTCAGTCGCAGAGAGCGCGAGGGAAATGGTCGCGTCGGCGCCCAGATCGCGTAGCGTGTTGAGTGCATGTTGATTGCGACCAGCAGCAACGACCCGAGCAGCCCCAAGAAGGCTTGCGATTTTTACCGCCAACTTGCCGGTTACCCCCGTCGCCCCAAGGATCAGGACATTTTCGCCGCGCGCCAACTTTGCACGGTAGGCCAGTGAAAGCCAGGCTGAGACACCAGGGTTGGGCAAAGCGGCGGCAGTTTCGTCATTCACACTTTCCGGAATTGGAAAGGTGAATGCGCGCGGCACAACCGTACGCTGTGCCATCGCACCGTGGGGCGGCCGAGGGCCACCGAAGAACACCCGTTGCCCGTCGTCCAGATGCCCGACTCCATCTGACCCGCAGACGCGGGGTAATTTGCTGTGGCTTGCATAATGCGATCCGCTGGCCAGTTGCTTATCAACCGGCTTCAGTGATGCGGCGTGAACATGGACGATCACGTCACCGTCTTTATCAACAATGGCCGGCTCCGGGAATTCTTCGTACCGAGGCACGGTACCAATGGCGTGCAGGACGGCTGCATGCATGCGAGCTCCCCCTTCTCAACAGATTCTACCGACAGATTATGCCACTCGGCGCTGGCCTTGATGGATTACGGACAAAGCGGAAGTCAACTGTTGCTAACAGGCGTTAGCACTCATTCTCCCCTAGCCCCTCCGCAGTCAATGAGTGATACGGGGGATTTTTGGTCAATCGGCCTTCACGAGACCACCGTAATCTTTAGGGGAAGGGTAGGATGAGGTCATGGCGGAAAATGGACTCCCCTGCCTGGACCTTCTGGAGGCGACCCCTGGAATTCTGCGCGGTCTGATGAGCGAGTTGACCGAAGAAGATGCGCGCTGGAAACCGGCGCCCGAACGCTTCTCTGTCGCTGAAGTGCTGGCCCATCTTTCTCATTCCGAGCGCCACTGCTACCGGATGCGCCTCGACCGGTTCATGGCCGAAACACGTCCCGAATTCGAGCCCGACGATGCGCGAATGTACCTGGACCTGTACCGCGGTGCCGATCCGGAGGAGGCCTTCGATCACTTTGAAGATCAGCGCCAGACCAACATCGAATTTCTCCGCGATCTGCCGGAAGGCGCAGGTGACCGTGTCGCGCTACACCGGGAGTTCGGCGAGATCACGCTTGCCCAGATGTTGAACGAGTGGGCGCTTCATGATCTCGGCCACATTCGACAGGTAGCGGAACTGGTCCGCGCCCGAAAATACCAGGCGGGTGCCGGTGCGATGGCCGCGTCGTATCACCTGAAGCCCTGATCAGCATGAAATCGATCCTCCTTGTCCTCGCGTTCGCGGGGTCCCTCGCCGCTCGTCCGCCCTGTCGTGGCCGACGGAGGCGCGGCCACGCAGGATTGGTCGGAGCTCTGTATGAGATATCGGAAACAGAATCCTCGCTCCGCGGCATAAGACGTTCAGCGAAAGTCCGGTCAAGAATGCAATTGACGCAGTCAATCTCCTCCCGACAGGCGCGCACCTCCCTCTTGTCTCTCCTTCGCGCGGTGGGCAGATCGTTGAGCTTCTTAGCATTACTGAGCTGTAGGACCGACACTTCAAGGCGTTTCATCGTGCGATTCCAGTACGGCTACCGGGCCCGAGTCTCTCTAGCCGCATGGCTGAAATCAGGAGAACACAGCGGGCGCTGCCAGGCAGGCGGCGATCTCCTTTAGAACTAACTGTGCTACTTCAGGAACTCGAGCGGCAATTTCTGGCGACAGCTCCATGGATAGTTGCTGCAAAGGGGCGATGGAGACCGCCAACAGCACTACGTCGGGCTGCTGGCCGAGCAGGTAGAAGGCATCCAGCAGGTCTTTCAGGCCAATGTCATGAGCTGTGATGGTGCGTGGGTAGTCGCTGGAGTAGCGCGGCGTAAGCCGGGTTACAGTTCCAGGAAGATGCCCGTTGATTGTGGCATCGATCAGAATAATTTTCTCAGCGCGCTGCATCGGATCCAGCAGCAGAAAGCTTCCTGTGCCGCCGTCCAGCAGTTCAACTCCATCGGGGTAAGATCTCTTTTCCAGATTGCGAATGACGTGAACTCCGATTCCTTCGTCGCCCATCAGCAGATTGCCGATGCCGAGGACCAGCAGGCGGGAGCGTTCAGTCATTACGGTTCTGCCGCACGAATTTCCACCCGCCGACCATCGACGAGGTAGTTCCGCGCCCTTCGATGTAGTCATGGTAGAAGACCAGGTACACGTGCACGATGGCGAATAGGATAAAGAACCACATCATAGCGTGATGCCACTGGCGGACGCGAAAATCCCCGCCCATGAGCGGCACGATCCAGGCGAACATGTGCGGCAACCAGAAATGGCTCATGCTGGCGTAGAGCGCGAATCCGGTGGCCGACTGGAATAGAAACGCCAGGAATGACAGGAAGTAAATGAAGCCTGCCAGCGCGTTGTGACCGATCGAGATGTCACCGCGTACCTTGGTCTGAAGTACGTCCACCTTAACGATATCAGTGATTTCGTCCAACTGTTCGCGCTTGTATGGAATGAAGTTTGTCCAGCGGGCATAGGCATTGCCTACAAAGCCCCAGTAGATGCGCACAAGGAACATGAAGAAGAATACGAAAGCCGCAACAAAGTGGGTGAACCGTACCGCTCCGAACCAATACTGCTGATAGGCCTCGGGCGCATAAAAAACGGAAACCGGGTGGCCAATCATAAACCCGGTAGAGATCAGCACAACCACACAAGCGGCGTTCAGCCAGTGGTAGAAGCGGACCGGCAGCTCCCAAACATAAGCCCTTTCATACGTAGCGACCGATGCGTGAGCCATTTCCGCCTCCTTACAGTACCTTCACTTGATGCAAATGCTTGCCATCGGGGTCATATAGATGAACCGCACATGCAATACAGGGATCAAAGGAATGCACTGTGCGCAGGATTTCCAGCGGCTGGTCGGGATTCGCGAGATGGGTTCCCACTAGCGACTCCTCATATGCCGAGCGCTGGCCCTTGCCGTCGCGGGGAGAAGCATTCCAGGTGCTGGGCACCACCAGTTGATAATTGTCGATCTTGCCGTCCTTGATCCTGATCCAATGTGCGAGCGCGCCGCGTGGCGCCTCGCTCAGACCGACTCCTTCAGCCGTTGCCGGCCAGGTTGAGGGCTCCCACTTATCGCGGGTAAAGGTGGAGAGCTCGCCGACCTTGATCTGGCCCATCAGCTCGTCAAAGAAGCCCTGCATCCAGTGAACGATTAGGCGGGTTTCGAGTCCGCGGGCAGCGGTGCGACCCAAGGTGGAGAACAGGGCGGTGACGGGTACATTCAGTTTCGCCAGCGCTTCGTTTACCACTTCCTTCACGTCGGTATTGCCTTTGGCGTAAGACACGAGCAGCCGCGCCAGCGGGCCCACTTCCATGGCATGGCCTTTCCAGCGAGGAGTTTTGAGCCACGAGTACTTGCCATCGACGTTCAACTGCTCATAAGGAGGCGTGGGTCCGGTGTAATCGAATTCGGTTTCGCCGGCGAAAGGATGCAGCCCGGCAGAATCGCCGGCGGTGTACTTGTACCAGGAGTGAGCGATGTATTCCTGGATCTCAGCCGCATCTCTTCCATTCACCGGATGAACCTCATTGAGGTTGCGATCGAGGATGGCTCCGCGCGCGAACTTGAAATAATCCGGTTGATTGTAGCCGCGGGTAGGCAGGTCGCCGTAAGCCAGGTAATTTTTCAGGCCGCCACCGATCGCGGCCCAGTCGGTATAGAAGGGAGCAATCGCCATAAGGTCGGGCAGATAGACCTGCTCAACGAAGGCGGTGGCCTGCTTGATGAGGCTGCCAACGTAATTGAGCCGATCCATGTTGATGGCGTTCACCTCGTCGGGATTAATGGAGCAGGGAACACCTCCGACGAGATAGTTCGGATGGGGATTCTTGCCGCCAAAGATCGCGTGAGTCTTGACGATTTCGCGTTGCCATTCCAGCGCTTCCAGATAATGAGCGACCGCAAGGAGATTTACTTCCGGCGGCAACTTGTAGGAAGGATTACCCCAGTAGCCGTTGGCGAAGATGCCGAGCTGCCCGCTTTCGACGAACGTCTTAAGCCTTTGCTGCACAGCCCCAAAGTACTTGGGGGAGCTCTTGGGCCAGGGCGAGATAGAGGTTGCGATCTGCGCCGTCTTTTGTGGATCGGCTGAAAGAGCGCTCACCACATCCACCCAATCCAGAGCATGCAGGTGATAGAAGTGCACCACATGGTCCTGGGCGTACTGCGTGCAGAACATCAGGTTGCGAATCAACTCGGCGTTCTTGGGCACGCTGATGCCAAGGGCGTCCTCCACGGTGCGTACACTCGCGAGCGCGTGGACTGTGGTGCAAACACCGCAGGCGCGCTCGGTGAAGGCCCAGGCGTCGCGTGGATCGCGGCCTTTCAGTATTTTTTCGAAGCCGCGCACCATGGTCCCCGAACTGTATGCATCGGTGATCGTACCGTTCTCGACGACAGCTTCGATGCGAAGGTGTCCCTCAATGCGGGTTATAGGGTCAACCACCATCCTTGCCATGTAATCACCTCACGTTCTTGCAGCGTTACTCATTACGGCCAACCAGAGGTCACTATGTTCCGGGCTCGTCGCGTTTAGAGGTTGGCTCATCACCGCTGCGTTCCTGCTCAATCAGGTTTTTCTTGCGGATGTTGGTTGTAATCGCGTGCGCGGCGACACCTGCGACGGCTCCAACGCCCAGCACAGTGCCGATACTGTCGGCCGTATTCTCAATTCCGAATCCGGGGAAAGAGGCGAGATGCTGATAGAAAGGTTCGTTGTCCCAGAACCCAGCCTCGCTGCAACCGATGCAGCCGTGACCGGATTGAATCGGGTAGCTGACTCCGCCGTTCCATTTCGTTACCGAGCAGGCGTTGTAAGTGACTGGACCACGGCATCCCATCTTGTACAGGCAATAGCCCTTGCGGGCCTTCTCGTCGTCCCACGATTCCACAAATAGTCCAGCGTCGTAATATGCGCGGCGATAGCAGGTGTCATGCACCCGGCGAGAATAAAACTCGCGCGGCCGGCCAAGTCCATCGAGCTCCGGCCCGCGGCCCAGCACAAGGACATGAGTTACCACGCCCGTCATCACGTCAGCGATGGGCGGGCAGCCGGGTACGTTAATCACTGGCCGGCCCAGCAGCTTGTGGACTGGCGTCGCACCGGTGGGATTCGGATTCGCAGACTGGATGCAGCCGTTCGACGCACAGCTTCCCCAGGCGATGACCGCTGCCGCATCCTTCGCCGTCTCCTGGAGTATGCTTTCGCTGTTTTGCCTGCGATGGTGCAGTACACGCCGTCGCCCTTTACGGGGACTGATCCCTCCACCAGCAGGATGTACTTGCCGGCGTCATTCTTAACCGTATCCTGCAAACACTTCTCCGCCTGGTGTCCCGCAGCAGCCTGCAAGGTTTCGGTGTAATTGAGGGAGATGAGATCCAGGAGAACGTCGGCAACAATGGGGTGGGACGAGCGAATGAACGACTCGCTGCAGCAGGTGCATTCCTGGAAGTGCAACCAAATCACGTTCGGCCGAGGCTTCTTTTCGAAAGCCTGTGCGACGGCAGCAAGGCTGCTTCCTGAGAGTCCGGCCGCCGCAGCAGCATAGCCACAAAACTGAAGGAAGTCGCGCCGCGAGTATCCCTTCGATCGCATGAGGTCCCAGATGGATCCGGAAGAACGCATAGAGCCTCTTTTCTTCACAAGGCGGTTCGCTCCGCGTGTGGACGCGATGGCCGGCGGAAGCGGACTTCACATCGATCTTGCCTGCGAGTGGTTCCTCGATTCATCGTTCCGGCTGGTCGCGTTTTGCGGGAGCCGAGGATGTTGAGGATGGGAGGTATTTTTATCCGGGCTCGACCCACCGGTCTGTGACGTACGTCATCGGTTCCTGTGACGCATGTTCAGTGTGACCTGGGTAGTGTTGGCCCCCAGTCGCGCCACATCCGCCATGACGACAGTAGTTGGCTTCAGCCGACGGCAGCTCTGTCGCCCGGCTGGTGCCCGCTCCATTGTAAGAAGCACTCGGCACAACGCAGCGCTGAAGCGGCGCACTGCCTCAATAGCGAAGACCAGCCTGCTGTAATAGCCGATGTCATGGCCAGTCTCAAGAACTTGTAACAGATGAGCCATCATCGAGTTGCTGCACAGTTCATGAAGTGACACTGGAATCGTTCTTGTTCGCTTTTTGTTCACTTTTGTGATCGGAAACAGGCGGCAAAGTCTCGTGCTGCAATTCGAGCTCTGGTTCGCCATCTTCCCGCAGCAGCACTACAGAGCGGCCATAAACATCCATTTGCGGATTCATCTCTTTATTCTTGAACGGCTGCGCGATATCGCTGGTGTCCATGATGAGGGTCCAGCCGCGGCCCACAGGCGAAGGTGGAAGCGTGTAAGTGACGCTATCGTGATGCGAGTTCAGCAGAATCAGAAAGGAGGCATCAGTGATGGGCTGACCGATGTCATCAACCTGGTCGAGGGTACTGCCGTTGTACAAGAGCGCTATGCTGCGCATCCAGCCGGCTGTCCACTGCTCCTGCGTCATTTCCTTTCCATCGTTGCCGTACCATGCGATGTCTTTCAACGATGAGTGCCGCACTTCGCGGTCCTGGAAGAATTTGCGGCGGCGGAAGTTGGGGTGGGTCATGCGGCAGGCGATCAATTTTCGCGTGAACTCCAAAAGGCGCTGGCGGCGTTCATCGAGACTCCAGTCGTACCAGCTGATTTCATTGTCCTGACAATAGGCGTTGTTGTTGCCACGCTGTGTGCGTCCAATTTCATCGCCCCCGCACAACATGGGAACGCCCTGTGAAAGGAACAGGGTCGCAAGCAGGTTGCGCTCCTGGATTTCGCGGGCCCTCAGGATGTCAGGGTTGTCAGTCGGACCCTCGACCCCCATGTTCCATGAGTAATTGTCATTGGCGCCGTCCTGATTGTTCTCGCCATTGGCTTCGTTGTGCTTTTCGTTGTAGCTGACGAGATCGGCCAGGGTGAATCCGTCATGCGCTACAACAAAATTGATACTCGCGTAGGGCTTGCGGCCGTCATTCTGGTAGAGGTCGCTGCTGCCGGTGAGCCGGTAGGCGAGATCGGAGAGCTGGCCTTCATCGCCCTTCCAGTAGCGCCGGACGGTGTCGCGATATTTGCCATTCCATTCCGCCCAAAGCACGGGGAAGTTGCCGACCTGGTACCCGCCGCTGCCCACGTCCCACGGTTCGGCGATCAGCTTTACCTGCGAGATGATCGGGTCCTGATGAATGATGTCGAAGAAAGCGGCGAGACGATCCACATCGTGCAGTTCGCGCGCCAAGGTGGCTGCCAAATCGAAGCGGAAGCCGTCGACATGCATTTCGGTGACCCAGTGGCGCAGGCTGTCCATGATGAGCTTCAGCACCTGGGGATGGCGGACATTCAGACTGTTGCCCGTGCCGGTGTAATCCATGTAATAGCGCGCTTGGTTGGGCACCAGCTTGTAATAGGTAGGATTGTCAATGCCGCGGAAGCTCAGCATGGGGCCCAGATGATTGCCTTCCGCGGTGTGGTTGTAAACCACGTCGAGAATGACTTCGATGCCCTCCCGGTGTAAGGCTTTCACCATCGACTTGAATTCCGCGGCTTGCGATCCGCGGGAGCCCGCCGAGGAATATTCCGGCTCGGGGCTGAAGTAGTTCAGCGTGTTGTAGCCCCAATAATTGCGCAAGCCGCGGTCAACCAGCACTTTGTCGTGGACGAACTGATGAACCGGCATCAGTTCGACTGCCGTGATTCCCAATTTTTTCAGGTACGTTAAGGCGGCCGGGCAGGTCAGCGCAGCATAGGTACCGCGTAGATGCTCGGGGATGTCGGGCATGAGCTTGCTGAAGCCGCGCACATGCATTTCATAGATCACGGAGTCGGATAGAGGGGTGCGCGGAGGGCGGTCATGCTCCCAATCGAAGTAAGGGTTGACCACGACACATTTCGGCATGCCGGCGGCGCTATCACGGCGGTCCATGTGCAGGTCAGCATTGTCGCCGCCGAAACGATACGGAAAGATCGGCTTCTCCCAGTCGATGTCGCCGTTGATGGCCTGCGCATACGGATCGATCAGCAATTTCGCAGGATTGAAGCGCAGACCATTGGAGGGGTCCCAGGGTCCATAAACCCGGTACCCGTAAAGCTGGCCAGGAGCTACGCTTGGCAGATAACAATGCCACACGAAGGCGGTCTGCTCGCGAACGACAATACGCTCTGTCTCGCGCCGGGTGCGAACATCGTAAAGGCAAAGCTCCACCTTGACGGCGTTCTCGGAATAGAGCGCAAAATTCACACCCGTTCCGTCCCAGGTTGCCCCTAGTGGATGGGGCTTGCCTGGCAGGGTCATTCTTGCCATTTCCGTGTTCTCCGCCCAGCTACAAACCTTGCAGTTTAGATGCGTTCAGCCGGTCAGGGTTGATGATTCCGCAAATGGCACTAAGTTTGAATATCGGAATCGCGGAGAATAAAAGCTGCCGGGAACCGCCTCAAAGCCTTGCCCTGCATCTCATACACTCGGATGATAAGTGGCATGTTGGGCAAATGCGCTAATCCGGGGTGCAGGTGCGAGTTCAAACGTTTAGGTACGGGCAGGATCTACACCCTGCATATCGCCGAACCCCTGCGCTGGGGCCTTCCCGCCAACGTGAAGCAGAAGGTAGTCTGGTTGTGCGCCAAGTGTGACCACCACAAAAAAGTGCAGTTCGATCATGAGCACTGTCAGATTCTGGTGGTTAACCGGCACGCCCACCTGCAGCAATCAGCATAAGCTCGCCAGCATCCGGGGTAACCGTTTCGAGTTTTGAGCTCACCCCCGGATTATTGCGGCCGGGGTGCTCAGAGCCTTTCAGGAAAGTCCAAATAACCCAAGCCAGCAGAAGTGCCACCGCCACCGTAATGATCCAGATGGTGGCCGCTCGGCCTCGTTCCTCTACGTGAAGTGGTTGCTGATGCATGCGGTTTGGATATCGAGCTTAGTCTCAAGTTGCCAGCGGCGCCAGAGCGGCGGGCAGGACGGCCCGCGTCTCAACTAAAGAAAGGGAGAGTTCCCGCCCTCCCTGAAGCCAGAGCTGCAACCGGCTCAAGCTATACTCATCCAATTCGGCCAATGGTAACGAGACAGACGCCTCCGACCGTAAACGAGCAAGACCTGCGCGACCTCGGGTTCGGTGCGGTCATATCACGCGCGAGCCAGGCACGACTGGTGAACCGCGATGGCAGCTTCAACGTCGAGCGCCAGGGATTGCCGTTCTGGCAAACGTTCAGCGCATATCACTGGATGCTTACCATTCCGTGGTGGCAGTTCTTTTCCGTTGCCGCGGCGTGGTACCTGCTGGCCAATGCGGCCTTCGCGTTGGCATATCTGGCGTGCGGTCCCAATGCGCTCGGCAGTGACACCGCGGGTATGGAACACCACAGTTTCCTGCGCGCTTTCTTCTTCAGCGTGCAGACACTGTCAACCATTGGGTATGGGCACGTCGTTCCGATCGGACTTGCAGCAAATACAGCGGTCACCGCGGAGTCGGTTGTGGGACTGCTTGGATTCGCCATCATCACAGGGCTGCTGTTTGCGCGCTTCTCTCGACCGTCTGCCAAGATGGTGTTCAGCCAGCATGCCCTATTCGCCCCGTACCAGGACATATGCGCATTTGAGTTTCGTGTCGCAAATGCACGCCGCAATGAGCTGATCGAGGTCTCGGCGAAGGTGTTGTTCACGCGCTTCGAAGACGTGGACGGTGTGCGCACACGGCGCTTCTATCCGCTGTCGTTGGAACGCGAAAGGGTCACGTTTCTCCCTCTGACCTGGACCGTTGTACACCCCATCACGCCCGACAGTCCCATGTATGGCGAAACCATGGAAACCCTGCGCCAGAACCAGGCTGAATTCCTGGTACTGCTCAGCGGATTCGACGAAACGGTTGCCGCTACCGTGAACCAACGCACTTCTTACCTTCCAGACGAAATCTTGTGGGGCGTCCGTTTTGCTAATGCGTTCCTGGTCGCTGGTACTCGCGGATCGAAGGTCGCATTCGATATGCGGCAATTCGACAAAGTGGAACCAGCACCTCTAACCCCGCGGGCATTAAATGGTTGACACCAGCCCGCAATTCAAGAGAATTATTGGGGGTCTCTTCCCGATCGGTTCGCTGTCCGAGTAATTGTGCTGGTTTGACCTGACGTGCATTTCGCGCAAGGACCCTGTAATCTCCTGCGCAAGACTGATGGAGGAATCATGGCAGATGGAATTGTGGGCGGAATCAGGCGGGCGTCCGGGTGGTCAATCGCCTTAGGCATTCTCATGATTCTCGCGGGCATGTTCGCGATATTCGCGCCGCTCGAGGCGGGGTTCGTCGTGGTGATTGTTGTGGGCTGGATGGCCATCTTCAACGGTTGCGCGCAACTGTTCTACGCCTTCAGCGGCCACGAAGCGAAACACCGCTGGTGGGAAGTGCTGCTGGGAATCATTTACATCATTGCCGGTATTTACCTGCTGATGCATCCGCTGGGCGGGCTGCTGGCGTTTACGCTGCTGATTGGGTCCTTCCTGATCGTTTACGCAATTTTCGCGCTGATCCTTGCCTTCCGCATGCGGCCTGCTCCCGGCTGGGGCTGGGTGCTGTTCGATGGCGTCATCACGCTGATTCTCGGTGTTCTCATCTACATTCACTGGCCCGGCACTTCCGACTGGGTCATCGGAACGCTCATCGGGGTCAGCTTCATCGTCTCCGGCGTATCGCGTTTGATGATTTCTTTGGCTGTGCGTCGGTTGACCACCCGCAGCGCTTGACATCCAACAGGGCTGGACTTTTTTCCGGCCCTGTTCCGTTCATCCCTTTCCGTCTCGTCTCGCGTGGCTTTCATCGCGTGCCGTTAGTGCTGCGCGTCGTGGTCGGGCTCGCCTTTCGGCGCCGCTGCAATAAATCGCACAGTTCAGGTTACAATTTCTGAAACCGCGCAATCACAGCCGACGGGATTGAGCGACAGTAACGGCTCAACTCAGGGGATTTATGCTCCGCATTCATACATCGAAATCTCGTATATGCGTGAAGGCGGTCCCTCTAGGCGCCATTCTCGTGGCCTTGGTCAGCGCGTGCGCCTGGTCGGGCTGCAATCATACCAACGCAGAAGCGCCCCAGGGACCGCCGGTGATGCCGGTGAAGGTGAAGCCAATCACGAGCCAGGAAATCGGTAGTACGGCGGAGTATGTCGCGACCATTAAGTCTCGCCACTCAGCTACCATCATGTCCGACGTTGAGGGCTGGATCTTCGACATCAAAGTGCATTCCGGCGACAAGGTGAAGAACGGTCAGTCGCTGATGGAGATTGATCCGCGGCGTCAGCGCGCTAGCGTCAGCAGCCAGGAATCGCAGCGCGCAGCGCAGGTCGCGCAGCTACTGTGGACGCGGCAGCAATTGGAGCGCACGAGAGGCTTGTATGCCTCCGGAGTGGTCAGCAAGCAGGACATGGATCAGGCGCAATCGGCCTACGATGCGGCCGACGCCAATTTGAAAGCGCTCGACGCCCAGGTCAAACAGCAGGAAGTGCAGTTGCGGTATTACAGCGTCTTCGCCCCGACGGATGGGATTGTTGGCGACGTCCCAGTGCACGTAGGCGATCGCGTAACCAATACAACCGTGCTAACGACCATCGACGAGCGCCGCGGATTGGAAGTGTATCTGCCCATTCCATCCGAACGCGCGCGAGATGTGAAGATGGGCGCTCCGGTCGATGTGCTCGATACGGCCGGGAATATCGTCTTGCGCACGAGGGTGTACTTCATCTCCCCGCAGGTCGATCCCTCCACCCAGTCTGTATTGGCGAAGGCTCCGGCGGATGAGGCGGCCGACAGGCTACGCTCTTTGCAACTGGTGCGCGCGCGCATCACATGGAGCACACATTCGGGTATCACCATCCCGGTAGTCGCAGTATCGCGCGTGAGCGGACAGTTCTTTGCCTTTGTCGCCGAGCAGCAGAATGGTAAGACGGTTGCTCGTCAGCGACCAGTCGAGTTGGGGGAAATCATGGGCAATGACTATGCAGTGCTCAGCGGCTTAAAGGCCGGCGATCAGGTCATCGTTTCTGGCGGGCAGAACCTGGCAGACGGAACACCAATCAGGATCGAACAGTAAGCCAGCGCACTCGGGGGCTCGATGTCTAAGTATTAAAGGATATAGGTTTTGTTTACTGATTTTTTTATCAAGCGCCCGGTGTTCTCGACGGTTACTTCGCTGTTCATCGTCATCGCGGGCGCGGTTTGTATTCCGTTCTTGCCGATTGCCCAATTTCCTCAACTCGCCCCTCCACAGGTTTCCGTCAACAGCTTCTATACGGGAGCCAATGCACAGGCAGTCGAGTCAGCGGTAACGACGCCGCTGGAGCAGGCCATCAACGGCGTGGAGGGCATGCGCTATATGACCTCCAGCAGCGGCAATGACGGCAGCAGCTCCATTACGATCACCTTTGAGCTGTCCCGCAGCCTCGATATCGCTGCAGTCGATGTTCAAAATCGCGTCTCCGCAGTTAATGGGCGCTTGCCGAACGAGGTGAAAACCACCGGGGTTGTCATCACCAAGAACGCCAGTTCGTTCATCCTGGCGGCCGGATTCTTCACGCTCGACAATCGCTACTCCAATCAGTTCATCAGCAACTATCTGGACATTTACGTGAAGGATGCGCTCAAGCGCATTCACGGTGTGGCCGACGTGCAGATATTCGGCGAGCGCAAATATTCCATGCGACTCTGGCTCGACCCTGCAGCTTTGGCGGCGCGAAGCTTGACCGCTTCGGACGTAGTTGCCGCCCTGGCGCAGCAGAACGTGCAGATTGCCGCCGGGCAGGTAGGACAGGCACCGGCCTCGAAAGACCAGATGTTTCAGATCAGCGTGCGTGCTATTGGACGGCTCAGTGAGCCCGCACAGTTCGAAAACATCGTGCTGAAGCCGGGCAGCAACGGCGCGCTGGTTCTGGTCAAGGATGTTGGCCGGGCTGAACTCGGGGCTGAGGACTATAGCTCCATACTGCGCTACAACGGCTTCGAAGCGCTGGGCATCGGTGTGAGCCAGTTGCCCACAGCAAATGCGCTGGACGTAGATAAGCAGGTGCGGGCTGAGTTGCAACGGCTTTCGCAGCGGTTTCCGCCCGGGCTGCAATACCACGTCGCGTTCGACGCGACTACGTTCGTCGGCGACTCCATCCGCGAGGTGCTGCGTACCCTGGTGGAGGCGATTATCTTCGTGATGATCGTGATGTTCGTCTTTCTTCAGGACTGGCGAACCACGCTGATTCCCGCCGTCACGATCCCGGTATCGCTGATTGGGACGTTTGCGTTTATCAAGCTGCTGGACTTCTCCATCAATACCCTGACGCTGTTCGGAATTGTGCTGGCAACAGGATTGGTGGTGGATGACGCCATCGTGGTGATTGAGAACATCCAGCGCCACATGGACGAAGAACACACCGACTCCCATGCTGCGGCATCGGCGGCCATGGGCGAAGTGACGGGCGCGGTGGTGGCAACTTCGCTAGTGCTGGTGGCGGTCTTCGTTCCCGTGGCA
>Ga0306920_100008029_pt1 | contig 13973 bp, 17 predicted proteins | sample flu12Cox44000170_FD_204666 | JGI IMG/M metagenome (GOLD analysis project Ga0306920, IMG submission 204666) | Lab enrichment of tropical soil microbial communities from Luquillo Experimental Forest, Puerto Rico - flux4day.12C.oxic.44.000.170 (v2)... | ecosystem: Environmental > Terrestrial >...
CCGCGGCTAGCCTCCACGCTACGGTGGTAACCGCAACAGGCTGCGGCCTTTCTTACGACTACCAAAGAAACAGCCTTCTGGGTGCTGGTCCGTCCAGTCTCTGTTATGCCGCGACTGACCCACGTATTGGTGGTTTCGCGGTCCGCGCGCAGGCCGCGCAAGACCTCGTCGACCAGCGCGGCATTCAGTGCGACTATGGCGTGGGAGCGCAGTTGCATGCCGGCCAAGCGGAGGCCCAGCAACTAGGCATCCTCGGCGCCCTGTCGCTATGGCATCCGCAGGGGGCCTCTACCCTCCCGCAGGGGGCCTATACCCTCGGTCCTGCACCGCGCTTGCCCATCAACTGCTGGCAAGCCGGCGTATTCTGGACTTGCCAATGATCTGGTGCGATAGCTCGGGGCGGCGCTCGCAGCCTTTACGGAGACGCAGGCGTAAGATGATTATTGTTCGCTATGCCGGCGGCCTTACTCATTCGCACTATTGGATGAGAACGATATCCATAGCCTTGATTATGCCGCTGGCGCTGGCAGTTAATGCCTGGGCGCAGCAGCCCGGGACTTTTATGACCGGGAATACCTTGCTAGAGCGTTGCCGCTCAAGCGACTCTTGGTATTATCTTAACGATCAAGGGTATTGTCATGGTTATATTACGGGCGTCTTCGACCAGCGGCTATATAGCCGCTGGTTCGCTGGGCTTGGTGTATGCCCACCAATCTCTGGCCTTAATGAGACGCAGGTCTGGGACGTCGTAGTCAACTTCCTAGTCGCGAATCCTGCGGAACGCGGCAGGCCTGCCGATGAACTCGTGGCCATGGCAATTGGCAAGGCCTGGGGTTGCGGTACTGCTCCGGCCGTACCGCCAAGCCTGACAACGCGGGGGCGGTGACCGACGCCCTCGGTGCACGCCACGCGAAAGCGAGCTGCCTGAAACTCCCCGACAGCGTAGGGTCGTCAGGGATAACCGTCGACGACGCCGGATAGCTGCTCGCTTTCTTTGCGGCCGCCGCTAGAGATGCCCGCTGTTGCACCGCCTGCGCCCGGCTTTGCTGGCGGTTCATGTCTGGCGGTTCATGTATTGCTTCAGAGCGGTCCATAAACCGCCCCGAATTCGCAATCTGATCGATCCGCAACAGCATTGGCGTCGGAAATCTGATCCTGACGCTCGGCCGGTAACCTTCCTCCGACGACTGATCATTGTTGTCGTAATACGCAGGCACAGCGCCGGCACCCCTTCCCAGGATGCTGCTGTGTCACGCTCCAGCGGCTTTGCGAAAACCGAGTTGCGGACCCGGTTAACCGAGAGCCAGGATCACGGACCCGGCTAGGCCGAAGAAGCCTACATTAGGACATTTCCAAAAACACCGCAAAAAAAATTCGCGCAGCGCAAACCCAGCCAGAAGCGCTTGGCCCAACGGTGGGCGACGACGGCGCCAGGGTCGCTTTCCGGAAGCTCAGAGGATTTCAGGTCTGAAATCCTCTGAGGCATTTTTCCTCTCCCAGCCCCCGGTAATTTTTGCGACGGCACGAGGGTCCGGCTGCAAAATTCGGCATATTCTGCTTGGAGCCGCATTTTTACCGTAATGGGCCGCCGTCACACTTGGGTCGCGTCGAGACCCAACTTAAGCCGACACCGGCGGCCGCAGGCTCGCCGCCGCCGCAAAAATCCCCCCGATCCATAACCACAGCGTGTACCCGCCGCAACCTGCAGTTATCCCGTTGACGAGCGCCCAATTCACCCGCAAAAAATTTTCCCAGCCCCGTCCGAGAGTGCTGGGCGCGACCATCAGGACGAGGTACTGGTACCTTCGGGAGGCATACCCGGGTCTTGGTCCTAGGCCGAGGTTATCCTGCCGACGGATGGTACCCTGCCAGCCTCTAGGAAGCTCACCTGATGAGCTTCTCGCCTTCAGACGATGAGATAGCTCGGAGCCCTTCCGCTCACCAGCGAGCACCGTAGAGCTTTACGCCGTAAACATTGACGCAGTACTGTCGACCGAGTATCGTCGCAGGGCCTCGGCATGCGAAAGAGACGAGGCCATCGAAGCTCGGAGCCCGGCTGCGCATCAACCGGGCTCCATTTCCCCCCTCCGCCGACAGCCCAGCGTTTCTGCCGCTCTCAAACGCGTATCGCAAACCTACCCATACCCTAACCCATAACTCGAGCACGGGTTAGCGGCGCTGTTTCAACCCTCACGCTCGTGAGGCGCCTCGCCTTTCGCCTGCTCGCCACAATTGGCCGCAACGACGTCGCAGTTGTCCTTTCCGGCAGCCGCAACATCTGACGCGACATCACGTCCGGCGATAACCTTGTACTGGCCCTCAACCGTGAGTGGCGGACGCTCGGCGAAGGCTTCCGCTATCATTCGTCTCGCTCTCTCTCGGCGCTCGTCCTCGCTCAGTGTCACCGTGACCTCGGCGGCTAGCTTCACCGTGCTGTCGACCACTGCAAGCTTCGGGTGAATGAACGGCGCTGCCGCAACCGCCATGCGGTCCCGGCGGTCGGCGTTCGCCTTCGGGTCGTGCAGAACGGCGAGCATGTGCTCTAGCGGTGTGCAGCCGCTCTTGGCGACTTCGGCATGGAATTCCAGCGTGCGCTTGTTGTGGCCGCCCGCTTTCCGCCCGGCGCCTGGACGGCGTCCGCCACGACCATTAGCCATTTCTCTGAAACCGCTTTGAATGTTTTTCAACACCCGCCGCTCATAGCGCCTCAGCCTCTCGGTCGCAAGTGGCGATGCCGGGAAGGTGGCGCGTGGCCCGGGCCGTGTTCTCTTCTTCCCGGTTCTTTTCTAGCGCCTGAGGCAGTCTCAAACCGGGAGCAGAATGGGCAAGGACTGGCACGCGTCCCGAGTGTTTCGATTGCATGCCTCCCGAGCGGCCCAAATGCCGCCACCGGGATCATCGCCCGCTCAATTTGCTCGCGCGTTAGATGACCAAGCGGCGGTCACGCCCATCTGAGCGAGGTACCGGTCTTCAGGGACGGTGCCCCGGGTCCCAAACCTTCGGCGATGTCATACCAGAGCCCGGATGGAACCGGCGCCATAGCGCCAATAGCGGCCAGTGCAGAAGCCCGCCTATTGCGATGAAAGCTTCGGGACTGTCTGCTTTTCGTGTGTCCGGCTGCTCTCAGCGCACCATCGGCAAGCCGCAGAATTGCTCACTGCCGATGTCCCACTGTCCGCTTAGAGCCTTGTGCGGACACTGACGCGTGCGCCACGATCCGATAAGTGACTATCGGCTCGATAGCCTATCCGTGGCAGTTGCCGAAAACAAGCTCAAACGGCGTTGTAACGAAAAGGGTTGGCGCGCGCCTACAACCAGCCGCAGTCGCAGCTGTCTCACCCTGCGCCAATTCTCAGTTTGAGAACTTCCTAAGTCAAGACCCTTCTTAACCATTTTTACGGCTCGCTCTGTAAAACACAGCCGGCCGGTCGATCTGCAAAAAGAGGGTCAGACGCCAAGGCATTATCCGGTTTCGGAGTGTGCAAGTCACGCCCTGGCGCTGCCCCTGGCAATGGGACGATATTGCTTGCGCCGCTCTCTCGCGCGCGAGCCTAACAGACCGGCCGCGAGATGGGCTCTCTGGCAGGAACAGACTGGCCAGAAAGGCTAAACGATGGAACCGTCCTCGGCTGGATCCTCGACAGTGATGTCAGTGACAATGTTGAGGGGATTTCCCCAGTTCACTTCGAGTACAAACTCGACTCCGCCACCACCGTCATCATGAGGGTGCACGTTGCGGACGCCAATGAACGCCAAGCCTCTAAACCGTGTGCGGGCAATGAAGTCTTGCACCGGTGTGCCGAGTTCTGGCGGGGGAAGAGCTGTTGCCTCACATGCTGAAATATGCACAACCGATCTGCCGTTGATCACGCCGGTCCAGTTGAAGTTCTTCCAGCCTGTGGTTTGGTTCGGCCACCACACTCGAATGGTTCTAGCCATCGAATATCTCCCTTCTTCGTGTCACGGGCGCGATATCGCCCAACGAAATCTGAGTGCGCAGTTCTCCGCCGCGCTGGCAAGATCCTGTTGGCGAGCCCTTCTTCATAACGTGCTCCTTCAGTCGATCGCGCTATCCAGGGCGCTCGAACTTAGCGCGCGTTGGGGTTTTTATGTGTGAGCTATCTCACACACGCCGAGGGAACTTCAGGCCCGGGTTATCGCGCTGATAATTGGATACGCCAACGCAACTGCGCCATGCCCTGAATTTCTTCTTTAATACCATCATAGGGTGCAGGGTGGCGGGGAGGGTGTGCGAATGCGCCATTTGCGCCGGGTGCGCCATCGTGCGCCGGTAAGGTAAGGAATGTGGCGCACCTCATGCGCCATTCCTGAATCCTTATAGGCGCACGCGGAATGGCGCATCACCCACCTGCGCCATTGATGCGCCATTGTACCCTTTGCGGAAACTCAGCGCTCGTCCGACGCCTCGTCCTTCGCTTGCGCCACAGGCACCTCATTCCCGGCAACAACCCGGTACTCGCCTTCAACCACACGTGGCGGACGCTCGGCGAAGGCTTCAAGGATCGCCCGTCGCGCGCGCTCGCGGCGCTGCTCTGCAGTGAGCGCTGTCACATCGACGACTGCGGCTCTGATGGTGCTGTCGACGACTTGCAGCTTCGGGTGAAGGTATGGCGCCGCCATTCCAGCAACACGGTCTCTGCGCTCAGGTGGAGTTTTAGGGTTGCGCAGGACCTTGAGCATGTACTCGAGCGGGTGAGCCCGTCCTCAGCTGCTTTCTGCGCTGCGGTTTTCACAACCTTTCTGTCGCTCGGGCTTTTGTTGAGGCTGCCTTTCTGTCTTCCGCCGGTTTTAGAACGACCTTTCTGAAACGGCATTCTATCACATTCTAACCGAGAGCCTGTGCGCTCTCTAGCGCTGCTGCGGCTTCGGCGCAAGCCGGTCTTTTTAATTCCTACCCATACAGGTGGGCGACACACGGCAGCGACACATACATACATCCCTTTCAGGGATATGTATGTGTATGTGTCGGTCGGCATGCCCAGCCATACAGTTTGCGTCGCCGACACATTGTGTCGCTCTGTGTCGCTAGCCGAGAGCATTTGGCGCTTTCAGCAAATCCAAGCCCATTCGCCCCAAATGCCGACAATTTCCTCGGCAATGAGCCGTTCCTTTCCGCGGTTAAAGGCGTTGCGTTTGGCGCTGTCGCTCTCACCGTCTGAAATTCCGCCCTGATACGTGTACTGACGCCATAGGTCGATTTTGACCCCGAGTTTGCCATCCGGGACGCCGCTAGCGCTTGGGATGAGTTCGCCGGCTTTGATGATGGCATTGGTGAGTTGTTTCAGAGCGATTTTTGCCGCGTCCGGGAGCTTTGTCTTTTTAACGGCCTTCGCCGAGCTGCCTTCGGTGGCAGCGACGACGCACGAGCTTATCATCAAGCCGTTATCGTTGAAGCCGAGGTTAACGGGTTCGAGGCGGCTGGCGAAATTCTCACCCTCGGGGCCGTCTTTCATCCACTCGACGAGGGTGATGATCTTATTCTCTGCATCACGTTTGATAGCGATCTGGGCATCGACGGCGCCGGTAAGCGATGTATGTCCGCGTGGGCGCGTAGCGTCGACACCGCAATGATGCACGATGATGACAGCGCATTTGAAGCGTTCGCGTAAGACGTCAGCGGCAGCGACGTAGGCGGACATATCTTTATCATCGCTCTCGGAGCCAGCGATCGAGCGGTTGAGAGTATCCAGCACGATTGCGCCGGCCTGAGCGGCTGGGATTTGAGCGGTGATGTCGGTCACGAGCTGATCGATTTGGCCGGGAAGGTTGAGCCGAGTAGTCAGCAGATAAAACGGCGGATCGTCGGTTTCGCGGTCAAGGTGTGATTGCCAAAAGGCTTTGTTACGTGCGGCTAGGCCGCGCTCGCCTTCGCATGCGACATAGACGACGGTTCCTTGCTCGACGCATCGGCCGCGATATTCCCAGCCGAGTGCGATGCGCATCGTCAGGTCAAACACCCAGAAGCTTTTACCGCACTTCGGCGGACCCCATACGAGGATGAGTCCTTCGCGTGGGATCAGACCATGGACGAGATAATTGGGTGCGGTGCTGAGCGTGACATCCTTCGAGCGGACGAGGACGAAATGATGATCGGCGGGACCGTTTGGTTTGACTTGCCGGTTATTTCCCCTCTCCTGGTCGTATGCGGCGCGGCGTTCGGGGTCGGTGACCCAGACTGGCGGCTCAGGCATGGCCCCCTCGCGGCAGCAGCAGGCCGGCGTTGAAAGCCTTGTCGACCTTGGCCTCGATGGTTCTGGCGAGCCAGGGTCGTCGGCTGTCGTAAGAGACAATCTGCCGTGCGGCCCATTGCAGGGTGTCGCGAGCGAAGCCGGTTGGGATGCGGCGAGCACCCGCGAGCGTGCCGATGCTGAAGCACTCGCTGTTGAGGGTAGCTTCCTGCTCGCCATTACGGGCTGCCAGGATGGAGCGGCAGGCTTTGTCGAGCGCCGCTTCGCCATAGGGGTCGAGACCGATGACGGTAGTGGGAAGGTCTAATCGATTAGATGTTCTTTCTTGCGGCAACAGCGCTTCCGGCACCTCCAACATGGGCGTATCGATGCCGAGAAGTGGATCCCACCGGTAGCCGCTGAGCGGTGATGGTGCGATGACGTAACCGCCTACCCCGCGCCAATCCAAATTCGGTCCGATGCCGCGCCCGCGCTGGCCATTGGTGTTGCGGATCGGTGGCGATGGGACGCGGAAATAGGCGTGGGCGCCGCCGCTGGGGGTGATGACGGTCGGTGTCGCCCACCACAATGGCTCGCCCTTGTCTACGAGCGTATCGAAGCCGGTTGGTGAGGTCTTGACATCAACGTCGAGCACCACAAACGTCTCGCCGGTTGGCAGTCCGATGAGCGCGTGTGGCCAGCGTTTCCACCATGCAAGGACCGTCTCATGGTCGGTTGTGGCGGCATCGCGCCATTTGACGAGCGGCCTTTCTTTGGCGAGGCAAGGGAAGACGCGCCAGCCGCGCGACGCGTACCCGGCCGCTTTGACCATCAGCATAAAGCGGTTGTATGTGGCTTTATCGACGCGCTTCATGGCTCGCCTCGCTCGGCGTCGTAGCCGTCACGATAATCGGCCGCTGTGACGGCTAGCTCTTCGCGCAGTTCGTCATCTGCGAAGGGCAGTCTCGGCTCGGCGTCTGGCGCAAGTAACTCATTGCCCCAGCGTTTCCATCCTGGCCTATCGCGGCGGCTGAAGAGTTCGATGCGGCGCACGTTGCCATAGAGGCGTTCCAGTGCGGTATAGGCTTCGTCGGGCTTGCGGCTATGCTCGCGGCGCTGCGCTACAATGGTTTGCCCGACGCCTTTGTCTACGCGGGCTAGGCCGTTGCCGCGTTTGGCCAGCCACAGGCTTTCGCTGTCTTTTCGCGTCGTTCGCCCAAGCCCCATGCGCGGGCGCGCTGCCCGGCTGGCCTTGTGCCAGATCAAGCCGTCATTGGGGTCATCAAACCCCCAGGCTAAGACGACGCTGAGCGATTCCTTTATGCTGGCGCCGTTTACCCACATAGCCAACACGCTGTTGGGCGCGGCAATGCGGGCGACAGGCAGTCGACATATCGCCGCCAAGTCCATTTCTGTGTAGGGAAGGAAGCGTTCGCCGGTTATGTGGAACTGCCACGGCGGATCGGCGTAAATAAGATCATATGGGCCGTCCGGTAACGGCGGCGTGGCGGCGCGCAACGCCCGCGAGCGTTTCTGGCGGCAGGCAACGGAGCAGGTGAGCCGGGACGAGCGCAGCCGCGGGAAGCGCGCCCCGCAGACGAGGCAGCGGGCGCTGTCACAGTAAGCGCCATTGTGACGCCCGGTCATGGCGCCGGCCCCCAGAGGTCGCCGATCGGGTCGTCAGGCACGCTGGGGGCCGCAACTTCCTGCCGGCGGGAAGTTCTGCGCGTGGCTGGACGAGCACGGGACGGCGGCTTGGCTGCGGCGAGCTGCGTGACGGTAATCGAGATGCCGTGGCGCTCGAGACCGTCCTTCCCGGTCCAGGTGTTGAGCTTGGCAGGGCCGCTTACCGCGAGCGCGTCACCCTTGCTGAAGGTGAGCATCTGCTCGGCAAGGGGGCCGAACGCGATTACCGAGGCAACAACCGCATCCTCCCCGGCAACACTCCTGATGCTGGCGGTAGCGAAACGGCCTTTCTGACCGTCCCGGGCTTGCGGGTCGGCGGCTAAGGTGCCGGAAACTAAAGCAAAAAATGACATCGGCACGGTCCCGGTGGGGCCGGCGATGGCGAACTACTTGCGGGCGGGGCTCCGAGCGATTATAGAAGGGACGCTCATATTTCAATCGTCCATCCAAACCCCGCCGGCGAGTTCCCGCTCGCCGGCTTCCTTTCTTTGAAAAGGGATAGGCCGCCTCATGCGCCGAGGTGGTGGGGCGAAGGCCATTATTAGCGCCTGGTCTCGGCGCGGCCGGTGATGACGGCCCTTGGCGGCCGCTGATTCACGCCGCTTGTCCCGTAGTGTCGCATCCGGTTTCGAGCAAGCGGTCGAGGCTGGCGGCGTGAATGAAGCGCCGCCGGCCGATCTTGACCGACGTAAGCATCCCAGTCTTCAGCAGTGAGAAGATCGTAGTGTTCCCGAGCCCGGACAGGCGTTTGACTTCTTTGATCGAGTAGGTTTTAGGCGGGAAGTCGCGAGGTATCACGACCGTCACTTCGTTTGGCTCCGTCCAAATTCGTTGAGGCATTTGGCACCGGAGCTAAGCGAATGTCTATTACCTATAAAATAGCACTTTTGGTACGATTTTTTATGAATGCATCGACCTTCTCTGACGCGCTTATGTGCTTTTTGGACGTTTCGGCGATGACACGATTGGCGGCGACCCACTTACGGTATTGGGCCGGCGTAAGGCTGGAGGAAATAATGGCTTGTCTCACAAGCTCTATCGCCTGTTGGCGAATTACTTCATCTGTGTAGTTTTCGCTCAAGATATCCTCAGTGGGCGGCCCGTTTAATGCCAGAGGTCCGTAATTGCCGTTTCTAAGGGCATGTGCTCTGACCTTAGCCTGTTGAAGGATATCTCTTAAGTTATCGCTAAGCTTTGTGTGGTTACGTGGTTTAGACAGCGGCAATACAGCGTCGAGTTTTTTTGGGAGCGCATATGGCTGGAGCGGTTCGCCCATCAAAAGCATTTCGAGCAAATCGTACAGGTGCGGGTCCTGCTTACGTCCAAACCACGACCAACCCCAGCCTCGGGATGGGCGCCCACGTTTGCGTCCGGTTTTTATCAGGGGCATCAGCGGCCCCCGATAGACACCACCTTTGCGGTTCCCGGCTTAGTGCAATACCTCGCCCACGCTTCAGCCAACTGTCGGCGTTTTTCGAACAGGTCGCCGCGACGATAGGCGCGCTCGACCGCGCTCGCGACAGTGTGAGTCAGCGCCATCTCGCAGACTTCATGCGGGAAATTCGAGACTTCGGCAGCCCAATCTCGAAAGGTCGATCTGAAACCGTGCGTGGTGATATCGCCTCGACCCATGCCGCGTAGGACGAGACGCAAGGCACCCTCGCTGATTGGACGCCCTGCCTGCACTCCCGGGAAGATGAATTGCGATGATCTCGTCTCCCACAATGCCGCCAGGATTGCCGTAGCGGCTTCGGAGAACGGGTATCGGTGCTCCCGGCGCGTCTTCATGCGCTCGGCTGGGACCGTCCATGTCCGGGCTCCGAAATCGATCTCCGGCCACTGCGCACCGATGGCAGAGCCGGTGCGGGCAGCGGTCAGGATGGTGAATTCAAGAGCCCGGGCAGCGATGCCCTCTTGTTGCCGAAGCTCGACCATGAACCCGCTGATGTCGCGATAGTCGAGCGCGGCGAGATGCGCGGCTGCGCGCTTGCCTGACGAGAACAGCTCTTCGAGGTGTCCTTTCCACCGTGCCGGGTTCTCGCCGGAGCGAAAGCCGCGTACGGTTGCCCAATCAAGCACGCTTTCGATGCGGCCGCGCACTCGGCTGGCGGTCGTGGTCTTGGCCTTCCAGATCGGTTCGAGGATCTTGACGACCAGATCAAGATCGACGGCCCGCACCGGCATCTCGCCGATGATCGGATAGACGTAGGTTTCAAGCGTTGTCGACCATTGCCTGGCATGCCTGAGATTGCTCCAATCGTTACGATGCGCGGTGATGTAGCGCTCGGCGCATTCCCGGAACGTGGCTGTCTTCGCCGCGGCGACAGCCGCTTCGGTGCGTGCGGCTCTCTTGGCTTCGATTGGATCGATGCCGTCGAGCCGCTGCTGACGGCACGCGAGCGCTCTCTCACGAGCCTGTTTGAGCGAGACGGTGTGAAGGGGCCCCAGTCCATGCGCGCGCTCGCCGCTCGCCACCCGATAGCGGAATATCCAGCTTTTGACACCGGCCTTGCTGATGGCAAGGTAGAGGTTCCCGCCGTCAGGGTACATCCCCGGCTCGGTCAGCCGGGAGACGGTCAACGCATTCAGCCGATGAAGTGTCCGCCGCATTTTTTGCCCCACGCTTTAACTCACGTTGTAAGCGTGGTTTATAGCGAATTTCAGCGAATGTCAACGAAGCTATGTGGGCGATAAAGCTTTGAGATTTCCTGGGGATTTTGAATTGTTGCGAACCTTAGCGAATTGCTTTCGTGCGGATACGATAACCCCGGCAAAACGACCGCGCATGAACTGGATGGTGGTGCCGTCGGGAACCAACCGGAGGGGACGCAAAGCAGTGCTCCTTTCAATCAGACTAAGATCAGCTCACCCGGTAAGCCGCCCCTGGCTGTCGATCGTGCGCCGCGGCGCTCGTGACGCGCCCCTCGCCCGCGCCTTGATCCTGAGGACTAGGTAGGGAAGGACGACAAACAGAAGGGCGGCGATATAGAACCAGCCGATGGCGTCCTGTTCGACCCACGCATATCCCGGGACACACCACGAGACGGATTCGCTCCGGATCAGATGGCGCTCGATTGCCTCGGCCTCTCCGATGTTGCGTGCGTCTCTGAGCAGGTGCGCGTCAACGCTCCAGCCTCGCGCGCCAAAACTCGATCCGAGATCGGGTTTGAAGGCCGGATCGGCCGGCCCGTAATCGCCGTGAAAGAGACAGACCATCGAAGCCCAGGTGATTATGACCCATCGTGTATAAAGATGCCAGGTAACTCAAATATCCCATCTATAAAGAAACCATAAGTGAGTATCTCTTGATATTTGGCTACCCCCTTATTTTGTGGACCGTGAGCACGTTGCTTACGAAATTCGGCCAGCCTCTTTTCCGAAAAGAGCACCGATCCCGATCCCACAGTGGGTTTGAGCGGGGCTGGTTGCGGCCGAGGCACCATCTAAAAGCTCGTTTATACTGGTAAGGTCGGATACGTCTCGAATTCTAAGATGCGCAAGCGCATTTGGTAGGCCGCGAGATCTCGACTCGAGCGGGGCACCGAAGAGATGGCATTCTTTTACCCTGAGTCCGGAGAATTACCCGTTTCCGGCGAGCAGCTGCGGGAAATCGATTATGGCGAGCATCTGGCTATTGAGGTTCTCAACCGGATCTGCGCCGAGTTGATGATCTTCCTCGGACCCATGTTGTGGGCGGCATTGATCGTCCTGTTCATCTGGGCAGAGCTTTTTGCCAAATAAGGTCGAGGGGGGCGGCTAAATTGACTTCGGTCAATACCGGCCAGAACCAGAGTGACACGCAGCGCGGGCCCTCGACTGATATGAAGAATTAACGCTGAACCTCTCTATCCGCTCTCGAAAACTAACGGCAATCGAAAAATATCGATGCGCTCGAAAGAGCTACCATGCAACAGACGGACAGAGGGTCTATGTCTAGCTTCGAGCCGCGGCCGGCATTTACGCCGCATCACTTCGAAATCGTTGAAAACGGGCGCGGTTATTGGGTTGCGCAAGACCGGGAAGGTCTGATCGGCGGGGTGTTCCGCACCCAAAAGGATGCGCTTCGTTTCGCACTCTTCGAATCGGCGGGCGACAGCGCCTGTGTTCGAGTGCTTTCCGGGCCCCGTGTACGAACCACTAAGCGTCGGCACCACTAAAGCCGCTTCCTTCGACGCCGATCCGCGTGTAGGACACAGCCATTGGAGCCACGATCTCCGCGCCCGGCTAATATGTCTGGAAGACTGGGGCAAAGTAATTGACCAGCAACGGCTGGCTGCAGATTGCGCTCTTCAGCGCGATCGTGATCCTCATCACCCGGCCCCTCGGATGGTACATGACCCGAGTGTTCGCCGGCGAATGGACACCACTGCGCCCGCTGCTGCGCCCGGTCGAGCGCTTCATCTATCGGTGTTGCGGCATCGACGAGACCGAGGAGCAATCTTGGCGCACCTATGCAGTGGCGATGCTGTTCTTCAGCGTCGCCGGCTTTGTGACGCTCTACGCGCTGCAGCGCCTACAATGGTATCTACCGTTCAACCCGCAGGGGCAGGCCGGGGTGGAGCAGGTGCTGGCCTTCAATACTTCGGTAAGCTTTGTCACAAACACGAATTGGCAGTCGTATGTGCCGGAAACGACGATGGGCTATTTCGTCCAGATGATGGGGCTGGCAGTCCACAATTTCGTCTCGGCCGCGGTCGGGATCGTGCTGGCGCTTGTGTTGATCCGCGGTTTCGCCCGGCACGAAGCGAGCGGGATCGGCAATTTTTGGGTCGATCTCACCCGCTGCATGCTCTACATCCTGCTGCCGGCTTCGGTAGTAGTAGCGCTCGTCTTCGTCTGGCAGGGCGTGCCGCAGAATTTGAGCGCCTATGTCGATGCGACGACGCTCGAAGGCGCGAAGCAAACGATAGCCCAAGGGCCGGTCGCTTCGCAGGAGGTGATCAAAGTTCTCGGCACCAACGGCGGCGGCTTCTTCAATGCCAACTCCGCCCATCCTTACGAAAACCCGACCGCGCTCACCAACCTCGTTCAGATGCTGTTGCTGATCGGCATCGCAGCCGGTTTTACGAACGTGCTCGGCCGCATGGTGAGGGACGAACGCCAGGGCTGGGCACTCTTTGCGGTAATGAGCATCCTGCTCTTTATCGGTCTGACAACCGTCTATTGGTCAGAATCACACGGCAATCCCGCCTTCGCCGCCGTTAACGTCGATGTCACCCCCAGCGCAATGCAGGCGGGGGGCAATATGGAGGGCAAGGAGGTGCGCTTCGGCATTGCCCCGACCGCGCTGTTCGCGACCGTCACGACCGATGCGGGCGGCGCCGTCGACGCGATGCATGACAGCTTTCTGCCGCTGGGCGGCATGGTGTTGATCGCCAACATGGCGCTGGGCGAAGTCACGTTTGGCGGTGTCGGCTCGGGCCTCTACGGGATGCTGGGCTTTGCCATTGTCGCGATGTTCGTCTCGGGCTTGATGGTCGGCCGCACCCCCGAGTATCTCGGCAAGAAGCTGGAGGCGCGGGAGGTCAAGATGACGATGCTCGCGCTCCTCAGCTACTCACTGTCGATCCTCGGCTGGACGGCGCTAGCGGCGGCAGTGCCGCAAGGGTTGGCGGGGATTGCGAATTCCGGCCCGCACGGGTTCAGCGAGATCCTCTACGCCTTCGCCTCGGCGACCGGCAACAACGGCAGCTCTTTCGCCGGCCTGTCCACCAACACGGTCTTTTACAACATGAGCTTGGTCGGGGCGATGCTGATGGGGCGCTTCATCTATGTGATCCCGCTGCTGGTAGTCGCCGGCTCGTTGGCGCAGAAGAAGCGCATCGCACCTTCGGCCGGATCGGTTCCGACCCACAGCCCACAATTCGTCGGGCTAATGGTGGGCGTCGTTCTGATCATGGGCGGCCTCGCCTATTTCCCCGCCATGTCGCTCGGACCCGTAACCGAGCAGGTGGCCATGAACCGAGGCACTTACTACCCGGCTCCTTGATCGGCAGACGACGCGTCAGTGCCTCAAGCGAGAGGCTCAGTTCGAACAAAGACTTTACGGTTTTCTTATGTGCAAAACCATCTATGCCTCTCGAATCTTAATGTCCGGCC
>Ga0306920_100008032_pt1 | contig 13971 bp, 14 predicted proteins | sample flu12Cox44000170_FD_204666 | JGI IMG/M metagenome (GOLD analysis project Ga0306920, IMG submission 204666) | Lab enrichment of tropical soil microbial communities from Luquillo Experimental Forest, Puerto Rico - flux4day.12C.oxic.44.000.170 (v2)... | ecosystem: Environmental > Terrestrial >...
TTTACGTATGATCGCTAGCTTACTTTTTGAGGTCATAACAGGGGTGCAGGAGGCCGACCTAGAACGCCATTGCAAGGCGGTATTACGCCGCTCCAGGCCGCAACCTCCGACAAAGCGCTAGCCAGGACGGACATTGACCGTTTGTTCGCAATCTCCATCCTTATGGCGGTAACTAATTGTGATTTATTGCGCGCCGATGTCACGAATCGGAGAGCGCGAATGCCTCTGGAAGAGAAAGCGGAAAACCTCGATAAGCCCATCTGGGGCGTCGAGGCGATAGCAGCCGCAGCAAATCTAACTCTACGGCAGGCTTACCACGCATTGGAGAACGGATATCTGCCAGGAAGCAAGGCCGGCAGGAAATGGTTTACGACTCCGCGCCGACTGCTCGCCCGGTTTTCTGGCGAGGACTAAAGTGACCACGGCGATGCAATACCCACGTAGCACATACGCCACGGTGGCGAGCCGCGGCGTATGTGGAGTTTCAGAACTTGTGATCCGCCGACCATCAATCGGCGAGACCGATAGGAAAGCAAATGCAATTGCAGCCAATACAATATGCGGAGAGACTCCGCAAGCGGCAAGATAGCCGTAGCCAGCGGCAATCCGTCATCTCCGCCCAGCTCACCGGTTCGCACCGGTGCGAAGCGCTCGGCATCGTCGTGACTGGACATGCGCCGGTGCTCACGCTCTGTCGTGAGCTCCTTGCAGCCGGAATCGACCCTGATAGCCCGCTTGATGTGTTTCGGTGCGGCCTTCTGGCCTTACGGGTGCGTTCCGTCGGTGCGGCGGCGAGGCTCGCAGTTGAGGATAACGAAAACGGCCGGCCTCAATTCCGTCTAGCGCGCCCGCCAAGGCGTGGCGCAGCCCCGTCCGTGTGTTTTCGGTGGGATTTCGATCCGGCACAAGGGAGGCGGCCATGACGCGCTGTGGCAGCCCCGGCGCACGCAACAAGGGCAACCGCGCCAAGCGTGGGCTCATGGCCTACCTGCAACTCGACATGTTCGGCGAAGTCGATCCCCTCACCGGGATTGAAATCAACCTACCACGCCACTGCACATGCGGGCACGACATGCTTCACGTTGGCCCTGGCCGCGGCCCGCACCGGGCGTCGCTGCATTGCGCTCGATGCCGACGTCATTGTGGCTGGCTATCGAACGAGAGCGCGAAATTCCTCTCTGGCGTGATTGAGCACTTCGGCAGGCCAACCGCTCCTGTTTGCGTGCGCGTGCCGCCTGGATCGACCGCGGACCGAGTTGGAATCCCCACTGAGCAATGAAAGGAATTGTCCTTATGGCAACTGTCTCTGACTTAAAACCGAAGCTAGTTGATCCCGACGCCGCTCCAATTGCCGCTGCGCCCGATCCATTCGATATCGCAAGCCTGCGCCTTAATCCATCTTTCCTTGAAACGGCGGGCGTCAAGAAACTACTGACAACCGTACCTGTGAAGAGGCCGAGCCCGCAAGATTTCATCCGCGTCCACCCTGCGCCGGGATACCACGAGAACTTCGCCATGATCGATCTCAAGGACGACCGCGAAGATTATCTCGTGCGGCCGGAAATTCTGCAGGAGTTGGCGGGCGAGACTGTTCTCAAGACGATATTCACCGCAGTCAACCGTCAGGGCGTTGTGTTCCTGTGGCCGATACGGTTGCCGGCGCCGGACGACCGCAAAACGGAATGGTCCCGGTCGGCACGCGAGGCGGCAGAGATGGCAATGACCAAATGGCTGCGGCTCAAGGCGAACATGTCATTGGGGGCGTATGAGATCACCACCGCTGAGAGCGCGATGGCCGAGCCCGTTTGGCCAGAGCTTTCGTTCGAGGAACTTCTCCGGATTGCCTTCCGTGACCGCATGATCACCGCCATCGATCATCCGGTAGTAAGGCGTCTGCGCGGTCTCGCCTAACGTGTTCGACGCCTTTCGCGAAGTGGTTGTGGTTGATACAGAGTTCATCGCCACACCCGGCAACCGACCTGTGCCCGTTTGCTTAGTTGCCCACGAACTGCGCAGCGGGCGCCGCGTCCGCATCTGGCAAGGCCAATTTGGACCGGCGCCGCCCTACGCGACAGGCTCCGATGTCCTGTTCGTCGCCTACTACGCCAGTGCTGAAATCGGCTGCTATCTGGTGCTCGACTGGCGGATGCCCGAGCGTATCCTCGACCTCTTCTGTGAGTTCCGCGCGCGCACCAATGGGCTCGACACCCCAGCAGGAAACAGCTTGCTCGGTGCTTTAACCTACTTTGGCCTCGACGGCATGGGCGCCGCCGAAAAGGACACGATGCGCGAGTTGGTCCTCCGCGGCGGCCCGTGGTCGGAAGCGGAGCGCACGGCAATACTCGACTATTGTGAAGAGGACGTTGCGGCGCGTGGATTGATCAAACCACCACTTGGGCACGGCATTGCCTATATCGATTGGTCACAACAAGAGTTCGGAATTGCAGCCGCGCTGTCCGGTGATGCAGCCATGCAGGCAGCTTACAAATCGGGGGACTGTTATCTGGCATTCGCCAAGCAGGCCGGCGCAGTGCCGCAGGATGCAACCAAAGCAACGCATGGGCCGCAGCGAGAGCTGTTCAAACAGTGCACGCTAGCGGTTCAGTACGGTATGGAAGCGCAGTCGCTCGCATTGCGCATTGCACAACCACCAATCCTCGCTCGTGAACTCCTACGGGCCCATCGCGAAACGTACCGGCAATTCTGGGCCTGGTCCGACGCTGCCGTCGATCAAGCCATGCTGGTGGGCGTGATTTCGACGGTCTTCGGCTGGCCAGTACGGACTAACGAACGATCCAACCCGCGATCGCTGCGCAATTTCCCCATGCAGGCCAATGGTGCGGAGATGCTGCGGATTGCTTGCTGCTTGGCAGTTGAGCGCGGGATCGAAGTCTGCGCCCCCATCCATGACGCAGTTCTAATTTGTACGCCGCTCGATCGCCTCGAAGCCGATATTGCCGTTATGCGCAAGGCGATGGCTGAGTCCTCGATGTTGGTGCTGGCCGGTTTTGAGCTTTCTACGGAGGTGAAAGTTGTCCGCTGGCCGGATCGATATGCGGACCCCCGTGGCCAGCAAATGTGGAACCGCGTCTGCAATTTGGTGGCCGCGGAGGAGCCGCCGCAGCAACAATGGAGCCGGAGGGCGTGAGAAAATTCACGAAATTCCCAAAAATCTGGCAGGACTGCTTGGCGGAAATCCGCGCCGATGGATGCACCTATCGCGTTGCGCTCTACTTGCTGAACAAAGCTTGTTGGGGGCGGCAAGTGACTCTCAGTACCGCTGCAATGCGAAAGCGGGGCGTCAGCCGCAACGGCAAGCGGAGCGCCTTACAACAGTTGCGGCGGGCTGGGTTGATCGCGGTAGCGGAGCGGCCGCGCAAGTCCCCGATCGTAACAGTGCGGTTTATGGACTAGGTGCCATGTACCTAGAGGGTGCAACACCACGTACCTGGAGGGTACATACGGTCTGCGTCTATATACTTAAGGTCTATATATCTTTCTTTCTTCTCTTTCTTCTGGAAGTGTATAAGGGGAACGCGTGGACGACAACCAACATCGGGACGAAGCCTTCCTTCGGGAGTGGACAATCCCTGAAGAGGACCGGGCCAAATATACGTCCCAGTCGTGGGGTGGCGAATATCGTTGGCTTCGTTCGCCCAACATTATCTGTCTGGAACGATACCGGCGCAGACTGCGCGTCTCTCAAGCACAGTCCCCTTGAGCCACGGCTGCTCCGCGGCCGGTCACGCACCGTTTTTGTTCGCTCGGGTCTGAGAGGCGTCGGGTAATGCCGCGCGCACCCTCCAATTTCCGGCAAACGGATGTGACCAAGGCCGTCAAGGCCGTGGTCGCGGCGGGTCTCTCGGTGAAGAGGGTGCGGATTAATCCACAGGGCGCAATCGAAGTTGAGACCAGCCCGCAGCTGGCGCAAGATTCAGGCGAAGAGGGCAGGGAGGCAAACGAATGGGACAGCGTCTCATGAGGCGGCCGCCGAAATACGTGCATGGCTTCATTGACCGGCATGGCAAGCCGCGGTTTTATTTTCGCAAGGCCGGCTTCAAGAAGGTGCCGCTGCCGGGCTTACCCTGGTCGCCCGAGTTCATGGCCGCTTACGAGCTCGCGGTTGGTCAGCAGCCCGAGGAAATAGGCAGCTCCCGTACCAAGCTAGGCACGATCTCGGCGCTCGTGGTCGCCTATTACAATTCGGCAGAATTTAAATGCAGCCGAGACGCGAAGGAAGCGCCGAAACATCGTAGAGGGCTTCCGCGAGGAGCACGGCGACAAGCGCGTGGCACTCCTCCAGCGTGATCACATCCAGAAAATGCTGGCGAAGATCGACCGCCCGCACGCGAAGAGAAATTGGCTGAAAGCCGTTCGCGGCCTGATGCGCTATGCGGTCCAAATCGGTATGCGCGCGGATGAGCCGACCGAGGGAATTAAGGCCGGCAAGATGGCCAAGAGCGACGGCATCAGGACATGGAGCGAGGAAGATATTGCCGCGTTCCGGGGATGTCATGCTCTCGGCACGACGGCGCGACTCGCCCTTGAGCTATTGCTCGGCACGGCGCAGCGCCGCGGCGATGTCGTCCGCATGGGGCGCCAGCACGTCCATGATGGCATGCTGAGCGTCCGCCAAAGCAAGACCGGCATCGCCCTCAAGATACCAATGCACCCGGAACTGAAAGCCGCGCTCGACGCAACCCCATCGGAGCATCTGACCTTTCTGACAACCGCCGCGGGACGGCCATTCACATCGGATACCTTTGGGCACTGGTTTCGCGAGATGTGCGATGAGGGCGGCCTGCATGGCCTCAGTGCGCACGGCTTGCGCAAGGCAGCATGCCGGCGGCTGGCCGAGGCCGGCTGTACGGCGCACGAGATCATGTCGATCAGCGGCCATCTAAGCCTGAAAGAGGTTCAGCGATATACGACCGCGGCGGACCAAGCGCGTATGGCCAAGGCGGCGATGGAGAAGGCCAGAGCGCGAACATCGAGTGGCTAACCTTGGGCCCTAAACTGGCTACCCACAGGCTAAGTATTTGGTGTTGTGTAGTTTAAAAAAAGAAGCCGGACCCGAGGCGGGTCCGGTCCAGTTAACCGGCGCTGAGGCCGGCAATCACCTTCCAGAGGGGAACAGCTGAAGCGTCGCTGCCGCAATATGGCAACAGCCAGCATCAGCAGGCATCACTATGCTCCGCTCGCTTCCAGACACAATAGAAGTGTGCGCATGCCAGACATGCTCAACTCTCAGAAGTGCCACCTCTGCGCCTTCGACACCAGAAAGTCGCGGAACACCTGAACCCGGGCCACGGACTTCAATTCTTCCGGATAAGCAAGGTAGGCATCCAGCGCGACGGTCTCGGATTCGCCGAACAGCTGCACCAGCCCGCCATTCTCCTCCACGAGATAATCGGGCAACAGAGCAATCCCGATGCCCCGCTGGCAGGCGCGCAGCACGCCAAGGACGGTGTTGATTGTGAGCGTGGGTGCGCGCGGACCTTTGCCGTCGCGGCCCGCTTCCATGAGCCAGCGCCGGTTCTCGAGATAGGCCGGCACAGTGGTTCCTCCGAGCAACACGATGCGGTGGTTATCGAGATCGTCGAGCGCGCGCGGCGTGCCGAACCGCTTGACGTATTCCGGCGAGGCGTAGGCGTGAAAGCGCACGGAAAACAGCTTGCGCTGGATCAGGTCGGGCTGGGTCGGCTGGCGCAGCCGGATCGCCACGTCCGCCGCGCGCATCGCCAGATCGAGCTCCTCATCGGTGGTGATAAGGGTGAGGTGGACATCCGGGTAAAGCTCGACGAACTCGCCCAGCCTTGGCGTGAGCCAGTGCACGCCGATTCCCGGTGTCGTGCTCACGCGCAGCTCCCCGTTCGGCCGCTCGCGGCTGTCGGTGAGCTTTGCCCGCGCGGCTTCGAGCTTCATGAACACGTCGTGGGCGGTGTGGTGCAGGAGCTCGCCCTGCTCGGTGAGAATGAGGCCGCGCGCATGGCGGTGGAAGAGGGAGACGCCGAGCTCCTGCTCTAGGGCAGAAACCTGTCGCGAGACGGCAGATTGCGACAATCCGAGCTGCTCGCCGGCGTGGGTGAAGCTGCCAGCTTCGGCCGCGGCATGAAAAACCTTCAGCTTGTCCCAATCCATGCCTTCGGCTCGCAATTATTCCGCCGCAACGGCGGGCTCGGCTTCTCCCAGCGCTGCCAGGAACCGCTCGGCCTCGAGCGCCGCCATGCAGCCCTGCCCAGCTGCCGTGACGGCTTGCCGATAGACGTCATCGGTGACATCGCCAGCCGCGAAGACACCGGGCAGCGAGGTGGCCGTCGAGAACGGCGCCGTCTTGATATAGCCGGCGGGCCTCATCTCCAGCTGCCCGGCGAAAAGCTCGGAGGCGGGGTTGTGACCGATGGCCACGAACACTCCATCCATCCTGCGCTCGGAAACCGCATTCGTCTTCACGTCGCGCAGGCGGACGGCTGCCACCTTCAGCGGGGTTCCATCGCCCAGCACTTCCTCGAGGACCATATTCCAGAGGACGGAAATCTTCGGATTTCGGAACAGTCGATCCTGTAGGATCTTCTCCGCGCGGAAGCGGTCGCGCCGGTGCACCACGGTCACGCTGGAAGCAAAATTCGTAAGGAACAAGGCTTCCTCGACCGCAGTATTGCCTCCGCCGACCACCAGGACGTCCTTGCCGCGGTAGAAGAAGCCGTCGCAGGTCGCGCAAGCCGACACTCCATAGCCCCGGTACTTCTGCTCCGAAGGCAACTCCAGCCAGCGCGCCTGCGCGCCGGTCGCAATGATGATGCTGTCGGCGAGATAGCGGTCGCCGGAATCGCACTCGATCTGGAACGGCCGCTTGGCGAGGACGACTTTGCTCACGTTGTTGCTAATGAGCCTCGTCCCGACGTGCTCGGCTTGCTGGTGCATCTGCTGCATCAGCCAGGGACCCTGGATGACGTCGGCAAAGCCCGGATAGTTCTCGACATCCGTGGTGATGGTGAGCTGTCCGCCGGGTTGGATGCCTTGGATGAGAATGGGCTCCAGCATGGCGCGGGCGCTATAGATCGCCGCCGTATAACCCGCCGGTCCTGATCCGATGATCACGACTTTGCCGTGGGTAATTTTGCCCATCGAGAAGCCCCTTCTGAGGGTTTGCCCAAGAATGGCGAGGCAAGCGCGGCGAGGCAGACACAATCTATGGGTTCCAGGGAGCTATGCAAGGGACGCAGAGCATGCCGGCCCGCACGCCGGTCCTGCCCAGGCTGAGGAGCCCCTGCTCGCCTGTTTCTACAGGCCGTTTTCAACCTGAAAAAGAGTATCCCAGGAAATTGCAATCTAAGATTGTAGGCAGAATTAGCATGGCAGTCGGGCGCTTTTGACCGCGCAACACCGTCGATTACCGCCATTCAATCTTCTTGATCTCGTAGGCCTTGGCGCCGCTGGGCGTCATCACCTCAACGCTCGTTCCCTTGGCCTTGCCGATGAGCGCGCGCGCGAGAGGCGAGGTGATGGAAATCTTCCCCTTCTTCGCATCGGCCTCGGGCTCGCCGACGAGTTGCCAGACTTGCTTCTTGTCGGTGTCCTCGTCCACCAGCGTCACCGTGGCTCCGAACTTGATCGTGTCGCCCGAGAGCTTCGACACGTCGATGACTTCCGCGCGCGCGAGCTTGTCCTCAAGCTCGGCGATGCGGCCCTCGTTATGCGACTGGGTTTCCTTGGCGGCGTGATATTCGGCATTCTCGGCCAGATCGCCATGCGTGCGCGCGTCGGTAATCAGCTGGATGATGCGCGGGCGCTCGACCTGTTGACGGTGCTTGAGCTCCGTCTCGAGCGTGGAATACCCCTCCGCGGTCATCGGGATTTTGTCCATCTGCTCTTCAAACCTCCAGCTCGCCACGAGCAATAAACGGGATCGCAGGCCGGGCTTGCGGCCGGCCTGGCGACCCTTAATCCTTAGTCCCTATCCCGTACTGTCAGGGAGCCTGCTTCAAGCTCCCGGAGCAGCCCTTGCCGCCGAAATAGCTCTGCAGCGCACGCACCTCGAGATCGCCTCCCAGATAGGCCCTTATCCCCTGCGTCGCCGCGACGGCCCCTGAAAGAGTGGTGTAGTACGGCACTTTATGCAAGAGGGCTGCTCGGCGCATGGCACGGCTGTCGGCCAGCGCCGCCGTTGCGCCCTCCGTCGTGTTGAAGACGAGCTGCACCTCGCCGTTCTTGATGGCATCCACGATATGGGGGCGACCTTCCAGCACCTTGTTGATCTTGCTGGCCGGAATTCCCTGCTCCGCGAGATAGCGCTGGGTGCCGGAGGTTGCGATGATACGAAACCCAAGAGCGATGAGCAGCCGAACGGCATCGATGACCCGCGGCTTGTCGCTGTCCTTGACAGAAACAAAAACGGTTCCCTGACGCGGCAACCTGGAGCCGCCGCCGATCTGGCTTTTGGCGAACGCTATGGCGAAGTTGCGATCGATGCCCATGACCTCGCCGGTTGACTTCATCTCCGGCCCGAGCACGGTGTCCACGCCGGGAAAGCGCGCGAAGGGAAACACCGCCTCCTTCACGCCGACATGGTCGAGCTGCGCGGGTTTAAGAGCGAAGCTTGCCAGCGTCTCGCCTGCCATGATTCGCGCGGCAATCCTGGCAACCGGCACGCCGACGACCTTGGCGACGAATGGGACCGTGCGCGAGGCTCGCGGGTTGACTTCGAGCACGTAAATGTCGCCGCCCTTGATGGCGAACTGCACGTTCATCAGCCCGCCGACCTCAAGAGCGAGCGCAAGCGCTCGCGTCTGGCGCTCAAGCTCGGCAATGACGGCCGGGGGGAGCGAATGCGGTGGCAGCGCGCAGGCGCTGTCGCCGGAATGGATGCCGGCTTCCTCGATATGCTCCATGATGCCGACCACCACCACGTCCTTGCGATCGGCGAGGCAGTCGACGTCGACCTCGATGGCATCGGAGACATACCGATCGATCAGAAGCGGGCGGTTCTCGGAAACCACCAGCTCCGACGGCCGCCCTAGATCGCCGGCGAGGCGCGCGATGTAGCGGTCCAATTGCGCCGCATCAAGCACGATCTCCATGGCGCGCCCGCCGAGCACGTACGAGGGACGGATCACGATCGGATATCCGACCGTCTCGGCGATCGAGCGCGCCTCTTGCGGGCTCTTGGCAATGCCGCTCAGGGGCTGGCGCAGATCGAGCTTGTGCAGGAGACGCTTGAAACGATCGCGATCCTCGGCAAGGTCGATCATGTCCGGAGAGGTGCCGAGAATCGGCACCTTGGCGGCTTCCAGCGGATGCGCGAGCTTGAGCGGCGTCTGCCCGCCGAATTGCACGATCACGCCATGCAGCTCTCCGCGTGAACGCTCGACATCGATGATCTCAAGCACGTCCTCGGCGGTGAGCGGCTCGAAATAAAGTCGATCGGAGGTATCGTAGTCGGTCGAGACGGTCTCCGGATTGCAGTTGACCATGATCGTCTCGTAGCCAACCTCCTTGAGGGCGAATGACGCGTGACAACAGCAGTAGTCGAATTCAATCCCTTGCCCGATGCGGTTGGGCCCGCCGCCGAGCACGATGACCTTGCGCTGGCCGGAAGGCTCGGCTTCACAGACCGGGGCTCTGCCGAACGGGGATGCGTAAGTCGAATACATGTAGGCGGTCGGCGAGGCGAACTCGGCCGCGCAGCTGTCGATGCGCTTGAAGACCGGCCGCACATCGAGCGCTCGGCGATGGGCCGCGACACCCTCTGCGCTCATGCCTGCGAGCTTGGCCAGGCGCGCGTCGGAAAAGCCCATCGCTTTCAAGGAACGCAGCGCCCCCGCGCCTGCCGGCAAGCCTTGGGTGCGAATGCGCGCCTCGGTGTCCACGAGCTCGCGAATTTGCGCCAGAAACCAGGGATCGATTCTGCAGGTGCTGTGAATCTCCGCATCGGAAAAGCCAAGCCGCATGGCCTGCGCCACCTTGAGCAGGCGCTCGGGCGTGGCAGTGCCCAGCGCGGCGCGCACGGCGCTCTTGTCGTCGCCTTGCCCCACGCCCTCGATGGCGATCTCGTCGAGCCCGGTGAAGCCGTTTTCCAGCGAGCGCAGCGCCTTCTGCAGGCTCTCCTGAAACGTGCGGCCGATTGCCATCACCTCGCCAACCGACTTCATCGAGGTCGTAAGAACGGGCTCGGCGCCCGGAAATTTCTCGAACGCAAAGCGCGGGATCTTGGTAACCACGTAGTCGAGGGTGGGCTCGAATGAGGCCGGCGTCGCCCCGCCGGTGATGTCGTTTGCGACCTCATCGAGCGTGTAGCCCACCGCAAGCTTGGCCGCGACCTTCGCGATCGGAAAGCCGGTTGCCTTCGAAGCCAGCGCCGAGGAGCGCGACACGCGCGGGTTCATCTCGATGATGATCAGGCGGCCATCCTCCGGATTGACCGCGAACTGAACATTCGAGCCTCCGGTTTCCACCCCGATCTCGCGCAACACGGCGATCGAGGCGTCGCGCATGATCTGATATTCCTTGTCGGTGAGCGTGAGTGCCGGGGCAATCGTGATCGAATCGCCGGTATGCACGCCCATCGGGTCGAGGTTCTCGATCGAGCAGATGATGATGCAATTGTCGTTGCGGTCGCGCACCACCTCCATCTCGAATTCCTTCCAGCCCAGCACCGATTGCTCGATCAGCACCTCGTTGGTGGGCGACGCATCGATGCCGCGCTCGACAATGTCGATGAACTCCGACCTGTTGTAAGCGACGCCGCCCCCGGTGCCGCCCAGGGTGAAGGAGGGGCGAATGATGGCGGGCAGCCCGATTTGCTCGAGGGCCTCGAGCGCCTGGATGAGGCTCTTGACCTGCCTCGAGCGAGGCGTTTCGAGCCCGATGCGCTCCATCGCCTCGCGGAACAGCTTGCGGTCCTCCGCCTTGTCGATGGCCTGCGCGCGAGCACCGATCATCTCGACCTTGCAGCGATCGAGCACGCCCATCTTGTTCAGCGACAGCGCGGTGTTGAGCGCGGTCTGGCCGCCCATGGTCGGGAGCAGCGCGTGCGGCCGCTCCTTCTCGATGATCTTGGCGACCGTTTCCGGCGTGATCGGCTCGACATAGGTGGCGTCGGCGATCTCCGGGTCGGTCATGATGGTGGCTGGATTGGAGTTGACCAGCACAACGCGGTAGCCCTCGGACTTAAGCGCCTTGCACGCCTGCGTTCCCGAGTAGTCGAACTCGCACGCCTGGCCGATGATGATCGGCCCGGCGCCAATGATGAGGATCGATTGAATATCCGTTCGTCTTGGCATCGCGTCAGCCGTGGCCCGCGTGAGCAGTAGCCCGCATGAGCCAGCGCGTCGCAGACGCGCAATGGCGATATGCGGGGAGAACCCCCGGATTATCGCGTGCGACGGCGCGTGGCAAACGCGCCGGCACGCTGCGTCTCGGCGTAGGGGCGACGCATGCGTCGCCCTGGGGCGCAGCACGCAGAGTCGAAGGTAATTCGAGGCCAAGGCTTGTGGCGGCAATCCTCAATCGCTGCTGATCTTGCCTCGCATCCTTTTACTGGCAGCTGGGCCGGTGGGCAGACGAACGTCTTGCGGCGAAGCGTTCAAGCCTCCGCCGTACTCGGCCGAGCGGATGTGAACCGTGCGCTTTGGTCAAGGCTCAGCAAATTCATCGCTCCATTTGCAGCCAAGTGCCCGCAGCTGCCGCAAACCGGTGCCGTAACTTGGTCGCACGCAAACCCAAAGCGGCGGCTGCAAAGACCTGCATGCCATCGGCCCCACACGGTGAAATCGGGCCACGCGCGGCGGTGGCTGGGGTAGCTAAACTTTCTCACAAAAACCGTGAGCAAGAGGAACGCCTATCGCATTTTCCCTGATATCCGGGAATCTGCAGGGAATTTCTCGAAATTACAGGGAATATCGTGATCACTGCCTAGCGAGAACGCACGACAAATCCGGCTTCTTTGGCGCCAATTCCCTGCGTGAGAAAGCAGGGAATTTGGGGTAAGCGAGCAGGGAAAGTGATGAAAGTGGATCGAAGCCGCAAGGAACGCAAACGCATAGGATTCCTTGTTGCTCGGTCGGAAGCCCCCATCTTAGAGCGGGACGTAATCTCTCGGTATTCGGAAGAAAACGGCGCCGTCAGAGTTCCGGGCGACTTTACGGGGAGCAGGCACTTGCCCATCGAGCCACAATGGGAGCGGATAGCCGAGGCACGGGCACGCGTTATGGCGGGGACCGGCTGCTCAACCGAGAAAGCGCAACGCGATATTTGCCGCGCCGTTGCCGGTGGAGTCGTCAGGGTTCGGGCTCAAGTGGGCAGACACGCGGGTACAGAGCTTCCCGGCGGGACCACCCTCGAAAGCGAACATTTCGAGGTACCTCCCGACCTTAGACCAGAGGATCTGGACTGGGAAAGGTCACGTCCGCTGGAAGCCTGGATGGTCCCCAGGAGACCCGGCAGGCCTACCACACCGGGTCATTGGTACCTAGAGTGGATCGAGCTTCGCAGCTCAGACATCTCTGATCATTTGTGCATTTCCGGGCAAGAGCGCGCCTCCGTAGAACCGTCGATCCAAGCAGGGGTGGCAACGAGAAGCCGGCCAGCCCGTGAACAGGCGAAGCGCGCCATCGATGAGCTCTACCCACAAGGGGTGCCCCCACCGGCGGTTCTGAGGAACCAGGACCTTTGCTACCGGGTCCAAAAAAAATGTGGGAAATGGGCTATCCTCCTGTTTCTGACGACACGATTCTGAGAGCTGCCGGGCGTCGCGCACGCTAGCGCAACAGCGCATTGCCGTTGTTGGCCCTTTGGCGCTCTCTTTCCTGCGTTTGGCATGCGCGCATAAACTCACAGACACGCAAGTGGTTCGCTTGCATGCAGCCGAACTTAGATGAAAAAAGCAGCGATGCACGCCGCAACTAAAGCCGACGAGGAATGGCACCATCGTCGCTTAACCCCTGTTTAATGGAGCGCACCATGCCCGCTGAGTGATTTGAGCAGGGCCAGTCGAATTGGCTGGTCGCCGGCTCGTGCCATCTCAATGACGGCGATCAATGTTGCGTCTTGTTCGAGTGCGACGAGGGATCTGGGAATTGAGCGGCAGCCTGTGAAAAAGATTGCCCAAGACCAGAATGGACTACTGCAAGCATCTGTGATGCCCGAATCATCATGGGCGCGCCGAAGCCGCCCTTGCACGCCTCACGCCCCGCGCTCGTCTCGGCCGCTGACACGTGCCTATCCCCTTTTGGCTCTGCTGCTTGCGGAGCCGCACCCCGGGCCGGGGTGCCGGCATCTAGGACGCGCCGGAGGCCTGGATATAAACCTCACGCGGCGCCAGCCACGTTCAACAAACCCGACGAGAGTTCAATCGCTTCGCCGCATCAAGGCTTGGCGCGTAACGGAAAGGGAGATACCAAAAGTTGAGCCCCCCGCCCGGCTGCCCAACGGAAAATCGGAAGAGCCCCAACCCCCCTTTTCGCGGGGAGCAGGGTTGGATTTTCAAGAATGCAGGGAGGTTGGCAAACCGCCGATGGGAAAAACTCACGGCACGCCAATATCTTAGCCAAACATCTCCCTAGGCGGCAGAGCAGGGAGAAAGGCTCGTGCTTTTAGGGAAGAACACGCGGCAGAACAGGGAAGCCTTGGTGACGGATAGCCGTCAACATACTTGACGGCCGCCCGTCAACTTTTTACACCTTCCGCATGATCGACGAGGCTCTTCGGCGCTACAGGCAGGGTGCGTTTACCGACGACGATGTGACGCGCTGCAGCGGTCTCTCCGTGCGGGCCTGGCGCGAGCTGATCAAGATTGGCGCCGTGCGCACGATCACGGAACGGCGCGGTCCGGGTCGCGTCCGATTATGCGATGCGACCACGCTCAAGCGCGCGGCTGTCATTGCAGCACTTAATCGGGCCGGGCTGAGCTTGGCCATGGCCGGGCGGATCGCCTACTTCATGCCCCGCGGAGAGCTGCTCTACCACGTGTGG
>Ga0306920_100008033_pt1 | contig 13970 bp, 4 predicted proteins | sample flu12Cox44000170_FD_204666 | JGI IMG/M metagenome (GOLD analysis project Ga0306920, IMG submission 204666) | Lab enrichment of tropical soil microbial communities from Luquillo Experimental Forest, Puerto Rico - flux4day.12C.oxic.44.000.170 (v2)... | ecosystem: Environmental > Terrestrial >...
GCGGCACACCCCAAGACGGCGAAAGGCGTGAGCTATAGCCTGCACGAGCTCGCCGACTGCACCGGTGCCTGCCACGTCTACAGCGATACGACGCAGTCAACAATGACAAGGAGTCTGCCCGGACCGCATCACCGAGTCACGGATGCGACGCTCAAGCGTTGAGTTTCGGCGGCGCGGCACCGTCGTGGGCCTGCTTGCCTTGCTCGGCGCTGGCATCGCATCGGCGCAGATGCCTACCGGACCGCAGCGGCTGGTCGATGTGATCGAGGTGTCCGATCGCGACGGCCAGGTCGATCTGACCGTGGTGTTCAACTGCTCGATGCGTTTCGTGACCAACCTGCCGGCGAGCGAGGGGAGCGAAGTGCACATCCAGCTGGTGCCCCTCGCCGACTGCGGCGTCAACCCCTTCGGGCAGATTCCCTCCGAGATTCCGTCGCTCTCCGGAGGCGCGGGTATCGTCACCGCGGCACGCGTCGAGTCGCTCGCTCCCGGCCAGATCACCCTGACGCTGAGCTTCAAAAAGACCGAGCGCTTCGTGCTCGCACAGGGCGTCGATCCCCGCGGCCTGCGGGTACGCCTGGTCGACCACACCCGCGCCCGCGGCCGGATCATGGTCGAGCCGAGCGACGTCGTGAGCAACTTTGCGGTCAATCTCGACTCTCGACCGAAACCCTTCACGCCGGAAGAGATCGAGCTGGCGCATCAGCGCCTGCAGGTGCCGGTGTTCGTTTCCGAGGCCATGGTCGACAGCGAGAAGTGGTATCGCCTGCGTGCCGGTCCGATCGAGCGCCGCTCGGACGCCGACAAACTCCTGAATCGCGCGCTGCCCGAGTATCCGCGCGCCTGGCTGGCGATCGGCGATGATGCGGTGACGAGTGACTTCGCCGCCGCTACGGCTGCGCCCCTGCCCGCCGTCGAGCGCATCGGCAGCGATCCTGCCCTGCCGCCTGAGCAGCTCAGGCAGATCCTCGCGGACGCGCGCGCTGCCATGGCCGCGCACGACTACCCAAAGGCGATTGCGCTGCTCACCAAGCTGCAACGGCAACCGGAGTTCCCCGACCGAGCACGCGCCCAGGAACTGCTCGGACTCGCACAGGAGCGCTCGGGGCAATTGGCGCACGCCAAGGCGGAGTACGAGGAGTACCTGCGGCGCTACCCGAATGGCGAGGCCGCCGAACGAGTTGCCTTCCGCCTGAAGACGCTGCAGGCCGCCGAGGCCAAGGCACGTACCGGGCGCGAGGTCGGCGTCGAGGGCCGGGGCTGGCAGGTGAATGGCGGTTTTTCGCAGATGGGACGTTACGATGGCCAGCGCGTGACCAACAGCGCACCACCGCTCCCCAACTCGGTGCCGCTCGCCGCGCAGACCGCGCAGGAGAGTGCCCTGTTCACCGACCTGGACCTGGTGGCGCGGCGGCGCGGTGAGACTTTCGACTTCATCGGACGACTGAGCGGGGGGTACGACAAGTCCTTTGTGCATGGCTCGAACATCGATCCCACCCGCGTGAGCCTTGCCTCGGTCGAACTGCTCGATCGACCGCTCGGGCTGCTCGCACGCCTGGGACGGCAGGCCAGCAACAGCTACGGCATCCTCGGTACCTTCGATGGGCTGTTCCTGTCCTGGCAATTCTCGCCATCGTGGGCCCTCAATGCCGCCGGCGGTTATCCCGTCAACCTGCTGAATATCGCGCCACAGACGCAGCTGAGCTTCGAAACGCTGGCGCTCGTTTACACACCGCGCAACGCGCACTGGGACACCAACCTCTTCGTCGCCAACCAGAAGTACGATGGCCTGCGCGACCGCCAGGCCGTCGGCCTCGAGGGGCGCTATCTGGCCTCACGGGGATCGTTGGTCGCGGTGGTCGACTACGATACCTTTTATCACTCGCTCAACACCGCGAGCCTGCTCGGCACCCTGCAGCTCCCCGCGCGCTGGAACCTGAGCTTCGACACCGAGCGGCGCAATTCGCCGGTGCTCACGACCGGCAACGCGCTCATCGGTCAGCCGTTCACGGACCTGTACCAGATGCAGCAGGTGTTTACCGATGAGGAGATCTACCAGCTGGCACGCGATCGCACGCCGGTCACCTCCTACTACAGTCTCACCGCGACTCACTCACTCGGCCAGCGCTTTCAGTTCACGGCCATCGCCTCCGCTACCCAAAGCGGGGCGACGCCGGCCTCCGGCGGCGTGCCCGCGCAGCCTGCCACCGGAGTTCTTCCCAACTACCAGGTGCAGCTCTACGGGTCGAATCTGTGGAGCACGGGCGACTACAGCGTGCTAACGCTGCAGCACGGCGACACGCAGATCGGGCGCATCGACTCCGCGAGCCTCACACTTCGCTTCCCTCTCGGTGGTGCCTGGCGGCTCGCCCCGCGCTTCACCATCGAACGCCTCAGCCAGTTGAGCGACGGCGGCAGCGAGACCAGCTACATTCCGTCCGCCCTGCTCGACTACCAGCGCGGCAACAGCCTGGTGCAGTTCGAGGCCGGTGCGCAGCTCGGCAGCCGCGAGGCCTTCCTGCAGCTGGCAAACGGGCAGTTCGTGCAGACCCAGAATACAACCAGCTACTACGCCAGCCTGTCGTATCGCATCAACTTCAACCACTGACAGCGACGCGTAGACGCGGCGTGCAGCCGTGTTGCTGCTGCGCCCTCGGTTACGGCTTCGGGCCTTTTCCGTGATATTGCGCTGCGACTTGCGCGATACTCCGCGCCTTCCCGAGCCATGAGGTGTGGCCATGCCGGTTCGGAGCGCAGCCTTCGGGACGCTGACGATAGTGGCCTGCTGCTTCCTGCCACCCGCTGCACAACCGGCCCGTGCCAACTCCGAGCCCAGCCGTAGCCCGCATCACCACAGGCCGGCGGCGATAACTGCAGCGGGAGTGGAGCTGCCGGTGTTTCAGGCGGGTCTGTGGCAGTACCGCCGAATGGTGGTGAAGGACGGCTCGCCGACCCCGCAGGTTTCGATGCTGAGGAAGTGCGCCGATCCCAGCACCGAGATTCGCGAAAAAATGGCGCAACTGAAGCGACGCAGCTGCCAGTTCGCGCCCCTCGCGCGCCGCCGCGGTCGCTACTTCTCCAGCGGGATCTGCCCAACACCCGAGGGGCCGACAAGATTCCGCGCGGTGCTGATCGTTCGTGGCGCTGGCGGCTACACAGACGTGAGCGAGGTACGCACGAGAGAGCACGTCGCTCGTCAGAGGATCGAGGCCACCCGAATCGGCGCATGTCCGGAGAACGGGCCCTCCACGCCGAGCAGTCCGAACTCTAAACCCCTGCCGCGCGCCGAGCTGCGCGGGTAGCCGAAGTGTCCGCCGCCCAAATGCTACGGTGTCAGCAAATCAATCGCTGACGCGAACCGACGGGCGTGCGCACATGGCCGGTCCAGCGATACCTGATCCGGCTGTAGAAGAATCTGGAGTCTCTAATGTTGCTCATTTGCCCGTCGCGGTCGCTGGCACGGCTGCGGCAGCGAGCGGCCTCGTGGCCATCGCTGCGACAGGCGCGGTGGGCGTCAGCTCCGGCTTGGAGAAACGGGCATCCGCCAGCTCCTTGTTCACGCTGATCGACTCGATGACCATCCGGTGCGTCTGCGGGTAGCCCTCCACCGCCGTCTCGCAGAGATACGGCATCACGAGGCCCTGCACCGACTTGAAGTCGCGTTGGTAGACGTACACCTTGTGCATCTTGCCGTCCATGCGACGCGAGACGCCCTCGACCCTCACGTCCAGGAAGCTCTTGGTATCGACCCATACATTGCGCGCCTCGCCGCTCCCGCTGGTGACCTTCAGCTTGTAGGCATTCTGCCCTGCCACCGGCTCGACACCGACCAGCTCCACTTTGTTGCCCTTGGCCGCGTAGTCGATGAGCAGTCCGTCCATGTCGGTTTTGGTTGCCTCGGCTCTGGCCTCGTCGGCGGTGAAGGGCTCGACCTCATTGCGATTGAGGAACGGTCGCACCTTCCACCCGTTGGTGCCGTCGTACACCTGCACCGCCGTCTTGCCGGCAAACTGGATCTCCAGGCGCGAGCGGTTCGGTCGCTTCATTTCGAGTGTGAACGGCAGCTGCACCTGCTGGTTAGCGCTGGACTTGGCCGCGGCATCGAGTGCCGCCTGGTGCTGGCGGCGCAGGCTCGCTCCCATACTGCCTTGCGCGATGCGCCTGCTGCGGACCTGCGAGTCACCGGTGCCCGCATCCATCTTGCCGCTCACGGAGAGGGTCTTCAGGTTGTGCCACGCGGCGAGTCCGCCGCGGGCGCTCACGTTGCGCTCGACGATCTGGGTGGCCGTCAGGCTCTCCGCTACTGCCTGAACCGGCAGCGCCCCCGCCGCGAGCAGCACGCCGCTGAGTAACCCCACGCGCGCCACCCTCCTGGCGCGCATTGTGATCTGCAAGCTGCCACCACCCCCGTTCGACATGTCAACCTCCAGTTTCGCTGCCCGCGTGGGTCGATTTATCTGTGTCGGGACGCCGGCGGCCTAGTCGATCACGAGTCCATCAGCCCGAAACAGGCCGATGACCACGCTCACCCGGTCGCCCTTCTTAACGAGCCGCCCCTTGTTTGAAAACGCTATCCAGTAGGACTTGCCCGCCTCCGGAGTTCCGCTCTGACGCAGCTGTCCCACCTGATCCATCGTCGGCACCACGAGACTGACGCCCGCCCTGGGGTCGATGAGCGATGGGTCGTTACGCTTGTTGTTGAGGACCTTGGCTTTTTCCGCATCGAGCACCCGGTAGCTGAAGCGGATGATCTCTCCCGATTCGGCCCACTTCACACTTAGATCGTCGACCCCCCAGATGAGGCGATAATGCTCCCCCGCCCGGCCGGCGAAGCGGTCGGGCAGGTACCGGACCGGGGCGGCCGCAGACTTGGGAGCAGCAGCGCTCTTGGCGGTCGCCGTTGCCCCCGCACGAGCCTCGCCGCGAGCCGACCCGAGGTCGACCGCACTGCTCGCCAGCACGCCACAAACCAACACCACCAGGCTACGCATCGCTTACTTACCTGAATGCGCGGGCGGCACCGACACTGCGGCCAAAAGCTGTGGTCGGGTGAGACACCTGCTCGGCAACAATCCGGAGGTCAGGAAGAATCCAATTGCCAGCGATTCTCGGAACACGAGGTTAGTCCTTAGAAGTCTTGAAGGCCAATGCCTGGGTACCATTCCGCACAGAGCAGCCACTTGAGTTGATCAGGTTCATCTCCCGACGCGTAGGCCGGACATCCCTGCGGATGTCCGGCCGATGCACGGTTTTCTAATTCGCGTTGAAGTTTGGGCCGTTCAGTGGACCGGTCGCAGCCCCCGTATTCGCCAGACTAATGTGCGCGGTCGAGATTGCGGTCGTACCACTAGGGTTATACGTGACTTGAATGGTGCAACTCCCGCCAGGATTGATGACGAAGCCCGACACACAAGTACCACCGGTGATTGAGAAGCTTGTCGCCGCTGGGCCGACCGTCTTCACAACCGCCGGCGCTGCCGTCAGTGTGAGCGGGCCAGTTGCCGCGGAAGCATTACTGACGCTGACGGTTCCAAAGTGCGAAGTCGTCGTTCCCGTGACCAGCGAGGGACTCGGCGCGGAGATTGTTACCGTTGCACCCGTCACGGTAAATGTCACGGTGTTGGTAGTGCCACCGGGTGTGACGACGGCGACGGTCCTCGCACCCAGTCCCGCACCTCTTGCGATGGTGAAGTTCGCGGTGACGTGCGTGTCGTCTACTACGGTCAAGCCCGACACGGTGACGCCGCCCGACACGTTTACTGCGGTCGCACCCGTGAGGCCGGTACCGGTTAGGGACACCGGCACGGTGGCTCCGCGCGCACCGGAGGTGGGACTGATGGCAGTGAGCGTCGGCGGCACGACCGCGAAGTTGACGGTGTTGCTCGTTCCGCCCGGCGTGGTGACGCTCACGGTCCTGGTCGAAAGCGCGGCCGTCAACGAGATCGTGAAGGTCGCCGTCACCGCTGTGGCGCTCACCACAGTGAGATTGCTCACGGTGATACCCGTGCCGGACACGGTGATCGCGGTCGTTCCGGTCAGGTTAGTGCCGGTGAGCGTCACGTTAACGGTGCTGGCACGCCGGCCCGAGCTGGGAGCGATCGAGGTCAGCATTGGCGGCGAAACACCCGTACCTCCCTGGAACTCGACCGCCCCGATGTCAATGTGATTCCCGTTACCGGTGTCCGGCCGCGTATTGCCAAAGAAGTCGGTCTGCGGCGCGATGATGGTGGTTACACCGCTCGCGTTGATCGATTCGGTGCAACCGGTAGTCGGACTGCTGCCCGTATTGCAGACAATGGAATCAATGTCCACCGAGCCCGCCAGCAAGGCATAGTTGCCCAGCACGACATTCGTCGTTCCATTGCTTGTCACCGGGTTCAGCATCGACAGCGGGCCCCAACTGATGTTGATCCAGTTGTTGCCTTCGTCCACCGTTGCCGCAGGCATCAGGTTGAAGACGGGGTTCGGCACCACCGCGTCCGCGATGCCGGGGGGCACCTGCCATCCACAGGGAACGGTATGCCCCGCCGCATCCTGACACGTTGCCTCCGGCGGCACGCGCGAACCGTTGCAGTACTGGCTCGTAAACAACGGGTTGCCGCTCAAGTTCGTGCTGCTGTAACCGCTGGTGCTGGTCAGCGCGCCGTTCAGCGGGTTGAGCGTGTAGCCCGAGCCGTGGTTGCCCGGCCCCGTGTCGTTGCGCACGCCGATGTCCCAGTAGCTGGAAGGGACGCTGGTGCCGTTCGTCGTGAACGTGCAAGAGCCGGTCGCGATCTGGCCCCCGGCCGCCGTCCCGAGGCCTCCGGTGAATGCGGCGTTGTACAGTGTGACGACGTGCTGCTGGTTCTGGAACCCGGAACCCGCGGAGCCCACCCCGATCTGGAACGACCGGTTCTGCCAGAAGAGGTTGTTGTACAGAGCTGGGTACGAAATCTTGATGCAGGTCCCGTTGCTCTGGGGAGTGCCGGGCGCGTAATGACCAGGCGGGCAAGTGATCGGGCCCGTCGTGAACGATGAGGTGAGTTGCGGGCTATTCTGCATGCTCACCAGGCCGGCGGGCTGCGGGCACGATACCGTGGCGCCAGTTCCCTGTGCCTGACAGGTGGGCGCGGGCGACTGTGAGCTGGCCAAAGGCGCCCCGAGCGTGTTGAAGAGCACGCCCGAGGAGGCAGTGGTGTCGTTCGAAGAAACGGTGTTGTTGACGATGTTCACCGCCAAGGCATCTTCCAGCGATATTCCCGCGCCGTCCCAGCCGGCCACATTGTTGTTGATGATGTTGTTGGTAACGCTGACCAAGTACCACAGACAGTCGAACTGGCCGTTGCCCTTGTACTGAGCCGAGCAAGCCCCGGGGTTGATGAAGCGGGCAACTTCGGTGCCGTTCACGGCCTGGAGGCGTAAGCCCCCGCCGCTACCGGCATCCGCGGAGTTGCCTTCAAACAAGTTAGCGTTGATGACGAGGCCGGGACCTGTGCCGTCGCCCAGCCCCGGCACGCAATCGTTGTCAGTGACGGATCCGCATTCCGTCCCATTGGCCAGCGTGGTATCCGGGGCCGCCCCCATGATGATGAGCCCGCCACCGTTCGCCTGAATGCTGGGGTTGGTGGCTTGATTGAACAGGAAGCTGTTGTGCTCGATGTCCCCGTTCCAGGAGAAGCCCAGGTGGCCGACGCCGCCGCCGTCCCCCGTGCTCAGGTTCCCGCAGACCCAGTTGTAATTGAACTTGTAGTAGTCGGAACCGGTGCAGATGCTGGCGCCGCCTGCTCCCGCCGGCGTGCCGGTGAACAATTCGTCACCTGTCGAGGAGTTGTCGACCACCATGTTGTGGTGGATGTTCACGTTCAACTGCTGGCAGTAGGGCAGTTGCAGGTTCGTCACGGAGCTGTCCGCGCAAGAACCGGGAGCCGTGGCAGTGATGACCGAGGAATTCGGCGCCAGGTACGCCTCCGGGGCCTCACCCTGACCGAGGCTGATGCCGCCCGAGAGCGTTCCGGCGTTGTTGTAAATTCGGTTGTTGGCAATTTGCAGATTGTGCGCCCAGGCGTGCACGAAGATTCCACCGCCGCCTTGGGAGGCGTCGGTGAGACCCAGGCCGTCGATGCTCGACGGGTTGCACATGAAGTTGCTCGGGAACGGATTGGTCGTGTTGCTGCCGCTCGTGTGACAGATGGGGTTACTGTCGCCGGTGCCCTGAATGTACGCGCCCGTCGCCGCAGTTACGGTGGTAGCCAGGGTTCCAGTCAGCAGCGTGGTGCCGGTCGGGAACGCCGATTCTGCTCCGGACCCGAAGACGTCCGTGGCCCCCGTCGGAATATTCACGCCTTTGGAAAGAACCGTAATGGCCGCGCCTTCGTAGGCTCCCATGAGCGTGGGCTCTTGCAACTGCTCCGCCAGGTTGCCATTCACCGTGGCGTCCCAGCCCAGAATCCCTTCCAGTGGGATCCGGTCTACCACCATCCTTGATTGGGTAAGCCCGCCGGCGAATACGTTAGGACCGCCGTAGAAGTAGGCCCAGGTTTTCCCGTCTGGCCCTGTCCCGGTGCCCGTGAGGCTCGGGGTCGGGCACGTGTACGTCCCGGTGGGATCAAAATTGCCGCCAGTGCTGGGTTGGCCAGCGAGGGTCAAGCCAAACAGACAATTCACTGACGCCCGCCATGGATTCAGCAAAGTGCCGGCGGGATGGGTACTGGCGTCGATGATACTGGAAGCCGCTCCCACACCCTGCAGGCGGACCGGCTTCCACATCAGCACCAGTTCTCGGTGGGCCGCACAACCGGCTGTCCCACTCGCCGTATTGCAAGTCGGGTCGACGATGATCAGGTCGCCCGGCGCGGCGGCATCAATCGCAGCCTGAATCGAGGCCGAGGCGGCGACGTGAGCAGGCGGTCTGCCGCCGACGGTGACGGTGACCGCGTCCACCGACTGCCTGCCGTTGCCGGCCGTGATAACCAACTGGCCGCAACGCTCGGCTGAATATGGGGTGGTTGAGCCTCTGTCTCTGTATTGCGCTTGCTGCTGCACGGGGCACGGGAAGTGCGGGTTGCTAGCGATACTGCTGGGCACCGTGGCGACGATCGTAGTGTCCGACCAGGAAGTGATGTTCAAGGCGACTGTCGCACTCCCGGGCCCACCCGCTATTGGACCTACCAACGCCACCGATGACGGGGTGTTGCAGGTCGCACTGCTCGCCGTGGGCGATGTGCATTGATCACCAAAGCCGTAGTGGCGGGTGACAGTCTTTTGATTGGAAGTCGGATCGGCGGTACCTCCTACCGCCTGCGGCCCCGCGTACCCATAGTTGTTCACCACCTGGTTGCCCAGGGCAGTGATCGTGAGGGTGTGACCGGTCGCGCTCACCCAAGGGCCAACTGGGTTGCCATTCACTTGGTCGCCATCCACTTCCGCGATGGCGGGCGTTGCGGTGGGATAAGCGCAGTCAGGATTGTTGTAGCCGGCGCCCGCAAATGCCGAGGTGGGCACCACCGGCGTATCCATGTACTGCGTCTGACCCGGCATGAAGGGGATCTCGTAGCAGAACTGGCTGTAAAGTGGGTTGTACAAGGGATCGGGGGTGTTGGTGCCAGGAAGCGGTCCCCTGTCGTTCATACACGTCACCATCATGGTGGGCGCATAACCGGTCGGGTTCGGCGGGTTGACCTCCCAGGTCGAGTACGTGAGGCCGTTGTACGCGCCCCACTGATCGGAATACACGCGCGCGATCTCGGTGCCGGTCCAGTCCCTCAGGGAAACCGGCAGGTTCGGGGGCGAGAACTTTTCACCGAACTGCGGTGCGAAGGGATCGAACTCGGAGGTGAAGTCATCGGTGATCACACCGGTGAAGTGCGCCGCGACGTGCGCCGAGGTGAAGATCCAGAACTTCGCGAGCGCGGAGGTCTGCTCGGTCAGCGTGACTTCCTTACGATCGCAGAGCGGACGCATGGCACCGGCAAACGGCGCCACCTCACCCGACTGCGGGAAGAGGCTGATGAAGTCGGGGACCTGGCGCATCGTGCCGACGCAGGGCCAGAAGGTCTCGACACTGCCCGTGTCGCCTTCCCCGTTAGGTAAGGTGGTGCGGCCGAAAGCTACGGTCGGATTCTGCGCGTTGTTGACGTTGTAGTAGGCCGACACTTCGGCCTGATCGGGCATGATGTAAACCGCGGTAGCGAGATTCGGGAACTCGACCGTCGCCGGCGCGATGTAGTTGTCGCCGATGAGGATGTTCTTGTCCTCTTCCTTCACGAGCTCGTAGCCCGGTGGCACTACCATCTCGACCACGTACTTGCCCGGTGGCAGCATCGGCATCTTCGACCAGTACGGGTCGGTGGCATCGGTGTTGGGCACGCAGCCGGGGGCGCCGTTGCCCGCCGACTTAACGCAGTTGCTCATCGGCAGGCCGGTGGCCGGGTTGATACCAGTGCTGCTGGGGAAGTAGTAGGCCCCATCGTACGGCGCCGGCTGCAGCTGGTTCCAGTTGTGCATGCCGTCATAGCACTTGAACTGGGAGTTGTTCGGAATGGGGTGTAGCGGTGTACCCTTGTGCTGGTTGTTGTAGGTGTCGAGGTAGGCCGGCTGATTGGACAGCGTGAAGAAGAACAGGTCGGCGTTGGTGCCGGTGTCGCGCCCCTGCCCTGGGCAGTTCATGTTCGGTACTCCATCGGACCGGAAACCTTGGGCCCAGTCATCCCAGCTCGTGGTGACCGTGTGGTCGATGAGGGTCAGCGCTGTCGTGCCGTCGGCAGCCGTGGTCTCCTGGTACAAATTGATCGTGACCCCTGGCACATCCGGAGTCCAGCTGGTATGGATCAGGAGCGACGGGTCATCGAACGGCCGCGTCGACGCGTAGATCACCTCGCCATGGATGCCGCCTGTCTCGCCAGGCGCAAAGGGCTTCTTGCCGAACTCGAGGAAGGAGTTCTGTCCGGAGAAGCCCTGCCAGCCCTCGCTGGTCACCCACGCCGGGTCGATGCGGCCGGAGGAAAGCGTCGTCGAGCAGGTCGTGACGCCGGTGTTCGACGTCGTGCAGACGCTGGGCGGGTCGCTCGTCTTGCTGCCGGCGAGCCCCGACATATCCTTGCCCGTGCAGTCCGCATCCGCGCAGTAGATCGCGCCAGGCACGCGCAGGGTGGCCGGCACCGAGACAACCTCCGCGGTGTTCGCCATGTTCTGGCCGATGACGGAGCTGCCGCACGGCGGATAGCCGGCCACGCCGCACGTGGCGGAGCCGTCGGCGGGCCCGCCGACGTCATACACCACGTGCACGCCGGTGTTCTTGTAGCGGGTCGAATCGGTCTCGACGACGTACCAGCTGAACAGCGGGAACACCTCGTTGAAGCCGGCAAAACCCGCCAGGTCGGTGTTGTTGAAGTTCGAATAGCTGCCGTCCCGGAAGCGGATGTTCGTGGACACGAGCGTGAGGCCCGAGGAAGTGTCGGTGGGCACACCTGTGCCTTGCGGATCGAAGAACGTGCGGGTGTAGATGTTGGCCTGCCACTGGTTCATGGCGATGTCGCCCATGTTGACGGTCGTGGAACACGTAGTCGCAGGCGGTACGGGAGTGCAGTTCAAGGCTACGGGCGTCGAGAGGCCATCGACCAGCATGTCGTTCCACTGATCGAACACGGTGACGCGCCAGGCGCCAGCGGGCAGGCCGTCGAGGTTAAAGGTGCCATCGGCGTTGCACTTGGTGAAGGCGAAGTCCTCGCCGTCCGGGTCACCGAAGCTCACATAGCACTGCGTAAAGGCGAAGCTGTCATTGGACCCGCTGCTGTAGAGCCGCTCATCGGGGGTGCGGCTCATGCGCTCGGTCGTGACCTTGCCCGTGATGCTGTTGGTGCAGTTGGTCGCGGAGAGGTTCAGGTCGGTGCCGTTGCACACCCCTGTCTTGCGCCCGTTGATGATCGCGGGGTTGGCAAAGCCGATCGAGACGTGATAGCCGGCCGGGCCGAACTCCTGGAAGAACGAGGGCTCACCGATCCGCAGGAAGGAATCATGCCCCTTCTGGCCATCGAGGGTGTTGGTTTGCAGCCACTCCTCCCCTGAAGCGATGCGATCGGCACCGGGAGTAGCGACCACGCCGTAGCGACCGGGCATGAGGTTGGCGATGACCGCCTGACCGGCGAGAGGCGAGAGCGTCACGCCATCCGCCTCGAATCGCGGACAAGTCACGATCGTGCCCGTGATGCCGGTCGCCGTCGGATCGACCGTGGGATCGGGGCGGGAGTTGGTCGAGATCGGACACGCGTCCTGACCGGTCGCCGGGTCGATGGTCCCCGCGAGGCTGTTCACGAGCGGCTCGTTGAACATGTCGTAGGTCATCTGGCCGGTGGCGTCGCCGGTACCGCCGGCATCGTCGAACAGCGTGATGTTGAATCCTCCGAGGCCTGGTTCGTTCTGCGCGATCACATCGATGCCACCGCCGGCATCCTGCTCGCCGTTCAGCGGGAAGTCGTCCTCGAACACGAAGACCGAGAGCTTCGAGGGCGGGTAGGGCGCGGGCTGCGACCAAATCGTGATGGCGCCGAAAGTCGGCGTGCAGGGAGCCGGCGTGCAGCTCGCCACAACGGGCGCACCGCCCATGCCGTGACCGCACTGGCTGGTGTCGAAGGCAGGGTCAGCGCCCGTGATGCCCTTCGTGCACCCGTTGCCGGTGTAGCCCGCCTTGAAGTCGTTTCCGGCATCGCCGGGCAGAACTGAGATGTAGTAGCGCTTAGTTGGATCCAGATACACGACGCTCGGATCAGTACGCGTCATCTCCGTGCCCGGGCGACACACGCCGTTGCCGATGTCACACACTACAGAGCTGCCGTTAATGCTCTGTCCCATTTCGCAGGACAGGTCACCCGTGCAGCCGGTCGCAATGAGCGGCATATAGCTGGTGTGGAAGTTGGTACCGAAGGTCGGGACGATGCCGCCAGCCGTCGGGCAGCCCGCGGGAGGCAGGTTGGTCGTGCACTTCGGATCGACGTAGAAGGTGCGGTCTTCTTCGATGACCCAACGGTAGTCACCGATCACGGTCTTCTTGTCGGTACCGTCCATGACCGTGACCACCAGCCCGGAGGCCGCCGGGAAGATCAGGGTAATTTGAGCTGGGGCCTGGGCCGGCGTGCCCTGTGCATTATGGGCACTGACCTGGAACGTATATGTTCCGGCTCCGGGAACCGTCGCGTTGAAGCCGCCGTTCGCGTCCACGGTCACCGAGCCGCCGCCCGTCATCGCTATCGCAGTGCCGGGGTTGGTCACGCTCAGCTGATAACCCGCTGCGTCGACGGCGCCGGTCAGCACGCCCGGTGGCTTGATGCTGATCGACGTCGACAGGTTGGAGGTAAAGGTGTTGTTACTCAGCGTAATGCCGGTGCTGGCCTCCAGCGTTGCGTTGTTGATGTGAACCGTGGCGATCAGCCCCGACGAGCACGTCGTGCCCGTCACGGTCCCGTTGGCGCAATATGTGAACGTGTCCGGCGTTCTGCCGGTGGCGCTGGGCGTGTAGGTAAAGGTCCCGTTCGCGTTCAGTATCACGGTACCCTTGGTCGGCGCGGCGAGCAGCGTCACGCCACTGACGAAGTGGTCATTGGCGATGACGCCCTTGGACGGATCCGAAACCGTGTATGACTGACACGGCGTGGCAGCGCAGTTGGTCAGGATCGGGTAGGAGTCATCCAACGCCGAAGCTGTGCCTACGGCACCGGTGCTCGCCATCGTGCCGCCGTTGACGCTGATATAGGCCAACATGCCCGCGTCGCGGGTGACGGAATTGGCGGAGAGACTCAGCTCACGATCGTAAATCGGCAGTGCTGCGGGCGGGCAGGTGGTCGCCGGTGGGACCGGCGTGCAGCTCGGCACGTTGACCATGACGTCGTAGGTCTTGCCCGCCGCCATGAACACTTCGTTCTGCACGCGCGTGACGCCGGGCAGCGGGTTGCCATCCTCGGCTATCAGGCCGAACCCAGGCACAGCCGGAGAACCCGTGG